>ERZ650303.66-NODE-66-length-26679-cov-12.774715_pt1 | contig 26679 bp, 28 predicted proteins | sample MGYA00376239_ERZ650303 | MGnify/ENA primary metagenome ERZ650303 (study PRJEB26733, sample SAMN07839262) | wastewater metagenome | biome: small river; feature: stream; material: water | place: USA: North Carolina | collected 2016-04-05 ... | reverse complement strand
TAGAGCACCTGCTTTGCAAGCAGGGGGTCAGGGGTTCGACCCCCCTAGTCTCCACAATCGAAATGCCTCCCTTCGGGGAGGCATTTTGCGTTTGCGTCGACTAGGGGCCCTCGCACTATGTGCTGGCTATTCAAGTGACGAGGCTCGTTCGAGCAACTCAACCCAAGTTTGAGGTGGGTGTCCGCTGTCGAGCATCTGTTTGAAAACCAGATAGGCGTCATCCTTGGATTCGTAGGCGCGAAGACTTTGGTCGTCGTTCACCCAGCAGAAAATGATGATCTTCGATTGGGAATCGAATCTGAAGAACAGTCGATATTGCTGCAAGAACTTGGCCCTAAACCAGTGGCGGTTCTCAGGGCCTAACGTGTTGCCAAGCTTGAACTGAAGGCCGTTTGGATCCGAAGGTATGACCTCTTTGATCAGCTTTCGGATTGCAAGCAAACGTTTGGTCGGAGCCTTGGTTTGAAAAGAGTCGGGGTGCTTTTGCTTGAGAGCACGAACCTGATTTTCGAGCGTGGCTAGTTGATCTATGAACAGCGGGTCAGCGAGCAATAGCCAACCGTTTATTCGCTCGAGATCACTCGCCATCTGCGCTTAGGGCCTCGTCAAGGTCAACATCGTGGTCGCTAAGCAACTCATCGAGTTGCTGCAGATATGATCTTGTGATCGGCTGCAAGCGACCTGGATTCTCGATGATTTGAGTCTCGAGGAATTGTAAGAAACTGCCAACAGCCGGGTCGGAACGAGATTCCTCACGCGAGAGAAGCACATCGCCGGATTCGAGAATTGTGTATGCGAGGCGGTCGCGCTTTTGTAAGTTGAGGGTCTGTCTGACCGCTTCAGGAACCGTAGTTTGATACCGATCGGTTAAAGTCGAACTTGTCTGGTTTGCCTTCATACCGCCAAGGTAATGCATTGCATTACCTGTGTCAATGAATTCGCCCGTCCGAATTCACCCTCTCGTGCCTTCGTTACCCGCTTCGCTAAACTTGAGGCATGACTAACACTTTCGCTGGCAAGCACGCTTTCATCTCGGGTTCATCACGCGGCATTGGGGCGCAGGTTGCCACCATGTTGGCGGCACAGGGCGCAACCGTTGCAATCAACTACCGCGATAAGGCTGCTCGTGCACAGAAGGTTGCTGACGCGATCATCGCAGATGGCGGCAAGGCGATTGTTGTTGGCGCAGACCTAACCGACTACCCAAGCATTGATGCATTGGCCGAAACCCTAAAATCAGAGTTCGGCGGCCTAGACCTTTTGGTGTTGAACGCATCTGGTGGCATGGAGACCGGCAAGGGCGAAGACTATGCAATGGTTCTAAACCGTGATGCACAGCTCAACTTGGTTAAGACCGCGCTGCCATTGCTAAGCGCTGGCTCGCGCATCGTGTTTGTCACCAGCCACCAGGCACACTTTATTCGCGAAACCCCAACCATGCCTGAGTATGTTCCGGTCGCACTTTCTAAGCGTGCGGGCGAAGACGCACTTCGCGAACTGATTCCTGAGCTAACCGCTAAGGGCATTGAATTTGTTGTAGTTTCGGGCGACATGATCGAGGGCACCATCACCGCGACCCTGCTTGACCGCCTAAACCCAGGCGCAATCGATGCTCGCAAAGAGGCTGCCGGCAAGCTTTACAACGTTGAAGAGTTCGCTGCCGAGATCGTGAAGGCAGCATCGGCACCGGTGCCAGCGAACAACACCGTGCTAATCGGCGACACCAGCTCTTTCACCCAGGGCTAGTCGCTCAGGCGAATTACAAAAACGCGAAAGGGCGAGCATGTCGATGTTTGGCCAGTCGCACTCGTCGGCTCAACATGCTTCGCAGCACACCAACGCCGAGAAATACGATGAATACCGTCGCGGGCACGACCACATTGCCAAGAACATCGCCGATTTGATGCAGGCTGGCAAACCCATTGATGACACGGATGTGCAGCTGTGGATCGGCAAGCACTACGAATTCGTTTGCCAGTTTTGGACTCCGAACAAGCTGGCATATAAGTCTTTGGCGCTCACCTATGTAATGGACCCAGCGTTCAAGGCGACCTATGAGGCATATGCCGAAGGGCTTGCCAAATACATTCAAACCGCCATCAACATTTGGGCCGAAGCAAACCTAAAGTAGTCTCGAAGCATGGGCGACGATCAGTACTTGGTGCTTTTCACGGTGATGAGTTTCACCGTGCTTAGCGCTGGCTCGATTGTGCTTAGCCTGATGACCCGTCTGGGTCGCGGCAACCGAGTGTTTGCCCTAATCATGGCAATCTTCAGCATTGTCATGGGTGCATACATGTGGTTTGAATTCGCGCCTGAGGGTCTATTCATTGCGATTCTTGGCCTTGTCGCCCTGGTGCTTGCCATTTTGCCGGGTCGAAAGAAAAACTCGGATGAGTAAAGACAACCGCGATAAGAACGGACGCCTGAAGCGGGCCGTGAATGAGATGCCGGCCGACGTGAAGTTGGCGCTTGAGCAGCGAGCACTGCGAGCGGACTATGACCACCGCCCCGCTTATCAACGCAACGACTACCTGAGCTGGATTATTCGCGCGAGCCGCCCAGAGATTCGCCTCAAGCGCTTGAATCAAATGCTCGACGAACTCGACAAGGGCGGCGTTTACATGCGCATGGATCACCCGGCTTCTAAAAAATAAGCCGCAGGCGAGGCATGGCAGAATAGAGGCATGACTGCACACACTTCAGTAGCGACCATCAACACCAACCATGGCGCCATCAAAATCAACCTTTTCGGCAACCACGCCCCTAAGACTGTCGAGAACTTCGAAGGTCTAGCAACTGGTTCAATCGAGTGGCGCGACCCACGCACCGGCGACAAGCAGGTCGGCAAGCCGCTATACAACGGCGTAATTTTTCACCGCATCATTCAGCAGTTCATGCTGCAGGGTGGCGACCCAACCGGCACCGGTATGGGAGGCCCTGGCTACCAGTTCGGTGACGAAATTCACCCAGAACTAAACTTCAACGAGCCTTTCAAGCTAGCTATGGCAAACGCCGGACCTGGCACCAACGGTTCACAGTTCTTCATCACCACCGCCCCGACCACCTGGTTGTTTGGCAAGCACACCGTTTTTGGTGAGGTTGCAGACGAGGCATCGAAGGCTGTTTGCTTGGCAATCGAGGGCGTAGACACCGATGGTCGCGACAAGCCACTTGCCGACGTAGTTATCGAATCAATCACCATCGAGAAGGCCTAGTCTTCTTGCGCAACATCTTTAAGCAAAGCCCGGCCCGAGTAACCCTCGGGCTGGTTTTGCTTAACCTGGCCATCTGGGTTTTGCAGATTCTGCCGGGCGCAACCCTGACCAACCAGCTGGCCTTTGTGCCGCTGTCGGTTTATTCAGAGCCATGGCGCATGATCACTGCCGGCTTTGCACACAGCGAATCAAACCCGCTGCACGTTTTGCTAAACATGTATTCGCTCTACATCTTCGGTTCGGTTCTTGAACCACTGCTTGGTCGCGCGCGTTTTCTCGCGGTGTGGCTGCTCTCGATCTTTGGTGGCTCAGTTGCCGTAATGTATCTGAACACCCCAGACACCTGGGTGCTCGGCGCATCATCCGGCGTATTTGGTTTGATGGCTGCCTATTTTGTAGTTCTTCGCGCCGTGGGTCAAAACTCTCGCGGCTTGATGGGCTTGATCGCAATCAACCTGGCATTTGGTTTCTTGATGCCGGGCGTGAGCTGGCAGGCACACCTTGGTGGTTTGCTCGCTGGTGGTGCTCTAACCGCGGTTTATGCGCAAGGCAAGAGCAAGCGCGCGCAGCTGGTTGGCGCGATTGCCGTGGCCCTGATTTTTGTGGCACTCACCTGGTATCGCATGCAAACCATGCTGCTTGGCTAAACAGGCTTAAAACAAAACCGCTCGGCCGAAGCCGAGCGGTTTTTGTAATTCTTGGCTGATTACTTCCAGCGGGTAGACATCATGAAACCGACCATGGCGATGCCGAAGCCGATCAAGATGTTCCAGTTCTCTAGGTTCCAAGGGGTGCCCGCACCCAATGGGAACTGTGCGCTGGTTACGTAGTAGGTGATGATCCAAACTAGACCGAGCAGCATGAAGCCGAACATCAGTGGCTTGAACCAAACCGGGTTTGGTAGCTCTTCTGAGTTCTCGGCGGTTACTTTTGGAGCCTTAGGCTTTGCGACCTTGGCTGGCTTCTTGCGACTAGTTGATTCAGGCATAACCGTAATTCTATCGGTTTGGGGTTTAGAACTTAACCATCGGAGATAACGACTTTGCGCGCTCTGCGGCGCCTTTTAGGCCGATTGATTCGAGCCAGTTGCCGAGCATCTGGTAGCCACCTTCGGTGAGCACCGACTCTGGGTGGAACTGAACACCATAAATCGGCAGGGTCTTGTGCTGCAAACCCATGATGACGCCACCCTTTGAGTTCTCACCCTTGGCGGTGCGACTGGTCACGATCAGATCCTCTGGAACGGTTGAATCGACAACGGCAAGCGAGTGATAGCGAGTGGCGGTGAAGGTGTTCGGAACATCCTTGTAAACCAAAGAATTGTCGTGGGCGACCTGTGAGGTTTTGCCGTGCATGAGCTCTTCGGCGCTGGTCACGGTTGCGCCCATTGCCTCGGCAATCGACTGGTGACCGAGGCACACGCCAAACACCGGCTGACCTGATTTGAGCGCGAGTTTGACTACTGGAATCGAAAGACCGGCCTCGGCCGGGGTGCCAGGGCCCGGGCTAATTAGAACCGCGTCGTATTTGGCAAGCAGTGCAGGAAGTTCTGCCTCGGAAACCACGTCGTTGCGCAGCACCTCGGTCTGGGCGCCAAGCTGCTGAAGATAACCGTTTAGCGTGTAAACGAAGCTGTCGTAGTTGTCGAGAACCAGAATTTTGACCATGGTGACCTACTGGTTACAGCCCACGTAGAGCACGATCGCCGAGCGCTGATCTGCCAAGCCAGGCAAGATCGACTGGTCGGTAACGATGGTGCCGGTGGTGCCAGAGCAGACATCCTTGGTGGTAATTGAAACCGTGAAACCCACCTCGACGCTGGTCATGATGTCGCGGGCCTCGCTGATGCTGAGGTTGCGAACGTCGGGCACGTTAACCTTGCCGTTCGAGATGATCAGGTTAACCACGGTGCCTTCGGCGACCTGCGAGTTGAAGACCGGGTCGGTCGAAATAACCTTGCCAGCCTCGACGGTTGGGCTAGCGGCCTGGGTGATTGTGCCAAGGGTTAGCTTTGCGGTGGCCAGAGCGGTTGCTGCCTCGGCCTCGGTCATGCCCGCCAAGTTTGGTAGGGCAACGGTGTTTTTGCCAGACGAAACATAGACCGTGATTACGGTCTTTTCGGGCACCTTGGTGCCGGCGGTCGGGTCGGTGCGAATGATGGTGTCGGCAGGCACGGTTTCGCTCGCCTCATAAACCTTCGAGACCAAAAGACCCTGCTGGGTGATGGTCACATAGCCGTCTTGATAGGTCGAGTTGACCACGTTGGCGACCTCGATGCCAGAGCCACCAGGGTTGACGTTTAGGTTAAAGCTGCCAAGCGTGAACAACCAAACAATCAAACCAACCAGGATGACCGTGGCTGCCGAACCGCCACCCCAAAGCAGGCGAGGAGATGGCTTGCCAGACTTGGCGAAGGCTTGGGCGGCGCTGGCGTTTGTGCCGGTGTCGGTTGGGATCTCGACGCCGAGGGTTGCGAACGGGTTGGTCATCGGTTCGCTGAAAACCTCGGTTGGGTTTGATGCCGGCGGGGTAGCTACTGGTGCCGCGCTTGAAACCGAGGCTGCCACTGGTGCAGCCGGCTTTTCAGGCGCAACGTATGCCTGAGGCATGACGCTGGTTGCATCGCGAGATGCCTCGGCGAGGAGTGCCTCGAAGTCGTCTTCGACAACCTCTGGAAGTGGTGCAGGTTCTGCGGCGGTCTCTTCGATCGGGGCTTCGGCCTCGATGTTGGTTCCAAAAATCGCCTCAAGATCGTTTTCTGGTTCAACTTCGGCAACTGGCTCTGGTTCAACAACCGAGGCAACCTCGGTCGGTGCCTCGACCACAGCGGTTGGTGCGGTGAACGGCGAACCGTTGGCGGCAGCAACCAGGTGCTCGCGGAATTCTTCGGCACTCTGGAAGCGCTCGTTGCGGTCTTTGGCAAGCGAGTGCAAAACCACCTGGTCTAGCTCTGGCGAAATGCTCTCGTCAAACTGCGATGGAACCGGAACTGCCTCTGAAACGTGCTGATAGGCAACCGAAACCGCGGTCTCACCCTTGAACGGTGGGCGGCCGGTAAGCATTTCGTAAATCAAAACGCCGGTTGAGTAAAGGTCGGTGCGTGCGTCTACCGACTCACCCTTGGCCTGCTCTGGCGAGAAATACTGGGCAGTTCCCATGATGCCGCTGGTGTGCGCCATGGTTGCCGAAGAATCCGAAACTGCGCGGGCAATGCCAAAGTCCATCACCTTTACGGCACCGGTTTCGGTGATCATGATGTTGGCCGACTTGATGTCGCGGTGAACTACACCGGCGCGGTGTGAAAATTCGAGAGCGGTCAAAACACCGCTGGCATAGTCGATAACCTCTTGGCGGGTTAGGCGACGCTCGTGCATTAGATCGCGAAGCAGCTTGCCCTTCACGAACTCCATCACAATGAACGGGTGCTTTAGCTCGTTGCCGTGGGCATCGGTGGTGATGTCTTCTCCGGCGTCATAAACGCGCACGATGGTTGGGTGGGCCATGCGAGCCGAAGCCTGCGCCTCTTGACGAAAGCGTGCTTCGAAGCTTGGGTCGTTGGCAAGATCAGACTTGAGCAACTTGATCGCAACTGTTCTGCCCAGGCGGGTGTCGATGCCTTCATACACATCGGCCATGCCACCGCGACCAATGAGTTGACCCAACTCATAACGGCCTGCGATTACCCGCTGGTTTTCAGACAACTTTGCACTCCACTCTTGATCAAACTTCGATTCCCAAGTCTACGCAAATAGCCTGAGAAATCACCTACGGCAGGGGGATGCCCTCGCTTTGAAACCTTATTGTGACGGGGTTGGCGATGGGGTCTCGCCAGATGTGTCGGCCACGTAATAGAAAATCTCGATCGTCGAGCCAGACATCAGGTTGCCAAGCGGCTTGGCGTCGTAGACATCCATGACTCTTGGGTCGTCTGCTGGCACGATTTCACCGGGGCTAGCCAAAACCTTTAGGCCCTTTTCGCTCAACATGGTTTGCACATCGACCACGTTTTGGCCCTCGATGTCGCTGAGCAGCACCTGAACATTGGTCGGGCTGGCCGAAGGCGTTGGGCTGGCCGAAGTGCTGGCGGTTGCCCACCCCGGCACCGTGATGGTTTCGGTGGGCGTTGGCTGCATCGAAGTGGTGATGATGGCAATCACAATCGATAGCGAGGTGACGGCAATCACGGCAATCAGGGCAATCCAAGGCCAAACCACCGGCTGTTGAATTGGCGAAGGCGCAGTTGTTGCCGCGGTTTCGATCACGGCTGTGCGATCGCTCACGGTTGGCTGCTGCAAAAGCTGGGTCGCCGCCGAATTGATCGGCGCGGTGGTCATCATCGACTCTGCACGCTTGGCAAGTGCCAACGCGCTCTCTGGTCGCTGGTTTGGCTTTTTGGCAAGACAGCTCATCACCAGATTGGCGATTCGCGGGTCAATGTTTGCTGGCAGCGCCGGCGGGGTTTCGTTGATCTGTGCCATCGCGATGGCCATCTGCGATTCACCGGTGAAAGGTCGCTTGCCGGCAAGTGCCTCATAGGCCACGATGCCCAACGAATAAATGTCGGTCGACGGGCTGGCCGGTTTGCCGGTGGCCTGCTCTGGCGAGAGGTATTGCACGGTGCCCATCACCTGGCCGGTCGCGGTTAGACCAACCTGGTCGGCAACTCGGGCAATGCCAAAGTCGGTTATTTTGACGTGGCCCTCTGGCGTGATCAGCAGGTTGCCCGGCTTTATGTCGCGGTGCACCAGCCCAGCCTCGTGCGCTTCAAAAAGTGCGCGACCGGTCTGCGCGATGATGTCGAGCACCTTGTCGCCCGAGAGCGTTTTTTCTTTTTCAAGGATGCGCGCCAGCGAATCACCTGGCACGAGCTCCATAACCAGGTAGGCGGTTCCGGAATCTTCGCCGTAGTCATAGACATTGGCGATGCCTTCGTGGTTAACCATCGCGGCGTGACGTGCCTCGGTGCGGAAACGCTCGAGGAAGCCCGGGTCACCCATGAACTCTTGCTTCAAGATCTTGATCGCAACATCGCGCAAGATCACCTCGTCTTGTGCCTGCCAAACCTCGCCCATGCCGCCAATGGCAATTCGACTGATCAGTTTGTATCGGCCGCCATAGAGCTTGCCTATTTCTGGATTCACTTTTGCAACACCGCCCGCATAACCTTCTGGGCAATCGGAGCCGCGAGCGAGTTGCCGCGACCAGATTGACCCATACCCCCACCATCTGCAACTACGACGGCAACGGCAACCCGAGGGTTGTTTGCCGGCGCAAAACCTGTGAACCAAAGAGTGTATGGAGCGCCTTCGCCGTTTTGCGCGGTTCCGGTCTTACCGGCAACCTCGACGCCCTTGATTTGGCCATTGCTAGAAACGCCTCGCGAGACAGCGCCAACCATCATCGCGTTGACCTTGGCCGCGGTGGCAGCCGACATGGGCTGCGAGAACACGGATGGACCAGGCTGGTTCAAAATTGTGAAGTTCGAAGACTGAACGTTCTCGATCAGGTTCGGCTTCATCAGCACACCCTTGTTGGCAACCGCGGCACTAACCATGGCCATCTGCATCGCAGTCACTCGAACATCAAACTGACCGAAGGCCGAGAGCCCAGTCTGGGCGTCATCCATGCCGGTTGGATACTTTGAAGCGCTGGCGGTCATTGGAAACTGCACCTTTTTGCCAAAACCGAAGAGCTCGGCCTGAGCGCGAATGCGGTCTTGACCAAGTTCGATGCCAAGCTGCGCGAATGGCACGTTGCAAGAGAAACGCAGGGCGTCGGCGATTGAAACCGTGGCCTTGCCACCACACTTGCCCTCACCCGAGTTTTGAACATAGGTGTTGGTGCCCGGCAATTTGAACTTGACCGGGTTTGGAATCAGCGATTCGGGAGTGTATTTGCCACTCTCGATTGCAGCCGACGCGACCACAATTTTGAAGACCGAGCCTGGCGCATATAGCTCGGTCGAGGCTCGGTCGAGAAGTGGGCCATTCTTGTTATTCAACAGGTCTTGATAGTTGGTCTTCGACTCGGTTCCAGAATGAACCGAAAGCGCATTGGCATCAAAGCTCGGCTTAGAAACATAGGCAAGGATGTTGCCGGTAGTCGGATCGATTGCAACGACGGCACCCTTGAGATCGCCGAGGGCATCCCAGGCTGCCTTTTGAACCTTGGGGTCGATGGTGAGCTCGACCGAGGCACCCTGCACCGGGCTGCCCGAAAGCAGGGCACTGATTTGCTCGAAGAACTGAGATGAGTTCTTGCCAGAGAGGAACGAGTTCATGGCCGACTCGATGCCGGTTGCACCCTGGTTGGTGCTGTAAAAACCGGTGACCGATGAATACATCTGGCTGGCGTAGGTGCGCTGGAATCTGTAGACATCGTCTGAGCGCTTGCTGATTGCAATGGCCTTGTTGTCGACCAAGATTGCACCGCGCTGAGTCTTGTAGCCGTCATAGATCGAGCGAACGTTGCGCTGGTCGGCCGTGTATGAATCGGCGCCAATTACCTGAATGCCGGTGGTTGCCACAAACAGGCTCAGGAACATCAAGAAGATCAAAATGCTGATGCGTTTTAGCTCGCGGTTCATGCGACACCTCGCGAGTTGTCGCCGGTCGAACTGCCTAGGCGAGCGCTGTCAGAGATGCGCAGCAGCAGACCGATGATGATCCAGTTGGCAATCAGCGATGAACCACCGGCTGCCAAAAGCGGGGTGGTTAGACCGGTCAGTGGCACAACGCGGGTTACGCCACCGATAACGATGAAGCACTGAAGCGCGATCGAGAATGCCAGACCAGTTGCGAGCAGCTTCGAGAAATCATCTGGGTGGCTAAAGCCGATTCTGATTCCGCGGGCTACCAACAGTAGGTAAAGGGTCAAGATTGCAAACACGCCAACCAGGCCAAGTTCTTCGGCTAGCGAAGCAAAGATAAAGTCGCTCTCGGCAAGTGGCACCAACTGCGGAATTCCGCCGCCGAGGCCGGTTCCCTGAATGCCGCCGTGGGCCATTCCGAAGATGCCCTGAGCCAACTGATAGCTGCCGCCAATGGCGTCGTAGTTTTCTTGCGAGAACGGGTTTAGCCAAGAGTCGATTCGACCCGATACGTAATCCATCAATCGGCTGGCAACCAGCGCGCCGGTCAAGAACATGCCCATGCCAACGATCACATAGATCGAGCGGCCGGTGGCGACATAAATCAGCACGATGAAAATGCCGAAATACAACAGCGATGTTCCCAGGTCGCGCTGCACGATCAGCACCAAGAGGCTGGCCGCCCAGATCATTACGATCGGGCCAAGTTCGCGGGCACGAGGAATTCGAATGCCAAGAATTTTGCGACCAACCACGGCGAGTGATTCGCGACGGTTGACCAAATAGCCGGCGAAGAAAATGGTCAGGGCAATCTTGGCTAGCTCACCCGGCTGAAAGGTTAGCCCGCCGATCGACAACCAAAGCCTGGCGCCGTTGATGGTCTTTCCAATCACTGGCAGCATCGGTGAAAGCAACAGCACCGCGCCAATCAGCATCGACACATATACATAGCGACGCAGGAACAAGTGGCTAGGAACATAGATGACCACTGCTGCCGCGGCGGCCATTGCCAGTGATGTCCAGATGACTTGTTTGAAACCAAAAAGCTCGCTGCCACCGTTTGCGATCGTGGCCAGGTCGAGGCGATAGATCATCGACAAGCCAAGGCCATTCAGCACCACAGCGATTGGCAGAATCAGTGGGTCAGCTTCGCTAGCGCGAAGGCGAAGGATGGTGTGAAGCACGAGAGCCAAAAAGCTGAGCGGCAACCAGTACAAGAAGAATTCGGGAGTCAGGATCTCGATGGTCGAGAGCTGAATCTGAGCAAGCTGAAACGCATTTAGGCCAACTGCCAAAAGCAGCAGCGCACCCTCGAGGTTGCGACTGCGCGGAACCACTCGCATGATGCGAGGCAGGTTTGCCGCGTTTGGCCCGGTGGTGCCGAAGAGGTTAGTCATTTTGCGCCGACAACTTAATTTGGTTCACGATGCGCTTGGCGTCTTCGAGGTCAGAGGCGATGATGGCACGCTCAACCAGGCCGGCTTGATATTCACCGAGGGTCGAAACCTCGATTGTGGTTTCTTGGTAGACCCTCGAGAACTTGAATGGACCAAACGATTCTTTGATGCCCTTATAAATTGTGACGTGGCCGTTTAGCGAGCTCACGTAATAAAGGGTCTGAGTGTAGTTGTAAATGCCGATTGCACCCATTACCAGCCCACCGGTGATTGCCACCACGGTCGCCAATTGGCGAATCTTGCGCCAGAAAATTCGAGAGTGGGTTTCTTTCAGAATCTTCTCTAGATATTCATCAGACTCAGGCACATAGTCGGTCGGGTCTTCGGTGCGACCAAGAATCAGGTCTGGCAGGTTGAGCGGGTTGAGCACCTTCAAGAATCGGCGGCCCTTGCGCTCATCGATCACAATTTCGTTGGCGCTTGAGCCAACAAACTTTGCACTCGGCGTGAAGTCGGTCTTGAGAGACGAGTTGACCACGTCGACCACAACCACGGTCACGTTGTCGGGTGCACCAAATTCGAGCGCCTCGCCAATCAGCAGTTCGGTTGCCTCAGATGCCTCAATTTTCGAAAGCAAAATGCGGTCACTAATGTCTGGTGGCACGAATCCACTGAGGCCATCCGAGCAAAGCAACCAGCGGTCGCCCGGCTTGGTTTCGATTGTCTCTAGGTCGACCTCGGGAAACTCTTCAACATCGCCGAGCACTCGCATCAGCACACTGCGGCGCGGGTGAACCAGAGCCTCGGCCTCGGTGATGCGACCGGTGTCGACCAGGCGCTGAACAAAGGTGTGGTCTTTGGTCATCTGCTTAACCACGCCGTCGCGGGCAAGATAAATTCGCGAGTCACCGACGTGGCCAATGGTCACCTTGTCGCCGGTAAAGATGATGCCGCTGAACGTCGTTCCCATACCCGCAAGCTCTGGGTGCTCGGCAACGGTGGCGGCCAAAACGCTGTTGGCCTCCCAGATGATGTCTTTCAGTGCCTTGCCTGCGGTTTCGGCATCGGGGTAGCGCTCGTCGGCGCGAGCAATGCGCTGGGCACACAGTGCCGAAGCGATGTCGCCACCTGCGTGACCACCCATGCCGTCGGCAACAAAGAACAGGTTGTAGCCGGCATAACCAGAGTCTTGATTGCTCGAGCGCACGCGACCGATGTCGCTGCCCGCGTAACTAAGAGTCTTGATTGCCATCGAAAGCCTTAGGCTCGCAGCTCAAAAACGGTTTTGCCCACTCGAACCGAGGTGTTCAGCTTGACCACCGCAGGGGTGCCAACTCGGCCGCCATCCAGGTATGTGCCGTTGGTTGAATTGAGGTCTTGAATCAGCCAGTCGTTGTTGATCAAAACCAACTTGGCGTGATGGGTTGAGGCATATTCGTCGTCGACCACCAGGTCGCTGTCGTCGCTTCGGCCAATGGTCAGTTCGCGGCGATCGAGTTTTATCTGCTGACCGGTGCGGTCGCCCTCGGTAATCACAAGTTTTGTGGCGGTGCTGCCCGTTGGTTCGCTAACCAACTGCACGGATGGCTGCCCTGGCGCGCTAGGTGCAACCGGGGCCGAAACCACCTGGGGCGCGTTTGCCTCGGCAACGCGAGTCAGAACCTTTTGACCGAAGAGGTCTGCGCGAATCACCGAAATGATGCTGAAGATGAAGATCCACAGCACTGCCAGCAGGCCCATTCTGACGATGAATAGCGCGAGTTCGCTCATTAGCCGTTTGCTCCTTCGGCCGCGGTGCCGGCCGGCACTGTCTTCGCAATCAATCTAAAGGTGAAGTCGTTGCGTCCGGCTGAGATCACGGTGTCGGCGGTGATGCCGGTTTCGCTAATTGCTCGGCCGGCAACCTTGGTTCCGTTGGTGCTTCGCATGTCGCGCACCGATGCCCCGCGACCATCCCAGGCAACTGCAAAGTGAACGCGGCTTAGGCCGGTGTCGTCGATCTGAATGTCGGCGCTGGCATCGCGGCCAACCGTGGTTTCGCCCTGGCGCAAAATAAAACGCTTGCCGGCAACATCCAGGCAAGGCATCCATTCGACCTCGTGCTTTTCGCTGGTCGAGCGAACTACAACCTGACCCAGGTTCAGCCCGCCGTCTTCGACCAGGCGAATGGCCAAGGCCGCACCAAATTGAAAGCCCTGCTTCGATGCGTGCTTGGTGGTTAGGTCGGTTAGCTCGGTGATCAGTGATTCGCCTAGTGGCTGCATGCGCTTAAAGTCGGGCAGCGAAAGGCTGACGGTATAGGTGTTTGGGGCCAGCACGCGATCGCGGCTAAGGATGCTCGCCTTGGCATCCATCTCTGCACGAATCGCAGCGGCGATTTCGATTGGCTGAAGCTCCGACTTAAAGGTCTTCGTGAAAGCGCCGTTTACTAAGCGCTCTAAACCCTTTTCGAAGTTCTCTAAAAAGCCCATTCGTCCTCTTCTGACTAGGGCTCAAGTTTATCTTCGTGTGAGAAATCTGTGAGCCAGGGCGCTCGAGTCTTAGAAACCTGTCAGAGGCAGAGCCGAAAAACGCCCTTGTCTGAGAGCTCGCTGATAAGTGCCCCCTAGATGCCTGAAATTCGCCACTTGGGCCAGCGATCTTTTTTAGATTCGAACTGTCCTCGAGAAAGGAAGACGAACATGAAGAAGAACCTAAAGCGCGGTGTCATCGCCGCAGCGGGTGTAGCAACTTTGCTAAGCCTCGCAGTAGCAACCCCATCATTTGCACATGACCGCAACAAGACCGGCATCTCATCGACCACCGATGTGACCGACCGCGCCGAAAAGGCGCAGCACGCACACGCAACCGTTGCAGTAACCATCACCGGTGTCTCAACCGACATCACCGATGCAGCCGTGGCAGCTCGTGGCGCAAAGTTTGTTGCCTACAAGTTGGCTGCTGACGCAACCGCTATTCCGGCAACTGTTCCAACCACCGGCGGCAAGCCAGTTCGCGTTGAGGGCACCAGCCTTGCAGCTGGCGTTCTAACCGGAACCCTACGCATCGATGCTGGCGCTGCTAGCACGGTAACCAAGTACGCGATTTACAACGCAGCCGGAGTTGGCTCGTTCGTAACCGTAACCGTTGATGCGGCTGGCGTTGCAACCGCAACCTCATCGGCAGCTCTGACCACCGTTTGGGCAGCACCTTCAACCGGCGACCTTGGCATCAAGGGCGAGCACAAGGGCGATGGCAAGAAGCACGGCAAAAAGGGTGGCCGCCACTAATACCTTTCAATAGGTGTCTCTCTCTGAGACAAGAAATCCCCCGCAGCTACGTGTCGGCTGCGGGGGATTTTCTATTTCCCAGGTTTCAATGACTCCATGAGTTCGCGATTGCGACTTTCAGTTGAGGGATCGGCAAATTTCTCCTCTAGCCTCTGCCTTGCAGATTCCAAATGCGTTTGCATAATTCTTGCTAGCAAGACGGGTTCCTGATCTTCGATCGCCTGAACCATTTCGAAGTGTTCGTCTGATGCTTGTTGCCGACCTCCGAGTTGGTCAACGTTCTCGAAGGAGTAGGGCTGCACTGCATTTAGCAAGCCAAGAAGGATTTCGGCAGTCCTCGGCCTATTGCTCAACTCAAATAGAAGCGCGTGAAAATCGAAATTCAATTGCATCCATTTTGCGGTTTGAGATTCATCTTTCATGCATCGTGCAAGTTCGCGAAGCTCCAAAATGTCAACTCGTCGAGCTTGTCCAATGATGTGTGGCGCTAGTTGGGGCTCAAGTTGAACCCTCATGTCATAAATTTCGGTGAGGTCTGAAAGCCCCAATTTTCTAACAATTGCGCCATCACCATGAGTCATTTCTACAAGGCCATCAGCAACGAGCATCCGCAGGGCTTCACGGATTGGATTGCGCGAAACTCCGAATTTTGCCGCCAAGTCAGCCTGAATCAATGGAGACCCGGGCGCCAGGGCCTTCTCTCGAATTGCTTGTCGCAGCAATTCGGCAATCTCTTCCGGCTTCATGCGAGGTCCTTTCGCTTAGAACAGTAAAAAATCGAAATAACTTTCCGATAACGTATCCAGTTACTTCTGAGAACACTGTATACACAGTCGCTAGTGTATGTAATGTCCGCACTGCATACATAATCGCGGCTCAGCTAGAAATGGAGATTATTTGATGTTCACAAAAACACGAACAACAACTAGCCACAAACGGAGTCGGCTATCTGTCGCAGGCGTGGCAACTGTTGTAATGGGCCTTTTGCTCAGCGGAGTGCCCCTTAGCCCTGCGGTTGCAGCTAATACTGCCGGAGGCAGCTGCACCACACTTAGGGCTAAAGCAACTATTGGCAAATTCCAATACGTATGTTCAATCAGCCCTCGAGACGGCAAGAAGATTTGGATGCAGCCGTCAGAAACGCCAGTCGCCGGCGGCAACTTCCGGGTAGCGCTGCCTGCACTTCCAGCAACCTTGGATCCTTATGCAACTTCATTGCAGGCCGACTGGATCATTGCTAGAAACGTCTGTGAACCACTTTTCGACGTAACTCCAGGCTTTGAAGTAAAGCCGATACTTGCGGAAAGCTTCAAGTACACGGACCCATCGACAGTCATTATCAAGCTACGCACCGGAGTGAAGTTTCAGAACGGTGAGACTTTTACAGCTAAAGATGTTGTCTCTAGTCTGAAGCGATTCGTTTTGACACCTGGCAATGGAACCGCTCTTGGTGCAGTAGTTTCGAGCATCACCGAAGTTGATTCCTCTACAGTGAAATTCACACTTAAGCAGACCAGTCCTCTTATTCAGACGTACTTGACCGCGGCATACATTATGCCTGCTTCAATTCAAGACGGACAGTCAGCAACAAAGGCTGTTGAGAAGATCATCTGCACGGGACCATTCTCGTTGACCTCATTCGTTCCTGGCCAGAAGATTGTGCTCACGAAATACAGGGGCTACAAAGCTCGAACCGAAGCTTCATCTGGGGCAACGGGACGTAAAATCGCGTGGGTCGACACTGTGACAGTGGTACCTATGGCGGCTGAATCGACTCGCCTCCAGGCGCTTGCGACAAACGCAGTGGACCTTGCCTACACAGGCTTGGACAACGGACCGATTCTGTTCAATTCTGCGAACGTTCGTGCAATCGCTATGGATCAGGCATCTTCACCGTTTGTGATTTTCAACAAGCGTGCAGGCATCATGTCTAACGTAAAAATGAGACAGGCCTTCTTGGCGGCATTGGACTTCAACGACATCTTGGCTTCAGGCTTTGGTGACAAGAAGTACTACAGCGTAAGTGGAAGCATTTTCCCTAAGGGAAATGCATGGTATTCAACTGGCGGCACTCAGTCTTGGAACACCAAGAATGCAGCAAGGGCTAAGGCCCTTATGGCTGAAGCGGGTTACAAGGGTGAACCTATTATTTGGTACACCACAAAGGAAGACCCGACTTGGTACGGCCCTGCATTACCGGCAGTCCAGCAACTCAAGGCAGTTGGCATCAACATCGACTTGCGAGTAGTAGATCGTGCGACCATCATTGCCACCAGATCTGACGCTAGTAAGTACGACATGTTCTCGTCAGCGATTCCTATTTATCCAGACCCGGTGGTCCTTCCATACCTGCTTGACACGTTTGCAGGCTGGTGGATCAGCCCCGCCAAAACCAAGCTCATGGCTGAACTAGCATCGGGTGACACTTACAAAGCACGTAAAGCAACCTGGGATAAATTGCAGACCTTGGCTTACGAAGAAGTTCCATTCGTCAAGTTCGGTGATGTCTCAGGCGGCGTGGTCGCAGTAAACAAGAAGTTCTACATGCCAGCTGCTCAATTCAACTTCAGCTACTGGTACAACGTTTACAAGACCAAGGGTTAAATAGAGCTCCAATTCACGGCTATGCCCGATGCTAGCCGTGATCACGAAAAGAAAGTGGAAAAGACGTGTCAAATTTAGGCAAGCCGACTACATTGAAACGGCTTTTCCAGCGAAAGGTTGCGGTTGTCGCGAGCATAGTTCTCGCGACAATCGTAACCCTAGCGATTCTCTCTCCCTGGATAATCAATGATCCAAATGCGATCGTTGGGGCAGACCGGCTACTCCCCCCTTCTGCTAAGTATTGGTTCGGAACAGACAACTTTGGCCGAGACGCATTTGCCCGAGTCGTTGTAGGCGCTAAATCATCAATGTTCGTTGGAGCAATCACAGCTTTAGTGGCAACAACGATCGGAACCTTTGTTGCCATAATCTGCAGCATGTTCCCCAAAATCGATCTCATACTGATGCGACTTGTAGATGGAATTATGGGTTTCCCAATTCTGGTTCTGGCTCTGTCCATGCTCGCAATTCTTGGACCAGGTCTTCAAACCGTCGTCCTCTGTTTGATTATTGTGATGTTTCCTGGAGTCACTCGAATCGTGCGAAGCACCGCTTTGGTCGTGGCCGAATCTCCAATGATTGAATCTGCTCGCGCTATTGGTGCAAGTTCTTGGCGAATAATGCGCAAATACATAATGCCCGCATGCGTGACCCCAATTTTGATTCAGGCAGCGATTATTTTTACGGTTGCCATTTTGGTTGAGTCAGGTTTGAGTTTTATTGGAGCCGGCCTACCTCCTGAAGTACCAAGCTGGGGCGATTCTCTAGCTACCGCTAGGAATTTTCTTGATACGGCTTGGTGGCTCTGGCTTTTCCCTGGCTTGGCACTCGTGTCAGTTGTGTTATCTGTGAATTTGATCGTAGATGCGCTTAGAGATATTTTCGACCCTCGGGAATCGGTGAACTAGCATGTTGCAATATATTGGTCGTCGACTTCTAACACTTCTTCCCACAGTCCTTGTTCCGATTGTTTTTGTATTCTTCCTAGTGCGTCTGGCGCCCGGTGACCCTGCGAGAAGCATTCTCGGCGATTATGCGACTGACGAAGAAGTTGCAGCACTGAGAACCGAGTTGGGTCTCGATAAATCCCTAGTCGTTCAATTTTGGGATTTCCTTAGCGGCATTCCGAAATTTGAGTTTGGCCAGAGCTTTTACATGGGCATGCCGGTGAACGAAATTGTTCCTCCATACGCTCAGGTAACACTTGAAATCGGCGCTATGGCTCTTATTTGGGCAGTTGTCTTGGGTGTTGCAATTGGAACTATTGGCGCACTGCGACGCAATAAGTTGTCGGGGAAGATTGCCAACGCTTATGGAATTCTGGGCATTTCAATTCCGGGTTTTTTCACTGCAATCATCATGGTTGTGATTCTTGCCGTGAACCTGAAACTCTTTGAAGTTGGGCTTTACGTGCCTCCTGAGGAAGGGTATTTCGAACATCTTAAATCTTTGTTCATGCCTAGCCTCGCCCTTGGCATAGCGGAAGCAGCCTTCGTTGCTCGAATAACTCGAGGCGCCTTGCTTGACGTGTTGAATGAGCCGTTTATTACAACTGCTCGCTCTGTTGGAGTCTCAGACGGTCGCATTTTTAGAGTGCACGTGCTGCGTCTGGTTGCCCTGCAAATCCTGACTGTGATGGGTCTTTTCACAGCAAGTTTGGTTTCAGGTTCGGTAATCATGGAAAGCATCTTTGCTGTGCCGGGAATTGGATCCCTGCTCTTGAATGCTGTTTTTGGTCGAGACTATGCGCTGATCCAAGGAATCGTTATTCTCACGGGAGCTTTGATCATTTCGGTGAATCTCATCGTCGATATTCTCTACGCGATTGTTGACCCACGCGTTCAATATGGAAAGAAGTCAGCTTGATGAACCAACAAACCAGTGTTCCGGTTCTGCAAATTCGGGATTTGAGCATCTTGGCTGCAAAACGAAACTTTCCGGCGGTCAATGACATAACGTTTGACCTTCAACCAAGATCATCCCTTGCATTAGTGGGGGAGTCGGGAAGCGGAAAAACCCTAACTGCTCTTGCCATCGCAGGGTTGCTTGGAGATGGCTTGATTTCGAGTGGAAGCGCTCGACTAAATGGCGAAGAACTCCTTTCCATGACTTCGGTTCAACGACGAGCGATTGCCGGAAAGAAGATTGGCTTCATTTTTCAAGAGCCAATGTCAGCTCTTCATCCAATTCTTCCCATCGGCAATCAGATTGAGGAGGGTCTTCGAGCGCACACAAGTATGAACAAATCAGAACGTCGAGAACGCGTGATGGAGTTGCTCGCACTTGTGGGACTTAATGACGTGCGTAACGTGGCAAACAACCGCATTGGTCAACTTTCTGGCGGAATGCGACAGCGAGTAATGATCGCTATGGCGATTAGCTGCGACCCTGAAGTGTTGATTGCAGATGAACCTACTACTGCACTTGATGTAACTCTTCAACGTCAAGTCACCGACCTTCTTGTTTCTCTTCGCGAGAAAATGGGCTTGTCGCTTCTAATGATCACGCACAATCTAGGTGTCGTTAGAGACACCTGTGAGGACGTAGTCGTTATGTATGCAGGTCAGGTTGTCGAAACTGGCCCAACTGAAACCGTGTTCAAAGGAGCTCAACACGAGTACACCCAGGCTCTAATATCTGCAATGCCTGTTCTTGGCGATACTCGTTCTCGCCTCCCCGTCATTGGGGACAGGTCATCCTGGATTAAGGATTTTCGAATGCTTCCCAAAGAAGAGTGGCCAAGCAGTCGGATGGTTTCGGTCTCTCCTCTTCATTCAATTCGCAAACTGAAGGTAGATGCCTAAAATGACTCCGCTACTCGAGGTAAAAAACTTAGTAAAAACTTTCAAGGTTGGAACAGGTCTAAGAAAGACATCCTTCAACGCCGTGAATGACATTTCTTTCGCGATTCCCAGCGGAACCTCTTTCGGCTTGGTCGGCGAATCAGGTAGCGGCAAATCTACCGCTGCACGAATGGTGACGCGCCTCATAGAACCTACGTCTGGGCAAGTCATTTTCGATGGGCAAGACATCACTGGCCTAAAAGGTGATGCGTTAATGCAGTATCGAAGAAGTGTTCAGATGATTTTCCAGGATCCATTTAGTGCCTTGAACCCGAGAATGACAGTTGAAGAAATCATCACTGAACCTTGGCTAGTGCACAAGCTGCATTCGAAGGCTGACAGGAAGTTGAAGGCGCTAGCTCTAATTGACCAAGTTGGTTTGCCATCTAATTCCCTTGAGAGAAAACCTGTTGAATTTTCGGGCGGACAACGCCAGAGAATCCTAATCGCTCGCGCCTTAACGCTGGAACCGAAGCTGCTTGTGGCAGACGAACCAGTTTCCGCGCTGGATGTTCTTATTCAAGCTCAGATTTTGAACTTGTTAAAGGATTTGCAGAAGGAACTGGGACTTACTTACCTATTTATCTCTCACGACCTTTCGGTGGTGGAATTTATCAGTGATCAAATAGGTGTCATGTATCGAGGAAATCTGGTGGAGCTTGGGGACAAAACCGAGATCTACCGAAACCCAAAGAATGACTACACGCGGAATCTTCTCGCTGCCATTCCGTCAGAGGAAACATCGTTATTTTCGAGAAGTCAGAAAAATGGGTGACCAAGCTGTTGAGGTAAAAATCTCAAAAGGTCGACTTAAGGGCTTTAAGGAAAATGACACGGCAAGTTTTCTAGGAATACCGTATGCAAAAGCCCCGGTTGGAAAACTTCGCTTTAAGCCACCTGTTTCGTTGGATGCATGGCAGGAAGTTTTGGACGCCACTAAGTTCTCCGCTTCTCCTGCCCAGAGCCAATCGCCGATGTTCCAAGGCGACGCTAGTGAAGACTGTCTATATTTGAATGTCTGGACTCCTGAAGGTGGCAGACCAAACAAACCAGTTTTGGTCTGGATCTATGGTGGCGGATTCGAAGGTGGCTCAGCTTCTACAGAGGCCTTCAGTGGTGCAGGCTTGTCCAACCGTGGTGACACGGTGGTGGTTACGTTCAACTATCGAGTCGGGTTGCTTGGATTTGGATTGCTGTCTGGAGCGAAGGATTTCGAGAGCTACAGCAACTTGGGTGTCAGGGATACTATTGCGGCACTCAACTGGGTTCAAGAAAATATCGAAGAATTCGGCGGGGACAAACACAACGTCACCGTGATGGGCGCCAGCGCAGGTGGGTTTATTGCTTGCTCGCTCATTTCAAGCCCAAGCGCATCAGGGCTCTTTCAGAAACTTATCTTGATTTCGGGAGGAGCCTCCCGTGTCGTACCGTCTTCTCAAACTGAGTTGATCACAAGAAAAGCGATGGCGCTTCTGGAGGTTTCAGAGCGGGAATTCAAAGAAGTAAACAGTGCTGATCTTTTGATTGCACAGAAAAAAGTGATCCCCAATGACATAGGCGTCAGGAACGCAAGAGTTCCAAAAGCTTTGGGTGTAACTCTTGATAATGACATCGCTAACGGTCTCCTTACCGAACATCCGATGCAGGCAATTTCGGCCGGTCGAGCTAATCACATTCCGATATTGAGTGCAGCCAGCGAAGCGGAAATTTCGGCCTTTAGACGTTGGGCGAAGGACGAAGACTTTAGACCTAGCACGTATTCGCAACTAGTGGATGAGGTCGAAAGCTGGCAGATAGATCGATCCTCAGCCGAGACCATTGTTCAGCACTATTTTCATCAGGTGCCCAACGGAGACTTGGCCTTGACTCGAGAACGAATTCTAAGTGACTGGATTTATCGTCTGCCGGCTGCAAGGCTCGCAGATAATTTGGCTAAGGCTGGAGGCAGCGCTTGGGCGCTCGAATTCAGGGGCACTTCAGATAGGCCGATGGGCCATGGAGACGAAGCACCCGCTATTTTCGATGGACTCGCCAAAATGCATCAATTAAATCCCCGAGCCGAATTCAGAGACGAGTTGCAGGAAGCGATACTGAATTTCTCGGACAACGGCAAGCCTGGCTGGCCTGCCTACGACGAATCAACCAGACTCACCAGAGTCATGGGATCAGTTTCAAAACTCGAAGCTGGCACCTTCGACTCATTGGTTAATCTTTGGAATGGAATCGAGCGTCCGTGAACATGAGTGGCAAAGAAACATATAGAGTCGGAGCCGGCTCAGGTTTTGCTGGTGACCGGTACGATCCAGCCGAAGTCCTAGCGACTCATGGCGATTTGGATGCTTTGGTTTTTGAGTGCCTGGCGGAACGAACTATTGCTGTTGCTCAGGAAAACCTTAGAGCCGGAATTTCTCAAGGTTTCGATGACAGAATCCTGAATAGACTCGCTGGCACCTTGCCTAAGATGGCTGCGCGTGGCGGTATCATCGTCACTAATGCGGGGGCGGCAAATCCGCGAGCAGCAGCAATTGCAATCAAGGATGCTCAAAAAAATTGGCACGATCAAAATTCAAGGATTGCGTCGGTTTCTGGCGATGATGTTTTAGCAAAGCTAAACCGCAAAAACATAAATGTCCTAGGCACTGAGTTGACTCTGGCTGACTACGGCGATCGTATCGTGTCGGCAAATGCATACATAGGGGCAGACGGAATTGTTTCGGCTCTAGAGAGCGGCGCTGATGTTGTCGTTGCAGGCCGATGCGCTGATGCCGCATTGTTTGTTGCCCCAATGGTTCATCATTTTGGCTGGCACATGGCAGACCTAGACGTGCTTGCTAAGGCAACGCTCGTGGGACACCTTCTGGAATGCGCTGGTCAGTTGACCGGGGGTTATTTTGCAGACGGAATCGAAAAATTAGTGCCGGATCTCTGGAACCTAGGATTTCCGTTTGCCGATGTTGGAGCAGATGGCGAGGCCACCTATTCGAAGGTCAGGGGAACAGGTGGTTTGATATCCCGACAAACCGTTCTCGAGCAACTTTTATATGAAATCGATAATCCTTCAAACTACAAAACACCCGATGTGAACGTTGATTTGACTGACATCTCAGTGCTCCCAATCGCTGATGACTGCGTCAGTGTCACTGGAGCCAAAAGTGCAGGTAGACCTGACGAGCTGAAAGCCAGCGTAGGCGTCAGGGATGGATTTCTTGGAACTGGCCAAATCGCCTATTCAGGCACTACTTGCGTCGCTCGAGCAATTCAGGCTGGTGATTTGGTTCGCGAACGCTGGTCAAAGATTTTTGGTCAGAACCCGAATGACATACAGGTTGACTTTGTCGGAGTGAATTCCACTCGCCCTTGGTTGGCATCCCACAACTCGGGGGCAACGGAAGTACTTGTTCGCTTTGGTCTGAGAACACTAGATGAGAAACTTGCCATAGCCTTTTGCCAAGAAGTTGAGTCGCTCTACACAAATGGCCCTGCGGCCGGGGGCGGCGCCTCAGCGAGTTACAAGTCAACTATTGGAATTGTGTCTGTCATGGTACCTCGTGACCTTGTTGAGCTCGAAGTTGAGGTCTTTTGATGAGATTAGGCCTAATAGCTCATGCCCGTGCCGGCGATAAAGGGGATACCAGCATCCTATTCTTGGCGCCATTCGACCAGGACGATTTTGAATTAATTCGCAAGAAGCTAACCCCAGAAACAGTCGCAAGGCACTTTGGGTCAGAGGCAGCCTGCGTGACCATCGTCGCGTTGGAAAAACTAAATGCATTCACAATTGTGATTCAGGAACAACTTGGTGGAGGAGTCACGCGTACCCACCGAGTAGACCCACACGGAAAGACGTTATCGTCTCACCTGCTGGACCTGGAGCTTACCTAGCCAACCTCGGCCAGGTGACGCTTGCCACGGGTGTGGGTCGGCTTGTGCTCTGAGTGGGTTGGGTCTGCGTAGCAGGTGTCGCAGAGCAGAACTAGGTCTTTGCAGCCAACGTTCGCACAGTTGCGGAACGAGTTGGTTGGGCCGTTGCAGTTTTCGCATTCGCCAATAACCGCTGCCTCATCGCTGAAGTCTTGAACCATGCGGTCATCAAAGATGTAAAGCGAGCCCTCCCAGAGGCCCTTGTCTTTGAAGGTCTCGCCATAGCGAACGATGCCGCCCTCAATTTGGTAAACCTCTTTGAAGCCGCGCTTGATCATGACGGCCGAAAGAATTTCGCAGCGAATGCCACCGGTGCAGTAGGTAACGATTGGCTTGTCTTTGAGGTGGTCATACTTGCCAGACTCGAGCTCACCAACAAAGTCGTGTGAGGTCTGAACATCTGGAACCACGGCGTTCTTGAACTTGCCAATCTTGGCTTCGAACGCGTTGCGACCATCAAAGAAAACGACCTCATCGCCGCGCTCTTCGACCAGCTTGTTTACCTGGGCCGGCTTTAGGTGCTTGCCGCCGTTGGTGATGCCAGACTTTTCGACCACGATTTCATCTGGAGTAGTGAAGGCCACTAGCTCGGCGCGATTCTTGACCGAAAGGCGTGGAAAATCGTTGCCGGTGCCGTCTGACCACTTGAAGTCGATCTTGCCGAAGCCCGGGTATTCACGAGTCTGACGCACATACTTTTTGAGCGCCATCATGTCGCCACCGAGGGTGCCGTTGATGCCGTGCGGCGAAACAATGATGCGACCCTTGAGGCCCAAAGACTCGCAAAGAGTCTTCTGCCAGAGCTTTAGAGCCACTGGGTCGGCTACCGGCGCAAAGCCGTAATACAGGATGATTTTTTGTAGGTCCACAAGCCCAATTCTACCGCCGACAGGCACTTAGGATAAAGGAATGACCAATAGCGTTCAGCCGGTAAAGCCTGGCCTTCACACAAGCGAATTTCACCCAACCGTAAGAGTGCAGGATGACCTGTTCAGGTTTACCAACGGCACCTGGATCGATAGCTTCGAAATGCCGGCCGACCAGTCGACCTATGGCTCATTCATGTTGCTTCGCGACTTGAGCGAAGAGCGCGTCAAGGCGATCATCGAAGACGCGGCCGCGAACCCAAAGCCTGGCGTTAGCCAGCAAATTGGCGACATGTATGCCTCGTTCATGAACGAGCAGCGCGCCAACGAACTTGGTGTGGCACCGATTGCCGCAGACCTCAAGAAGATTTCCGAGCTCGGCAGCATTGCCGAAGTGACCGAATTGCTAGGTGAGCTTTCGGCCGCCGGCAGCGATGTGCTGTTTGGCATGTACATCGACAACGACCCAGGCAACCCAGAGCGCTACCTGGTGAACATCTACCAGGGTGGACTTGGTCTTCCAGACGAGGCTTACTATCACGAAGAAAAGCACGCCGAAGTGCGCGATGCATATGTGCCGTTCATCGCCGAGATGCTCGAGCTAGCCGGTTGGTCAGCCGCCGATGCCGACGCAGCCGCGCACCACATTTACAACTTCGAGTTGGCGCTTTCGAAGCACCACTGGACCGTCGTTGAATCACGCGACGCCGAGAAGGTCTACAACCTTCGCAAGTTCGATGAACTACAAAAACTGAGCGGCACCTTCGACTGGAACCTCTGGCTAAAGGGTGCTGGCCTTGGCAAGAACGTGCTCGAAGAGTCGGTCGTAATGATGCCTAGCTTCCTTGAGGGCCTTGACTCGGTTTACACCGAGGCAAACCTTGAGTCGATCAAGCTTTGGATCGCATTCCACCTAATCAACGACATGGCGCCATACCTGCACGAGCCATTGATCAACGCTCGCTTCGCTTTCTATGGTCGTCGCCTAACCGGTCAGCCTGAGATGCGCGCTCGCTGGAAGCGCGGAGTTCAGGCAGTTGAGGGTGCACTAGGAGAGGCCGTTGGTGAGGTTTATGTTGAGCGTCACTTCCCTCAGGCTGCGAAAGCCCAGATGGACGAGCTCGTGGCATACCTGGTTAAGGCATATCGCGAAAGCATCTTGAACCTCGACTGGATGACCGAGGCAACCAAGGCTAAGGCGCTGGTCAAGCTCGAGAAGTTCACCCCGAAGATCGGTTACCCGGTTAAGTGGCGCGACTATTCGAGCATCGTGGTCGACCGCGATGACCTGGTTGGGAACGTTCGCCGAGTGGCCGAATTCAACTTTGTGAAAGAGTCAAAGAAGATCGGTTCGCCGATTGACCGCGACGAGTGGTTCATGACCCCGCAGACCGTGAACGCGTATTACAACCCGGGCTTCAACGAGATCGTGTTCCCGGCGTCGATTCTTCAGCCGCCGTTCTTCTCACCAGAGTCTGACGACGCAGTGAACTTTGGTGCCATCGGTGCGGTAATTGGCCACGAAATCGGTCACGGTTTCGACGACCAGGGCAGCAAGTATGACGGCGACGGCGCACTGCAGTCTTGGTGGACCGACGAAGACCGCGAGGCTTTCGAGAAGCGCACCAAGAACCTGATTGCTCAGTATGACGCTCTTTCACCGGCGCAGCTTGGCGACGAGCACAAGGTCAACGGAGCTTTCACCATCGGCGAAAACATCGGCGACTTGGGCGGCTTGAGCATCGCGCTCAAGGCATACCTGATTGCCTGCAACGAGCGCGGGGTTGACCCGATGGCGGTCAAGGATGGCTTCACCGGACCGCAGCGCTTGTTCCTTTCATGGGGTCAGGCTTGGCGCGGCAAGGGTCGCGACGAAATGGTGATTCAGCGTCTGGCAACCGACCCGCACTCACCAAACGAGTTCCGTTGCAACCAGATCGTGCGCAACATCGATGCCTTCTATGAGGCCTTC
>ERZ650303.65-NODE-65-length-26700-cov-7.371026_pt1 | contig 26700 bp, 30 predicted proteins | sample MGYA00376239_ERZ650303 | MGnify/ENA primary metagenome ERZ650303 (study PRJEB26733, sample SAMN07839262) | wastewater metagenome | biome: small river; feature: stream; material: water | place: USA: North Carolina | collected 2016-04-05 ... | reverse complement strand
AACTTAAATCAACACAAGTCACAGACTTACGAAACGAAATCTTAGAAGAACAAGATGGCAAATGTGGTTTATGTAAAGAGCCAATCACTGATGCAACTGGTTATTCACTAGATCACCAACATAAGACATCAAAAGAAACCATTGGTGAAGATGGTGCAGGACTAATCCGTGGTGTTCTATGTAGAGCGTGTAACGTGTGGGAAGGTAAAATTTGGAACAATACGCAAAGGTATCGCCAACCTAAAAATGTACAAGATCGCATCGGTATGTTGACCGCTTTAATTGAATATTATCAAAAGGGTACATACGGCGTAATTCATCATACTGAAAAAGCTAAGGATCCTACCGTTTCTAAAAGGAACTACAACAAGCTTAAGAAAGCGTATGTTGGCAAGAAAAAATTTCCTGAGTATCCTAAGAGTGGTAAGCTTACCTTAGCTTTACAGATTTTGTTTGAAGAGTACAGCATTGCGCCGTACAATTAAGCAGATTCTTTCCCAAAAATCCACTTATCAATTTTGAAGAAAATCATAGCACCAATGGTCTGACCTAGAAATAGGTTTAACCATAGTGGCACAGCGTATGCTTCAAAAATAATCATAAATGGCATCATCACGATTGCGGATAACATCCACCGTCCCCAATAGATGCCAAATAACTTTGTTTTATATTCTTGTAGAACCGACAACGCTTATTCCTTTGGATCTGTTGGATCTACTGGATCTGTTGGCGGATCAACTGGGTCCGTTGGTGTTGGATCTACTGGTGTTTCTACCTGTTTGGCTTCATCACCCTTCTTTAAAAAGTCTCTAAAGTTCATTTCTCTCTCCTTGTTATTTACCATTCTTCTAGTTCTTTTGCAATGTCTGACTTGAAAATTCGATGTACTTCACAATCTTTCTTAATGAATGATTTGAGATATACGTCAGAACTAATTGCATCACCAACTAACTCAACATCTAAACCAGCTTTAAAGCAATAGTCATAGATGATATCTACTAAAGCCGTTTCTTTACCTTGTGGTGTTTTCTTCACGGCCTCGATATGTTTTAACACATCCTGCACAATGAACGGATAATTTTGATCTATGTTCATTCTTTTGCCCTCATAATACTAACTTTACCTTTTAGCATTTCCTTAAGGACGCTGTACTCTTCAAAAGAGATTCTATATTCTTTAGGATAGTATAAATTCAATCGTGTTACTCGTTCAATTTCGTCTTCCAATTTTGCAACTTCATCAACCAATGTTGTTTTGATATGCTTAAGTTCGATTGTTTCAACAATGCTAACTTCAGATTCACCTGACGCTGCCTTTTCATCCCAAAGTTTTAACTGACTATAGTCGGTTGGGTTAATTTGGAAAGAATGATTCAAATGCTCCATGGAGATTTGTTTCTTAAGGTTATCTTGCTCTTTCTTCTTTGTATTGATGATGAACAAAATACTATTGTGAATGTACTGAGAAATATATGCAAACGCGTTGACGGCTTGACCAGTACGATCTGAGATCATCTTGTGATCAAAGTTGTGCAGGTACTTTAAGATCTTGTAAACAGCATCAGAATAAAAATCATCTTTATACGTGTAACCACTAAATGTTGGTTTCTTAAGGATGTTCTTAATCATCAATAAAATGATTTCGCCAAAACGTTCGTATGACTTTGCATCTACACAGGTAACTTCAGATAACAAGACAATGCGTTCTTTTAACTTTGCTTTTGTTAAATTTCGTTTTGACGGGAATTCGTACTTCTTATTATTTACGGCTGTATGCCATTTGATGTACTTATTAATCTTAGTATTATTAAATTCGTCAGATATTCCGTTACGTTTATTTTTAATACGAATCAGTAATGACTTAAGCTCTAATTCACTTGTGTAATTATGTTTTGTCTTTTGCGGTTTATCATCTCCGTGGTAAAGTCTTTGCATCTCTTCTTGTTCTTCTTGCATGTGGCTCCCTGTTAAGATATAAATACATTATACTATATCTTTGATTAATTTTTAGAGGAAAGTGATGAATTACAATAATTTAGCACAAAAAACGAACTACATCGCTGGTTCAGACAAACTTGAGTTGACACCATTTTACCTTACATCCGTAAATGTACCAGGTATTAATTTCTCACATCCTGAAATTGGTGGAAGATATGGCGCTAGGCTAAACGTTACTGGCGATACATTGGTCTATAATGCGTTAGCCTTTGAAATGCTAATTGACGAAGACTTTAAGGTTTACCATGAATTCATGGACAAAGTTTTTAAAAATGTAAACCCAGAAACCGGATCATTCGCTACACAGGAATTTGATTTCTGGATTCAAATCAATAATAGCAAAGGAAATAAGCTGTTTAAGATTGAATTTTACAATTGCCGCATTGAGTCTATTGGTGACATTCTGATGGATTCACAGGACGAAATCACCGAACACAGTATGGCAATTGATGTTAAATATGATTATTTTAAGATAATCAAATCTCAGAATATTCCAACTCAGCTATAACCATTTCGGCGAACTCACTAACAGTTTGCTCAATGTTTGGGTAACCTGTGTTGTCAATGTAGTGCATAAACTCAAAGTTATCCAATTCCGTCTCTGAGCGATGTGTATCACCTGTGTTATCAAAATCAGCATTCTTAATTTTAACGGTGATGGCGCCAGGTACATCTTCTGATAAGAATCTAAAGTCAGGTACAATAATAAAGTCGGCTGTGGAATTGTACGCACGGCTTGCTAATAGACGTACCCATACATCTTCACCAAACCACTTCTTCATTGCCTCAGTGCCAAACTTCTGTAGAATCAAACGGAAGTCAGTTAGCACTGTGTAATCCACGCCGCTCATCTTTTGACGAATTGTTCCTACTGGCTCAGCAAGATTTTTCCAATCATCCAATTGCTTATGTGTGATATCAAATGTTTGAGCAATGATATCCTTTAGTGGCTCAGCAAATGACATTACCTCGGCAGTCTTACCAAGCTTTTCAAATTCAGCTTTTAATGTCTGTGCAAAGAAATCCTTTCCACTACGTTTCTTTCCATTAACTAAAATAAGTTGCATTTCATTCCTTCAAAAAATTAATTTCTACGCCGGCTTCTTGCATCATCGCAATCGATAACTCACCGGATTCTTTCCATGTCGTTTCACAAGGGTGCGTGTCCATGACCACCTTAGCAATTCCTGTTTGAATAATGGCTTTAGCGCACTCATGGCAGACGGGAAGGCCAGTAACGTATATAGTAGCGCCATTGGTGTTAGCACCGTTATGAATAGCATTATAAATGGCATTTGCTTCAGCATGGACCACGTATTTGTACTTAGTCGGCCTATCATTGTACCGCTCATGTGTATCTGAAATTCCTCGAGGGAATCCATTAAACCCCTGAGAAATGATTTGACCTTTGTTCCCAATTATCACCGCTCCAATTTTTGTACTTGGATCTTTACTCCAAGTAGATACTTCTTTGGCTAAGCGAATGTATCGCCCGTGCCAACGATCACTTGTATAATGCGGATCGTTCATATTAGTACCAAGTAAAGTACTTGTTCTTGGCTAGTTGCGTATAACCAAGAATTTGGTTCTTACGATAGCAGTCCATCGTTTCTTGTTCATCAAGAACATAACCAATTTTGTATTTCATTTTATTTACAAATTCTGGTGAGAACTTATAAAAATCTTTGCCAGCAATAGTTACGACCTCGGTGGCCATTCCAGATTTGAACAATTCTTTTTCTGTGATTCCATATTCCGAACGAATGAAAGTACATGGTAACTTATCAGTCATATCGGTGAACTCGTTTGCATAAATACCGGCAAGGATGTTATTTGGCAAAGTTGTATCTTTAGTATTAATAAATGTACAATTGTTCATCTTAACGAATGTACCGTTATCAGAATCTTCGTAATCATTTACTAACATAGAGATGTTAGCAATGTGAATTCCCATCTTCTGGACTAGTTCATTTGCGAGGATGTATTTTTTATGCAGAAACATGATTTTCCTTTCGGTTTGTAGTTGATAGGACTATTATATCATAGTTTCGGGAAATTAACAAGTATTTCCCAAAAAATATCTGTATCAAAATGATACGCTTTACTCGTTCATGATTCCGTTAACTGTTTTGTGTAAAAAAGCTTCTGCTAATTGCATAGCTTCAGCTTCCGTACAACTTGTTTCATCCCAGTCAACACAATAGCTTAATCCTTCTTCGCCAGCGTCAATATCATATACTACAATATTGTCATTGACGATGAACCGACCTTTACCAGCGACTTGTACACTTTTCAGTTCCATCGTTATTCCTTTTGATTATTTTACAACTAATTTAGTTAAATTATGTACAAGACTCACATGTGTAATCTTCTGATTCTTTCATCTGTTTTAAATAATAATACGTCTTGAGTCCATGTTTAAAGCCATAGATGTGTAACTTTGACATATCATTCAATGAATCAGGTTTCTTGATATACACGTTAACTGATTGTGCTTGGTCAATCCACTTTTGACGAACCGCTGCATTTTTAATCAAAGCGTATTGATCACAATCAAATGCTCGCTTGTAGTACGCGTTATTCTTTCTGAAGTTTGGCACAACAGTAGGAACAGTGATGGTACCTTCTTCTTTATAGAAAAAGTCATGAACAGGCTCGGTTGATTCAATACTATTCACAGCTTTACCAGAGGTGGCAGTTGGCGCAATAGCCATCAGTTGAGCATTACGAATACCGAATGTTTTAACACGTTCAGCTAATGCACTCCACTTATCCCAGTCGATTTCGCGTTTTGTTAATGTGAAGGCTTTCTTGTTTGCTTTATGGATTGGTAAGATACCTTTGCTCCATTCAGTTTCATAGAACTTTTCAAATTTACCCTTTTCGGTAGCAAGTTCGCAAGATACGGTAATAATCATATATGAGAGTTCATCCCATAGCGCGTCTTGTTCTTCAGCAGATTCTTGAGTGTCTACGATAATTTTCTTAAGAGCTAAATAGTTGGTTTGGTTCAAGATACCGATACCTAAGTATCTGTACATCAAGTTAGAATTCTTACCTTCTTTAACTGGGTAGTTCGCAACATCAACGGTATTATCAAGACCACGAACCAACGTGCGAATCATTTGCCATTTTTGCTCATCGGTCATATAGAACCATTTTTCAGCATTCACTGAACTTAGGTTACATAGAGCGATCTCGCCAGCGGTGTAACGTTTGATGATACGCTTTTCAGTATCTTCCATAGTCACTAGTTCTTCACCAAGTGATTTGGATGCGCGCGAAGGCAATACAATTTCAGTACATAGATTACTTGAACCAATGTAACGATTCAACATCGTTGTTTCATTTACGTTCTCTTCATGGAATAGGTAAATGTTACCAGTTTCTGAGCGCTCTTTAAATAGCTTTTCCCAAACTTCCCTAGCCTTAATAGTCTTCTTACGAACAGTCGACTTTGCTTCATACATTTTATATAACTGTACGAACTCACTACCAAATTTACCAATTAAATCTGGTGTATCTTTAGGATCGAAGATTGTAATATCGGTGTCATTAATAACAGCATCAATGAAATAATCATTTAGTTTAATTGCGTACTGTAAGCCACGAGCACGGTTCTCATCTGTACCGCCGTTAGATTTTAATGACAGGATGTCTTGTACATCAAGGTGCCACCAGTTGAAATAAATTGCAAGAGCACCTGGACGTTTACCACCTTGGTTCCATGCCTTCATAATAGATTCATAGAACTTCATGAATGGGACTGGGCCAGATGAATAACCTTGAGTACCTTCGATGTAACCACCCTTGGCACGCATAGCGCTAATATCCAATGCAGTACCACCCTTGAACTTAGAGTAAATGCCTAGGTTCTTACCGGTATCTAAAATGGAATGTGAATCATCGTCCAATGTGTTCAATACACATGAACTCAATTGCTGTCCAGGAGTCAACGCATTAAGCATAATTGGCGTTGCACGTGTAAAGTTATGCTGTGATAACTCATTGTATTCTTCAATGACACGTTTAACGCGATCATGTTCGTCAACCATCAATGCCATAGCTACACGCATATAACTATGTTGTGGTAGTTCTAGTTTCTTTGTCTTTGTGTAATTAATACAATACTTATCAAAGAATGTTACTAAACCTTTGTAGTTGAATAACATGTCACGATCTGGTACAATCGCGGCGTTAATAAGATCAATTTCTTCTGCGGTGAACTTATAGATAGTCTTACGATCATAAATCTTATGTTCAATACCTTTGGCAAGAACATCCTTCAGGTGTGGATATTCTGTGCTTTTTGAAATGTTGTATGTTTCTTTATAGATCTTCATCAACTCAAGTTTAGCAGCTACATCTTCCCACATTGGTTGTAACATGCTAATCTTGTTAACAGCAGTAACAATAAGCTGTTGAAACATATCTTTGATATGGATCTCTTTATGCAGCTTAATCTCAGTATCTCTAATGAGTTCATCTGCCATGAAGTCTTTGCCGTCACATGCCCAGATACAAGCATTACGCATCTTTGCTGGATCATATGATTGCTTACGACCATCGCGTTTAATAACGATAATCTTACTTACGGTTTCTTGATTAGAAACGTCAATCTTTACTTTAGCAGTTAATGCTGCGCCTAGATTATCTAAAGAAACTTTGTTATATCGTTTTGCGTTTGTTGTAATTCTTCTCATTAAATAAATCCTAGTTCCATTTTCCCGTCAGGGATATCATTCTTCATAATACCAATTGAATAGACCGCTAAGTCTGATTCTTGCAATGCTGCGTTATCTTTATTCAAGTCTTTGTAGTTCTCGAACCATTGAACAACGTCTGTCTTATCTTGATTGTAAATCTTTTCCATACCAATTTGGGTACATCTCAGATCAACATAATACTTCAAAAATTGCTCAAAGACTGGTTTTGTTAATGTAGGAATATCTCCAAGTGACAATAGATATACCGCCCAACCCAATTCATCGTCATAAACTTTAAGGAACGTGTCCTTGACCATTTGTTTATACCAATCTGATTCCATTAACTCTCTGAATCCTTCTGAAGATTCTTTCTTCAAAATATTCAGTGTGCCTGAACCCATTGATGTATGAATGTCTTCATCAAAGTTAATCAACTTGATAATACGAGTTGCACCTTGAATTTTGTTTGCATAAGCATTGTTAATTACGTAATTAACTAAGAATGAAATGTAGAACTTAACACCTTCAAGGGCAAAGATATTCACTAACAATTCAAGAACCAATTTTTTCTTGTCTTCTAATGTGTCCAATGAATGAATATTCTTAACACGTGTATAGAGATCAATCTCTTTATCAATGCGTCGTTGAATCTCTGGATAATCTTTAATCTTATCAAAGATTTTACTTGCATCAGAGAAGATACCACGAAGTAAATGCGAATACGATAAACTATGGATTAGTTCAAAGTAACCCCAAGTTTTGAACATAGCTTCAAATTCTGGGTTTGTGCAAAGTTCAGCAACAACTTCCTCAAGACCTTTATTTTGTCCTGAGTCCATTAGTGTTTGAAAAAGCCAGATTCTAATCATGACTTCTTGCATAGCTTCAGGAAGTTCAAAGAACTTCTGAGCATCATTTACCATTGAGATTTCGTTGGGGTTCCAAAACGCATTGCGTTGTCGTTCTTCTGCTTGAACTGCGAATTTGTATGTCGGGTTGTCATATCGCTGAAACCCTGAGTAGTCACCGAAGAAGATCTTTTCTCTAGATTTCTCAGTGACTAAGTTTTTTGTGTCTAAAATTTTAGAGACGGTCATTTCTGTCCTTTATCCGTGTTGACTACCAATTATATACCTTATTTATTTAAAATAATGTACTATGATTAAATGCGAAAGGACTCTCCGCATCCGCAACGGTCACGCTCGTTTGGGTTGTTAAAGCGAAAACCTTCATTCAGACCTTCACGAACAAAATCAAGCTCAGTGCCATCGATGTAAGCTAGACTTTTAGGATCAATCAAAATCTTTATCCCGTGTTCTTCAAAGATCACGTCTTCAGGTTCTTGTGCATCCACATATTCCAACTTATAAGCCAAACCAGAGCACCCGGTTGTCTTAACGCCTAGGCGTACACCAACTCCCTTGCCACGTTTGGCAAGGTAGCGTGTAACATGGCGGGCTGCGGGTTCAGTTAATGTGACTGCCATGTTATTATATCAAATTACCATGCGGTTAATGTTAACGGGGTGCGTGCCCAGATATCTGATGTGCCATTAAAGTTAGCTGTGCAATAGAAAAGGTATGAACTATTGATTGCAATCATGCCGGCAGTATGACCAGCTTGGCCAACTGAAGATGTTGGTGCAGGAACAAATGCGTTCTGCTTTGTGGTGTCAACACCTTGGAATGCAACATCTACTTCATTCTTTGTGTAAACATCTGATACGTTTGCTTTAGTACCAAGAATTGATACTAAGCCAGTAGAGAAGTTTGCATCGTCAGCAATAGCTGCTGCAATTTCATTTAGTGTGTTCAATGCCGCTGGGGCGCCGTCAATAATTGCGTTGATTCCAGATGATACTGCTGAAGCAACATAAGCTTGAGTTGCAAGAGCATTAAGATTAATAGAACCGTCACTATCAGTAGTGAATACGATTGATTGGTTTGTACCAGCAACAAGTTCTAAATTGCCGGTGTTTGTTCCTTGGATAATACTAGACATTATAATTTCCTCTTATTTAAATAATTTTCCAAACGGCGCCGTTGCCGATTGTGATAGTTACGTTATCTGCAATTTTGATTGGACTAATAGATGCAGCATTATTTGTACTAGGGATGGTCACACTTTGTGAAATTGTGTTTACCTGTTGAATGATACCGGTCTGGTTATTTCTAACGGATTCAACCATCGCATCAGTTTCTACCCTATCATATACGTTTGCTGTATCTGCCTTTAATGATAACGCAGAATCAACTTCGGTAATAGAATAAGAATCAGAGATATCTCTTTTACTATCTGTTGGTGAAACAAGATTTCCTAATGTAACTGCCTGTTCAATAGTTGTCGTATCGGTTAGGTTTGTATTACTGGTTTTCTTGTACCATTTAATTTCGTTATAGTTACCAAAACTTTCTACAATTACAAAACGGCCGACAGGTACTTTATCAATACCTGTCTGTGTACCATTTGTAAAGTGATAGTTCGGCTTTAATTTATAAGCCATCGTGTCTCCTTAATATCGGGAATCTAGTCCCAGTTTTTGTCTATTAGACATTATGCTTGGTTAACCCACTCGTATGTACTGAATGTTTTAACAACACCAACTAATTGGTATCTACCTGGTAGATCAATAACAGATGTCCCGTCTCTATGGATAGATTGCATTTTCACAATACCATCTTGGACATAGCCGTAGTGATATTCTGACTGGTTTTGATCCCATGTAAGGTTATTATCAAAACCTGTATATGGTGTATGGCCATTAGCGAAATCTTTGTTATAGTCATGCTCGGTACCTGTCACCACCGGTGTAACAACTACCATCCAGTTGTAATTATCTGGGTTAGCAATATTAAAATCATTTAATAGTGATGGTTCCCATGTACCTTTGAAGTAACCTTCTCTAACAATCATCATATGTGATGTATTTGCGCTATGATACACCAAACCGTTTTGAATCATCTGTTGTTGAGCATCGTATTTTCTGATGTAAATTCCAGGATTACCTGCATAACTTTGAGATGCGTCAACGTCTAAGTAAATTTCGCTAATTATTTCTAATGGCGTGTTTGGGTCGCCAAGATACTGAATAGCATTTGCAGCATTAACAATGTGAGCGTCTGTAAGCATCACCGGTTTTGTGTCAACACTTACGTACTTCCAAGCTTGTTTGCCGTCAAGTTTATCAGAATCTAATCCAGATCCGTGGCCGTCAACAGAGCTTAGTTTTAAAAGAATGTCGGCAGCAGTGTAATTGGCAGCATCAAGTTTAGTTGCTTCAATGGCATCAACTTCTGCTTTTGTGTAAGCATCAAGGATACCATAACCACTTAACGTAGTTGCATTATCAGCTTTTTGTGCATCCAAAGCGGAAATTTGTAAATCTACATAGGTTGTACTTGCCAACAGTGATAACAAATTATCTACATCGGTTTGTGAATATGAATCGGTTACATCACGCTTTAATGTTAGTTTTGTGTCAACATCCTGTGTTGTGTAAATTTCTGATCCAAGGACTGAACCATTACCAACAACAACGTTCTTACCAACAGTTAGAGGCGTATTAAATTCAATGGTTTTATTGTACCATGTATAGTCAGTTTCAGAAATTAATAGACCATCAACAAACACCGATGGGCTCTTAAGAACAAAGTCAGTGATGAACAAATACTGTCCGGCCGTTGATGTAAATGTTTGCTTTGCGATAACTAATGATGAATCGTAAGTAACACCCGCAATAATAGTAACAGTTTCCCCAAGAACGCATGGCGCACTTAATGTAACTGTTGTGTTATTTGTAACCGTGAATTTATCTGTTGGTAATAAGATACCATCAGAGAACACCATCGGTGTGCCCTCAAGATTGAACGGAGTAACAAATGTCACTTGGCCGTTTGTCGTGTTGTACACATGGTGTTTAATTACGGCACCCTTTGATGCGGCAACAGAGTCAATCGTAATTAATTGCCAATACGTTGTGTCTGTAGGAGTTGGCGCATTATTAAAGTTTTGATCTATACGAGATTTGTAAATTAATTCACCATGGGTAACATATTCGTCACCTTCATAGATTTTGCCGTTATTCCAGACAGGTAGAGTTACGCCAGTTAAAATGTCAATGACAGCTTTTAATTCTCTGGTTTCTCTTTTAAGCCTCATTAGACCGCGGTTAAGCACAGTCTCGTTTGGCTGTTGTTGATTTTTAATTCTATAGTTATTGAAAAAATCTTCTAATGTTACAAACATGTGCTTTTCCTATATTAAAATGTGATAGTCCAAACAATACGTAACAAAACTGTACTATCTTTAACCTTAGCTTTGAATGTCTTCATTGCAAAAATTCTGTTGTTTGCATATAATGCTGCTTCAGTAAAAATTGAAGAAGGGCCACCATCTTGAAGGTTGGCCGCAGCGGTAGCAACGTCAATGGTGAATGTCACTGATGTGCCAGATTGAAGAACTTTAACTGTACTGCCAGAAGCAGTATCATCTTCAACTAGGTTGAGCGCCTGTGTTCCATTAACGTCAATGTTTGTTCTTGGCATGTTGAATGTAATGCTGTACGTGTACGGCGCATCTGTACCAAGAGATTCCCAAATGGCTGTGTTTGCAACAACCGCGTCAGTAACTTGGTAATTCGTAACAGTTGCACCAAGATATCTATAATATCCTGATAGCGCTGGGTTAGTAGTAACGATAAAAAAGATATCATTCTTTCTAACGTTAGCAACAATTGTGTTAACTGCTACTTGTGTTGTTGCTGCTTCAGAGAACATACGATCTCGTTCTTTAACGAAACCGTCTTCCTTGCCTTTTGGTGTAACAATAGAATCACCAATATGACCAAGTGAACCTAGTCTAAAGTTATTGATGAACGTGCTAGAACTTAAATTCGCAAACAGCTCTGACATTGTTGTACGAGCTGTTTCCATAATCATATTATCGTCAACGTATTCATCAAGCACAGTCATATTATTAAGCGCATCAATTGCTTGGATCTGAAAATGACCCTTAAAAGTAATATTATCTTGCATGCTTATACCTCAAACCAAAGTAATACAGCTGTCCCGTTGTCTGTTCCAACAGATGCTTTATATAACTTATCATTACTTGAATTAAGCCATAAGTCGCCATGCTTAGATGCCAAAATGGTTGGTGGTGTAGCAGAACTTGAGTATCTAACGTACCCTAGAAACTCAGTGTCTAAGTTAAATGCTCTTTTGATTGCTGCGGTGGCCTGAGCTGCTGTCAGACCAAGTGGGTATGGTGAGTAACCGTCATTAGTTGCCATTATACAATCCTTTTTCTCAAATTTTAATTATTTATACATTATCGCCGTATGTAACTAGGTAGAATCCGTCGTTTGAATAGAAGTAATAATCATATCCAACCAATTCATCTGAATACAAGTAATAGCCGGTTGTTGATAGACCATAAACGAGAATATTATCTGTTGCATAATCAGTACTTGTCATCACAATGAAGTCAGATGTACCAATAGGATAAATTTTGCGGCCAGAGTTAATGAAGGTTTCTTCTTCAGGTAAAAAGTCAATATTAGATGTATCGTATTTGTTACCTTCAATGAATGCGCCATTAAGTAGTAGTGTTGACGGTAGATTGGCAATGCTTGTAATACCATTGTCAATCATGTAATTCAGCAGATATTTATCCGAATTGGAATAAGTGTTTTCTGTTGAAAGTTCACCAATATGCTTCAGTACATACACAGCCGTTGAATTAGAACCAGTCATTTGGTCTGTTGTTGCAATTGTGTTAAACCCAAGTAATCCTGAGAAACTTGGTGCACCATTTTGGTACACAAACAACTCAGTTCTAATTAGAATGTCATTAACATGTGTTTTTAAGTCCGTGGCTTCATAGAATGCACTGACTAATGGTTTACCATTCGGTGCATAAATTGTCGCATCTAATCTATATGAGCCAGCTTCTAATGACGTGTAATCAATAATAGTTGTAAAGTCACCTGATCCGTTTGCAACTACTGGAACGATAACTGTTAAACCATTAGAATCTTTTAATACCAAATCAAATGATGAATTGGCTGGTGCTTTACCAACAGCTCTTAACGTGTTAGGCGTAACATGATTGTAGTCGTCAACGACAGTAAAGTAAAATTCATGATCAAAATTATTCAGACCACATGAACTCATTGTAAATGAATATGGTGCAACAGCACGTTCAATCGTTGATTTTACGGTGTAGTTATCACCGTTAAGTTGGTATGTATTAAATGTAGTTGAAAAGAAGCCAGTACCGTCTGGTTGTACACCACTGTTTACGATACTATTATTGTATGCATCAGTAACAACTACGGTAACAGGTTCTTGCCCTGATGATTTTCCTGTTACTGTTACGGTAAACTTATTAGCAATTTCATTATTTAGTGCGCTAATATTAGTGTACACTTTCTTTGATTCATCTAAACCAGGAGCCGTTGAATATGTGTCTCCACCAACGTGGAATGCATATTCGCCAGAAGTTAAGTTGTAATACTTCTGTGCTTCAATACCACCATTGTCTTCTTTAATCTTTGTAACTTCTGCTTCAACCATGATTTGATTGATTTCATCTGTATAACCAAAAGTGTAATCAGACGCATAGTTTACATACAATGACCAATGGCCACTGTATTGTTTAATTTGATTGCTTAAATTATTGGCAAGAAAATCAGAATAATTAAGATATAGAATCTCAATAGGATTTGTGTATTGTTCTAAGTAAGTTCCGTCGGTGAATAGGATAGATCTAAAATGTCTATCGTCAATTGCTCTGTCAACGAATGTGTTAACAACTTTATTTACCCAAACAACGACCTGTGTGTTATATTCTTGTTCAGTGAATAATTTTCCAGTAATTGGGTTCTTTCTTGATAAGAAGTCAGCCTTTACGACCACATCATTTGGTGCAGCAGTGAACACGTCAAAGTGCCCATCAAGATTACGAATCTCAATGTTATAGATGTTGTAGATAATATCAATACCAAATAAGTCTTGGATTGATTGGTCTACGATTTGGTTATATTCATATGTAAAACCAAGTGGGTGAGCAAGTGGCTTTACAATGTTTTCATACATTTCTTTTAGAATAGAACCGTCTGTTCTAAAATGAAACGGCTTTACTTCATAAAGCTTTAAGTCGTTTGTCGTTTCAGCAGTTTCTAAATACTTTGTTAGATTATATGCGTACTTAATACTTAAATCAGTACCAATCTTTTCTTTGAACGCTTTGTTTGTAACAAAATATTCATCGCTAATAATTCGTTCAACGTCTTGGAAGAACGGCGTACCTTTAATGCCAGCTTGTTCAAACTTAGCTTTAATAACGTCGTTGCTTTGCGCTTTAGTCAGCACTTGATACAGTGCGGTCATATACACATCCAACAAACCTTTTCTAAGATTTAGTTTGGATTCCTGTACCATCGGTGAATCATTAGCATCATATTCATTAATATAGATTTTTCTAATTGATTCAGCAACGACTGCATTTTCTTCAATATTTTCAATAAAAATATCCATCGCCGTAGCGATTAGTGGAATATTTTTAATGTTCTCTGGAGTGATAGCATCAAAGATGCCTTTAATATCCATTGACATAAATTACACTCCTTGTGCGAATGTTACACGTTTTAATCTTGGTAAGATATTCTTCTTTAATGCAAAGTTAGGAGAGTTGTAATCAAAGTTCAAATATCTATTCTTTCTAAATAGATCCATTTTAATAGGTGAATTTATGTACAACGCTGGTGAAATTTTCTTAAAGATTTTACCTGTTGTTGCGTTAATCTGATCTTCTGAAATAACAGAATAACCTTCTGTTGTTAAGTAGTAAGAATCAATTGTATAATCGTAGAAACCATCGGTACTATATAAGTAAGCCTTTGGTGTGTTGTAATCATACTTAACTTTACCTGAGTCAGAATAACCTTGGGCATCTACGAAGAACTGTAAGTAGATGTATTTCTTATATGAGTTAAACAAGTTATATGAACCAACGTACGCGTTAGTCGTAATACTAATCTGATCACCAGCGGTAATCGTAACACCTTGTAAAACAATCTTTGTTACATCGTCAGTTTCATAATACCAACCACCTGGCGTATTGTAAGGTAACACGGTATTGTTCTTCTTAATAACTGTATTATTAAATGTTAGGACTGGAACCAATGCATCTAACTGTGTAGGATCATCTGGTACAACTTTAACTTTATTGAACACGATAGTAGATTGGCCAGCTGTACATGTAACAGACTCAGCCAGCTTAACACGCATCGGTACTGTAATAACGTCTTCGTTTAACTGTGTAATATTGTTATCAATATCTGCTTGAACTGACGACCAATCTACATATAAGTCTTGCCCAGTTTCACCGTTATATTCAATGAAGTTCGGAGTATCAATTTTTGGAAGCACATTATATAACAAGTACCCGTCATTATCAAAATATGTCTCAAATGGTACCGCTAATGGTACATAGATATCTCTATATTCTGAAAGATAGTTTTCACGCGCAACGTTCTTTTGAGTTAATAATAACTTTGTAGATACTGTGCTATTGAAACCAGTTACATCTGTTAGTACAGTGTCAATTCTCTTCTTTAATGAAGAATGGAAGTATTCAACTTCAAACTGTTCCATCTTAACTGTATCCCCAGCACCAGTAAAGAACTTGTCAATTACGTTAAATACGTTTTGGTGAATATCAGATTTTGAATCAGCGATGTTGTATTTAAGAATACTTAAATCAAATTCAAAGTCTAAATATAAAGGGTGACGAGTATGGAATTCTAATGTTGGAATCTTATAGTTATCAAGAATATCCCAAACGCCTGGTTGAATTAACTGGCCATCTTCCGTAAATTCGTATGAACGAATTTCTGAATCCTCAATATATCTAGCACTATAAAATGCATTAGCCGTAGTTAGCTGAGTCTCATATGCACCAGGATTATTGATTGGATCCAAGCTTGGTGACAAAGAATAGTCCCATGATAGATCACCCCAATTATCTAGCTTATATTCGGTATTAAACTGGTCAGATGAGAACGTTCTTGCATAGCGTGATGGTAAGAATGAGAACCAAATATGACCTGGGCACTTTGGATATTCATCATCACCACCCCAAACTAATGATGACTTAACTGATGTTTGACGATTACAGATAGCTTCATAATCTGACTTTGTAACAGCGCGGTTTGCAGAGTTGTAAAACTTTGGTGCGTTAGCCTTGATGCTTTCTAGTGATTCTTCGTCGGTACCTTCTGAATAAATTTCAACTGCCGTAATAGTTGCGCCGTCAATTGTATGGCTAACACCAGCGGGGTTGTTAATATCAAGCATCGCACCAGCAACACCAGATGTTGTTAGTACGTTCATTTCGACAATTGATCCAACACGCACACCTGAACCAACACCAGCAAACTTAAAGTAAATCTTTGGAGTGCCGAACTCAATATCATCCAAGCGTACAAATTCTTTTCTTAACACGGTATCAGAGTCAATCATGAATTGTGCAGCTTTTGCCCACTCTTCACGTTGAACCAGATTACCGTAATCGTCGTAGTAAGTTACATAAACTTCAATACCATTTTCTTCAACATCAACAAAAGGGATTTCGATATAGTATTGTGGGATAGTAGCGCCAGTTCCATCCGTAATAGTTGTGGTTACAACTACTAATGAATCTGGATTATCAGAATATTTGTGCAACGTACCTTCAATCACTGGTAATTGAATTGTATAGCCGTCATCAACACCAACAAGCTCAATCTGCTTGCCCATGTAGTAATATGTATGGCCACCTTCTGTAAATTCTGTGAACTTTGGAATTGTGTGGTTGCCAGCGGTCAATGATAGTGTCAACAGATAAACATGTGACTGTTTATGTTGAATTTCATAGCCAAGCGCACGTGCATCTTGCAGAGCGTTGTTTCGTCTTGTGGCCAACGGTAAAATTGTTTCGTTAACGTTGATCGCGGTGTTAACGTTCAGCATGCTTGTTAAATAAGCCATTGCCGTAATTAATTGCGATGTGTTGGAACCTTCAGCGATGTCAAATCCAGCATCAGCGAATTTGGTTTGAAGTCCTGCGTATAACTGATCAAAATTAAATGGAACTGTTTTGGTGATTTCTGCCATGTTTAACCTTATTTTTGAAAAATATTTATATGTTATTGTGTAAGTGCTACTGAGATTTGTTCGTTGACATCTAGACCTTTATCTCTATATATGTAACTAATCGTCGCAATAACTTTGTTGTATTCAGGAACAGCCTCAACACCAACATCCACGACAATGATACGTTTTTCCCATCTTGCTAATGCTTCTTTGATGAATCTAGCAAGAATGCCTTTCGTAACGGAATCAATCTGACTAAATAATACTTCCTCAATTCTTGAGCCGAATTCGGGCTTGCCAGGAAGCGAACCCTTCCTAGTTAGTAGAATATTTTTGATTGCATTATTGATGGCCGCCGCATCAGTGACAGTTGTATTAACTTTTCTGTAGTCGGTATAAAGTGCCATAGATTAATCCTTTGTTATCGGTTTATCTATTTATATTTAAGAAAGTAAATTTTTTAGACAGCGTTGACGGTGCTTTGTCCGGGTTGAATAATATTTGATCCATCACCTGCGTAGTTATCACCGACTCGTCCAACTCCCTTGCCGTTGACTTTAACCTTAGATGAAAATGATGAAAGCGCTGGCTGTTCTGGTAAGCATCCAGACTTGTTATGTGATTGCATCTTATCACCTTCACGAACTACACCTTTGCCGTTAATAAAGACATTCGAAGAACATTCAAGTGTAGCGCTGGTCATAGGTAGTGAACACCCAGGACCAGAACCTGTTGCTGAAAGAACAGGATTTCCGCCATTACCAGTTGCTATTGCTGCCATATTAATTTAAGTTAATTGCTGTTGCATGGACAGTATGAGCGCCACCGTTGTTTACGGTTTGAGCGCCACCTGTAGTAATATTTAAATTACCACCAATATTCCATGTTGCATTTGCAGAAATATCATATTCAATATCGCCAACGCTGCTGACTTTAATTTTACCTGATGGTTCAATTAAAACATACGACCCTGACTTATGGGTAACTTTAACACGTTCATCACCAGGAGTATCATCTAACTCAATGATATGACCTGACTCAGTTTCAAGTACAGCCAATGTTTGATATTTGCTATCTAATAATGGGTGCATGTCTGAACGGTTTTCTCTACCGGCTTTCGGGTACTTACCGTCAGGATCACTAAATCCACCAGATTTTTTACCTGACTGTTTGGCAATCAATACGCCAATCACAATCGGCTTATTTGGGTTATCATCATTTAGAACAACCCATACCCATGTACCCTTTCTTAATACCGAAGATGTACCAACACCAGATACTAATCCGAATGATGTATCACCCATTACTTCAGCCCATGGAAGATCACCAGAAGTAACTGCACCAAATCCACCGGAAGTTGTTTCTGGGTGGATGCCGATGATACGAACTCTTACACGTCCGTATTTCTCAGGGTCTTTATTGTCTTCAACTACTGCTCTATATAACTTCATTTCTTCTTCCTTGGCTTTTGTGCATCTAAGCGGCACAGAACAATCTTATGAATTAGTTTATCGCCAATAATTCGATCACCAACCGATGCGATGAAATAATTACCACTTGATAACGTATCACCTTCGAGTTGTGTTGAATTGTACATGTTATTACCTTTCAATAACACTTTAGCGGATGTTCCAACGTTTGAATACTTTAATGAACCAGGTACTACAATAGACAGGTTATTGTTTCTCATGTATGTTTCTAGCACATCAAAGTTCTGACTTCCGGTTTCAACGTTTGCCTGTGTACCGTATCTTTCGCCAATAGTTTGTTGCAGGCCAGTAGTATCCATTGTGTTCATGGCCATGGATTTTGACGCTTCAGTTAAATTGACAGTTTTATCAATGATTGTTTTTGTCCCGTCAAACCTAAATGTTTTCTCCACTGGCTTTACTAGGTTTGTTTCCAATGATGGATTACTATCCTCATGCATGTCGTGAATCTTGAACAAGTACTCATTATTCATGGTATTGTTCGTGTACGTAAGTGCATCACCATTTGGATCTTTTAGTGGTTCAATTGCAGCTGGGACGATTTCTTTAATATGAAAAGTTGTTCTATCTTGCCACATGCGGATATTATCTTGTCTAAAGATAGTACTAAAAAAGTCAAACACTGATTGGCCAGCCGTTACTGTAAATGATTGAGACGTGCTTGTATCAACAATGTCATACGTCATCTTGTCAGATTTAATTATTGAATCAATTCCAAGATGCGTCAAGTACTTCTTAAATGCATTCACTGGCGTATCAGTAAAACTTTTACCAATATATGCGTTCTTTAGAATAAAAGAGATCTCGTCCATGAATTGAATATCAAATACTTTAAAACGTTCGCCAGCCTGTATAGCATTCATTTGTGTAATTCTATATGTACGAATCGTCTTATCTTTTAAGAAGTCCTGCATTGAAATTACAATCTTATTCTTGCCTGTGAATAACAATTTTCCACCGTTATTCAAATCAAACGAGTCTTTGATTTTTATAGTTCCAGTAAAACCAAAATTAAAGAAGTCGCTTTTAAGTTCCAATGAAACAATTTCATCGGTCATAATTTCAAAGCCGTCAATCTTTATACTCAAATGTTTGAGTACAGTATTATTATGAAATATTTTTTCAAAAGACATTACTTGAAGTATCCTGCTTCATAACCACCTTGGATGAATGCTTGAATCTTTGATGGTCTTACAATTTTTATAATTCTAAATGTTTCGTTATCCGCCACATATTTGGCTCTAAAAGATTTTAGCATTGCTTCTCTTGTGATTTCAGGAAGTCTATTATTTTTGTTAATTTCTTTTTCGTACTTGGCGGTCTTATAGTCTGCCATGTTTAATAATGTGTCATAGTCGTATGGCATATCAAACAACGCATTCTTTTTATTAATGATTAATAGAATGTCCCAATAATCAGCGTCACCATATACATCCAATGATACTTTTTCAAGTTTATCATTATCCTGTAGTTGATACCAGTCAAACCAATCTGACGGGCATGATGAAATGTATTCGTTGATTTTTGGAAAATCTAATGTGAAATAATCCTCAGCATCATATTCTCCAATTACACGATTATCAAAATTAAGAATTGAATTTTTTAAATACGGCATATATTAGGTCCTTGGGACTGTGTAATAGTCTTCCATTGTTGTCATATCTACTTCTTGCCAACTTAAGTTCATTGACATGTGTTTCGGAATACCATCACCAAATTGTTGCATCGCACCGTCAGCACCATAATCAATAGTAATATTCTTTAAAACTACTCTATCAAACTTGGCCATAGCAGAAATATATGGGTTACTAATTTCAATATTAAAGAAGTACGGTGCCATTAATGAAACACCACCAACCATTTTTGACGGCGATGAATACTGTTTTAGTTTCATTACAATCATAATGATATCGTTAGCTTCTTTTGGGCTGTTTGGAATTAAGTCAAACGTCATGTTAAATGACCTTGGTTCTGAACCACTATAGTTTTGGAAATAACCAGGATCAATTAACGGCTTTCTTAAACCAGCCGCTGAAGATGCTGCACCAATCATCTTATCGGCGCTAATACCTTTTGCAGAATCTGCAATACCTTGTCCAACACTGCCAATCTTACCGCCAATCTTACCAAGTGCTTTACCAACCACATCGCTTGGACTTGATTTCATAATGTTTGCGCCGATAGTGCCTAGAATACCGGTTTCAGTACTCCAAGAATGTGACTGAGCGTCTGCAAATGCGTTTGGTAATGGCAATACGATTGTCCCCATTGACTCGCCGTCCATAGCCTTAGATGATGCATCCTGGTTGGCCTTAATGTCAAGAATTGATTCTGCTTCTTTAACAATAAAATCAGTACCTTTCTTGAAAGAATCAATGGCTGCTTCATAAGCTGCGCCGGCGCTTGAAACCTGATGTGGTTTCATAATTGTAATTGTGACTCTTCTACTATCGTACTTAGAATCTCTAATATCGCTAGGATATGCGTAAACATTATCCATAGTTTGTTTTGTAGCCATACCAATCCTCTTTAACTAAATAGACTTAATAATCTATCTTGCCCATAATTTTCTTGTGGTTTTGAACTATTTATACTCTGATTAATCACTGGGACTATCGTGTTCATTGCCTTGGCCTGTGTTCCTGTATCATAAGCAACTGTTTGTGCAGTTAGATTTTGGTTAGTTTGATTTACTACACTTTCCTTTTTGTCTTTACTAGATTCCGCGGCCGCTTCTGTTTGAGGAGATGCTTTAGTTGTATCTGCAGATGCAACTTTCACGTCTGATGTTTTCTGTGGGACTACACCAGAACCTGTATTCTTTGATGTAGTTGCCGCTGTTGCTGTAGCCGCTCCACCGCCGCTTGGCATCGTTGCATCATCGTCTTTACCGGCACGAACCATCGCAACAATTTCTGGTGCTCTATTACCAACCTGTGAATACCATTTACTATCCTCCAGGCTCTTTGCTGCTTGTGCAGTATCACCTTCAGAAATACTCTTAGTAAAGTTTGGCCATTTCTTATACCACTTACCACCCATGTTAAATGTCAAGTCTGTTAATGCACCTTGACCAACTTCGTTTAAATCTGAGAATCCGGGTATTTGTTCAGCAGCCTTTTTATGCACAGCATAGTCTTCTTCAAATAGTGCGTTCACTTCATCATCCGAAAATGTACGATCCCAATCTGGTGGCAAAGTTTTCCCATCACCAATCAAGTGTCCTACGCCAACGGTCCATAAACCTAAAGAATCTTTATAAGGTTTATTACGAACACCTTCGTGGCGTTTGATCATAGCCTTGATATCTTCATCCCCACTAATTGGAGTTACGGTGCCTACACCAAGTGCTGCATAATTTTTAGCCTGCATCACCCCACGGCCTCCGCCAACTTGCATTGCACCCTCTGAGAAGTTTGATTCTGGTGCTGGTGCTTTAGATACAGCTGGATCATTTACAACGTTTGGAGATGATGCCGATGGTTGAATGTCAGGAGTTCTCTCTGCCTTTTCTCGGTCAGTCTTAATAAGTTTTAATCTGTTTAAATCATCATCATGCCAATCATCAATGTCAATAATTTTTTGAATTTCTTTTGATGACAAACGCGTTAAACCAGTCCAATCTTTAATTGCAGAGTTACCCATTGTGTGATGGGCAATAATACCTTCTTTCTCATACTTGTTAATTGTGTCGTTACCGCCAAATAGATTATTAATTCCTTTTGATGTATCTTTAGCATCGACCAAACCAAATGTTAACCCAGAAATTGCACCACCTGCCGCAGACGATGCCTTTTGTCCAGTGGTTGCTTCTTTGCCTTCATCTAAATCAAATGTTTCTCCAGCATTATCCCAGCCTTCTTTAGCATCATATGCTGCCATACCGGCAGCTACAATTGCGCCAACAGGCCCAGCAAATTTCAGAGCGCCAGCAAGTGCTTTACCAGCAACTCTACCGCCAACTTTTGTTGCGGCTTTACCAGCACCCTTGCCACCCTTTGGAATCTTTGAAGTTTTCTTTGGTAGCTTCTTCCCTGGTTTATCAGATGGTTTCTCACCCTTGCCAGTTCCTTTCCCTGGTGCCTTTGATTTCTTAGATTTGCGGTCTGGCAAATCAATATCAAAATCTAAACCACCCGCATCGTCGTTCGCTGCTTCTTCAGGTAAACTTACACTATCATTCGCTGATGTAGTAATAGGTTTAATAGTTGGTGATGCTTTTGCTACTGATTTAATGGATGTATCTTGCTCATCCAACATATCTTTTTGAATTTTTGCAAGGATACCAAGAATCTTATTGTTTGTGACTAATAGTTTATCAAAGACAGGATTCTTTTTAGGGTCAGCCTGTTCAGGCATTGCCTGGTTATTCATTAGGTAACCTAATTGCTTGGCCGCGGCTGACTCACCCTTCTCTTGAAGGTACTTATATAGTTGTTCGTTCGTTTCTTGGATCTTTTCGGCCGTGGCCGTGTCAGGATTTATTTTTCTATCGAACTTTTTTACTTGACGCTTCATTTAGTCATGTCCTCGCGAGTTTTATTTAAAAGACTAATCAAAATAGTTCTTTCAAACGGATAAAGTGTATCAATATCCTGCTTTGTATATTTACCAAAGAATGTTAAGTCATTATATGTTTGGTAAATACTCATCAATGAATCTTCGCTCATATTATCTACAACGAATTCCGGTTTATCAATTCTAATGTGATTTTGTTGGCTGCACTTCTGACATAGAATTGGTTTTCTAAAATCAAACTTCGTAATTGTATCCTGCGCTTCTTTATATAGCTTTTCATACTGGTCAAGTTCTAAATCATCAATATTGATATTTAAAAAGTCTTGGAAGTTGTCTTCCGTTAACTTCTTAAATTGATCTTTAATCAATTCATTAGTAACATTCCCAGGAATGATTGTGTTTGAGATACTTAATGTATTATCATTACCTGATTCGCAATGCTTACATTTAAACTTCAAATGAATCTCATCGCCAACAGAAATTTCTCTGTACTTATACAGCATAGCAATCTTTTCATCTGACGTCAATGTTAATAAGTCACTTGACTCTACACCGCAAATTTCCAATGCATTATCAAGATTCGGCTCACTGATTGTACCTAACAACAATAATTCTTTTTCTTGTGATGTTGTAAAAGGTGCAATGTTGAACTTCTTACCGCTGTACTCGTACTTTACTTTAATCATTATCTATCCCATGATTCTGGAAAGAAACCAGGCAAGTCATCAAACTCAAAGTGCTCGGTATTATTACAGTGCGGGCACTGTACTTCATAAACATTATTTAACTTGAATCTCATGTCTTCCCACTTACTGATTATTTTTTCAAACACGTCAGCATCCAATTCATTAATGATTTCATTCAACTGTTGAAATGAATATCCATCATTGTCGTTGTATGAACCAATATGCAAGATGAAATCAATTAAGTACTTTTCATCAGGCGTGTCTGCATTAGTAATTGCACCTTCATAGAATTCTCTATTTCTAAGGTCTGTCATTGTAAAGATATGATTCTTAAAAATAATATCATCATAAGGTAGAAACTCAGCACTCATAATAACATTTAGGTCAGCTGTGAAATCATATAATTGTTCACACTTAACACATTTAAAAGTGTAATGAACCTTATCTTCCAATGATGTTTCTCGAATCTTCATTAGTAAGTACTTATATTCTTCTTCACTTAATGCAATATCTTTATCTTCTAAACAATCATATACCAATGCTTCGCGTAACGCTTGCTTATCTTCTCCAGAATTTAAGAATTTCTTTTTATCCTTGACTTTCCACTTTCTGAACTTAATTTCGGTATCGCGAAGTTTAGTTGAATATTCGTATTTTTCTTCCATCATTCTCATCCTCTCAATTAATTATTTGATAGCTTTGGTGTAGTGCACTTGAATTGAACAGTAAATTCCGCAATCTGTGCTTCCGTGTTGTTACTGAATTGTAGTTGTGAAACAGATTCAATCATCGTATTTTCAAATTCATATAGTTTCTTTTCTTTTTCGCCCCAATAGTCTGCATCTTTATATAAAGAAATATTCATTTTGACGTTATCGAAATAGTCTCGTTTCTGTAAAAAGTAAGCGGTAACAAACTTTTTATAGTACTTCATTTGGTCTTGGTCTCTAAATGTGATACTAAATCTGTAAAGTTCATCACGACCAGAGTGGACTTTCCATCTATCGGCAACAAATACCTCAATAGATTGGTTAGAGAATTGTGGGGTATCAATAGAAACGATGTTTAAGTTGATGTTTTCTTCGTCAGCATTTGTCCATCCGATAGCACGCTTAATCGGACCAGCAAACTGAATATGTGTTCTGAATGAGTTGACGTAAGACCATTTAGTCTCGTACGCCTTTAGTAAACCTTTTGCCAAATCCATGATTTTAGCTCCTATCTTATTGTTATTATTTATACGATCCGGATAGTATAAATATAGAAAATAAAAGGAGAGGGTATGTCGTCTGTTATTCAAAACATTATGCAAAAGACACTTGGCGATGGCGCCAGAGCGACAAAATTTGATGTTCTTTTTGAATTTACGAATCCCAAATCAGCTTTGCCACCGCAAGATGCAATGGCATTGGTTAAAGCTACATCATTCCCTGGTGTTACTCACACTACGATGGATTTTAAGTACAAAGGTAGAAGTGTTCCTATTAGAGGACAGGTTAAATATACGCAAACCTGGGATTGCACATTCTATCTAACCCAGGATCATTCATTAAAGTACGCTTTTGACAATTGGATTGTTGCGTTAGATGAGGTTCACGGATATGCAATGCGTGGTCAAGGTGGAGCATTTTTAAATGAAACACGCAAACAACATGCACAAAGAGGGTACACCACAACAATTAAGTTGTACCAAAGAGATTTTGAAGACACGACTGAAACAGCCGAATACACATTATTTAACGTATACCCAACAGAAGTAACGCCGATTCAATATAGTTACGACAGCACTGGACAAATTCAGGAATTTACAGTTACATTCGCGTACTCATATTTTACAATGGGTATCCATAAGGGTGGTGCAGGTAACTTTATTGATACTCTAATTGGTAAATTTAAAGATGCATCTAAAGCATTGGTTGATGGTGTCATCGGTGGTTTGTCAAATTCAATCAACTCGTTTGTTAAAGATGCTACTGGCGATACATTGAACAAGTTGAACGACTGGGCTAAAGGATTAAGTACAGATATTCTTCCATCTATGTCAGACAAATCATTTGGCGACATGGTTGAGGGTGGTACGGGTCCAACCGGTATGGCCACAGGTATTTACAACGAGGTTGTTCAACAGGCTGGTGCTGTTGGTAACTATCTATCAAGTAAACTTAGTGCAGTACAAGGACAGGTGTCTGGTGCGGTAAATAGTGGATTATCACAGGCCACTACAAAAGTAAAATCACTATTCTAATGGAGTTTTAAATGTTTACAATCAGTGACTTAAAGAAACATTTAGGACCAGGATTAGGTCTTAGAAAAAACAAATACTTACTAGAGATTCCAGTCCCTGGTATTGAGGGCGTCAAAATTAACGTCCTTGCTAGAAGCGCAGGTCTTCCAGAAAGAAATATGTCAACCACGGCGGTGTACCACAAAGGTCGCAAATATAACGTTCGTGGGGAAACAGATTATGTCGGGACATATGAAGTATCAATCTTAGATGATTCTTCAATGGACATTAGAAAAACATTCGACAGATGGATGAAGCAAGTTGATAATTCTAAACCAAAGAATATGGGTATCTTTAGCGGTGCGTCATATGAAAGTGGCGTTGGTTCTATCTTAAATTCTATTAAGTCTGGATTAGGCGTAGCCAACCAAATTAAGAACGTTTTGCAGAATCCAACAGAAACTATTGGCGGCTTCTTTCTAGGTCTTGTAGACGCTGGAGAGGCTACTTCATCAGCTAAATATCAAACCGACATCAACGTGTGGCAGTTATCTGCTACCGGAGAGAAGGTTTATGGATATAAATTACAGAATGCGTTCCCGGCATCCATCGGTGTAGTTACATTGGATGATGGCGACCAAGATACATTATCAGAATTTAGTATCATTTTTGCGTTTAGCGAATTTGAGCCATTGGAATCTGCAATTGGCATTAGAGCCGTCGATACATTACTTGGTGATGATGTTAAAGACATCCGCCACGGTATTGAGGCACTTGTTGAATAAATGTATAAATAATCTAAACTATGCTTAAAATCAATTAAGGAGATACATAATGGCAAACAGATTGGCAGAACTTAAGAATGCATTAGGTGCTGGTGCCAGAGCTAACAAGTACAGAGTTAATTTCGCTGTACCTGCGGCAGTACCTACAACATCTAATC
>ERZ650303.64-NODE-64-length-26746-cov-6.484695_pt1 | contig 26746 bp, 44 predicted proteins | sample MGYA00376239_ERZ650303 | MGnify/ENA primary metagenome ERZ650303 (study PRJEB26733, sample SAMN07839262) | wastewater metagenome | biome: small river; feature: stream; material: water | place: USA: North Carolina | collected 2016-04-05 ... | reverse complement strand
TTATATTTCTGCTGCTAGAGGAGACCCACCATGAACAATGGGGGGCCGTTCATAAAGGGACTCTATTACGATGAGTGATTGTGTTCGCGTTGTGCGACGGGTTTCAGAATGGGTCGTCATTGATAATCTTGGTGAAAGATATCAAGTATGCAGAGAGTGCGGCACGTTTCCTATTATCGGCTCTTATTATTGCCGTTTTTGTTTGATGGGTATCAATTTTTGTTGGATGGGTATCAAAGGGAAGATCAAAGTATCAAACACGTTTGCATTTGTGGAGACGTGTATTGGGCTTTCGCATCTACCGCTATTGATAATACTTGAAATATACGACGCGCTCGAAGTAAACGAGTTTACGATGTACGAGACGTGGAAGGTGGGTGCGTTGATCAAGAATACATTAAAACGATGAATGCGATATGGAAACGGGTTTGATTAGAGCAATAAACAAGTTTTGAATGATTCAGTGTCGTCTTTCTTTTGTGGTTCAGGCTTGGCAACATCATCAAGCGCGTCATCCTCATGCAGTGGCGGTCGCTTATTAAACCCGTTGCGTAGAGTTGACTTTGCGGGCAAGTCAACGCACGGAAATCGAGACTTCTGTTCCTCAATGTCAATGCCTTCCCACAGCTTATCGTCGCCGAGGTGCACGTTGCGCTTGATCATACGTTCGAGTTCTTCGTTGTCGGCTTTGTACATCATGAATTTGACTTTGGCGGTTGCTTTGTTGTTGATGACGAACGCTCGATAGGGTTCGGAAACTACACGCATGAACATTGCTAATACATCTTTGCCGAAACGGTCACGCACAAATTCAGAAACACTGGGATCGTCTGGCTTGAATAGCAAATACCGATCGATATTTTGACGTTGAATAGGTGAAAGGCCCTTCCACGCTTGCGCGAGTGTAATTGAGCATACCCCATGCCACCGACCGTTGGCAGAGAGAACGTTCATAGCATGAACACGCCTGAGCGTGTCGTCGGCGATCGCGTCTTCGTTGATGATAAGTGTGATCGGGTTGCCTTCCTTGCGCCCCTTTGCTGCATTCTGTCGCCATTGGTTGTAGCGCTTCAAATTTGTGTTTAAAAGTTGCATCATTTGTGTGTTGAGCAAATCGCTGCCGTCTGCCGTAGTCTCCACGGAAATGACTTTGTGTTCCGGAAGCACTTGCTGCCAATGGTTGTTTAGACTGGTGCCCGTGAAGCAAAACACAATTGGAAAGTAGCGCCTCAAGTCTAACAATATTTTTGTGCTTGTACGCGTTTTGCCTGTGCGCCGCACGCCGTAAACATAAATTGCCTCGTCTACTTCGAATTCATCGTCATTGACTGGATCCCATACGGGTGGTAACTCTGTCATGAGGCAAGTTTTATTATCGAGTGAAGAATTGTCACTGCTTTATCGATTTGTTCTTCCGTCACGTCATCGATGTCAACAAAGTTGTATGACTTCATTATGTCGATGGCGAGTGCGCGGTCCAGCGTGCCACTCTCGTAAGCTTTGCGAATTTTTTGGTCCTCTTCAACCGCTGCTGATAGCATGGCAAATGCCAATTTGGGTGGCCACTGGCGTTTAGACGGTGGCAATAATTGATAGAGTAATTCGAAATCTCTGAATGTATCCAAGCGTGAACTCATCCTTATTCTACGTTCGGTGTTAAATGGTAAAAAGTGAGTATTTTGCAGCACTCGCTATTGTACTATTTTTTTGGTGGAAGACACAAGCGCCGCCGATGTCAGTTCCCGTGCCACAAACGACGGATGAAGCTGCGTTAATGGGTCAGTTTGGAACATCGCGGAAGCGCAGTGTTCTTACTTATGTGCGTCAGTTTGATCGTTTATTGGCGTTGAACTCAGACCTTGTGTATGGACCTAATTTGCGGCCGTACTAAGAATGACACATTACACGAAGTTGCACGTTTTGGTTGACACGCATCTGCAAGACGATACGAACACGAAAGAACAACTTCTATGGCTGATACAGGCTGAATTAAACAAGAAGGAAGCTTACCAATTTGTTCTCGCTCCACACGTCCAAATGCCTGGTAAACTCTTGAGGGTGACGTTGATGACAGCGGCCGTTGAAACAGGCTCAAAATACCATCGCGTGCATGCTCATTTCACTCTTGAGGTGAAACACAATAGTGCATTTTTACTCACGGCGGCGGATGGAATCAATATCAACGCGCGCATGATGAAATGGTTTGAAGCGCACATGCCGTGGGCAACGTCTCCGTTTGTGTCCGTAAAACTCGGTGATGCCCGCGCCGAAAACTACGTTGCGAAAAATGAATGACAACGATTTTTGTCATCACACCGAGGGTTCATATAATATGCGAGGGTCGTCGTCGAATTCTTGTTTTGAAGACCAATAGACAAACGTACCCTCTCGCGCCGCCCAATTGAAGCCGTTCTGCGCCATCTCTGCCCACTCGTCGCCGTCAAAATCAACGTACTGTCTCATTTTTAAGTACCACGAATACTCGTCACGCTTATTAGGGATTTCATGCATCATAACAAATCTCCAAAATGCTCTACCACATGCGAGTCCTTCGTTCCAGTCTTTATTTGCTTGCAAAATAAGCCGCACAAGGGCCAATGTTGCTGCGCTTTTTTTCGCCCGTACGACAAGTTGGTCGCGTCCAGTTCGACCAAGAATCACAAAATAAACGTATCCGTCTCGTACCACGCGCGGCGATTCTGGTGGTGTATTAAGATCAATTACACTGGGTGACACTGGGGGTGTAATAAGATCAATAATGCGACTCATATTTGTAGTAATCGTTAGAAACTACGCTTTTTTCTTCAATCATACGGATTCAGCATTTCATTGAGCGCGAGCGCGCGCCCACTATGACCAGCGATGCTCGCGGCTGACGCACCACGCGACAATTCGGCATTGTTGATTTTCGTCTCCATGTCCCATTGCTGATAGCCAAATCGATACGTGTTGTCGATTGTCCGCACATCGTACGCACGCGTGCGAATCACTGGAGCGGTAAAATTGACAGTCGGATGAAAATAAGCGCTCGACAGCGTGTGCTTCGGCAGATCATCATGCGTCCAGCGGTCTTCCAGTGAGAAGTATTGTGCACCGTCACGCATCATCTGAAACGCCTCTTCTGGCTCATCTGAACGCCCCACCTGCTGCGGATCAACTGGAACAAATCGCAATTTGTGCATCGTTTAACAATAACGTTGGAATACTATTGGACGTAACGTCAATCTGTTTTTACTCGGAAACGAGTGCGCAACGCTTCCATTTCATTGACAATGATTGATATAGACACGGAAACGTTGACCCAGGTTTCGTCGCCGATCACACGAGTGTCCACAACGAATCCTTCTTTTTCGAGCAACGCGACAAGAACTGACTGAAATGGTCCTTGGTATTGTCGAGTCAGTGTGCGAAGCGTTTTCATTTCAGTGACAATAAATTGTAGCTGTCTCTGAGCGAATGCCAGTCGAGCCTCTTCCAGTACGTCAGTCATCGGTGCCGATTTCTACTACCAATGTAAACGATGTACGAAGAGTTGATTTCTGTGGTCGCTATTCAATCAAAAGGCTTGACGAACGCACAGGCGTTGACTCTAGATGTCACGCATCTGCGTTCATCCGATACCACAAAGTGCCACAGCGTGAATCTAGTGAACTATTCGATTATCGGCAGTGGTGGAGCTGTACCAGCACTCGTCTGTATCCGCTTTAAGGTGGATTCAAGTGCGCATTTTGTCACTCTAACAACGCCAGGACGCATTGATCGTACTCAAGAGATTTTGGTGCCTATTTTTCCTCCCGGTGGAGTAGTCACAGAAACGCGCACCAACACAACCATTTTACATCGCATGCCAGGAGACACAGTGGATTTGACGAAAGCACGTATCGAACTAGTGCGCCTAGATACTACTACTGGACAGTTCGTTTTGTGGGATGATTGGACATTGTGTATGTTGACGTTGTCGTTTGTCCGCGGAAACGCTGTGTTGCCGAATGGGTTGATTTCAGGTTCTGTGCTTTAGACATGTTTATGTACAGCGCGTGAGATCCAGAAAGTCATAACGACGGTGAGCAAATTGGAGTAAAATTGTTTGTTGAAACAACTGTCGGTATCGTCAATAATTCCGGCAAGGCCAACGACGCCAGTGACGAGGATGACAAGCGAAAAGATAACTTGTGCGTAAAAGAAGAGGCACGGCACGTTGCGAGAGCATTGTGCGCATGGTGGTTGCTCGCCTTCTAGATCGATAGAGTACGGCGAGTGTGGGCGCGGCGGCGTGATTATTCCATTGCCAGCTTCGAGCTGTGGATCGTCTCGAGAGACAACAGTTTCGTCTTGAGAACTACTTTCGGCTTCACTTCTCGCAGGAACGGGTTCCACGACTTGGTACAGCTGAGACACGTACTCGTCTTCGTCAAGCTCTCGATTTCGTTCTCTGGATCGGTGAGATTTGGGCATTTTTCGTTTTGGCAGCGCACACACACAAGACCGTAAGTCTTCGAGTTGTTTGCTCCGTATCTTAGATTATAGTACTCATACGGACTTTTATCATACACCATGTCCCACCATGCCTTACTTTGTAAAATAACACGCATACTCGCATATGTGCCTTTGTTTTTTTTTAGATAGTCAAGCAACATTTGCGATGTGACAATAATATCAGGCTTGCCATACGTGCGGCACGTTTTATCTTCAACTTGTGGCGGGGCGACGAATGGCAGACTTCGTTTGTGTGAAGCCAGCAGGGATTTCACTGCGGCGAAATCCGTAGGCGTTTTCGTTGTGACGGGCTGAACTGCCCGTTTGAATCCCATCTGCTCTAGGGTTTTGCTGCGTGGTGTGGTGTACTTCATTTGCACGCGGACGCGACTTTGTGCTGGCGTGCAAGTCGCGCTCATTTTCGATGGTATGGTTCATCTGGGTTTTTAATTGTAATAGAAATCAGTAATTGGAACCGAGAAACTGCCGCATGATTTTGTCGAACGCGATTTTGTCATCATCGCTGGTGTCATCATCACCGTACACCTGTCCGTCTTTGTGTTTGCGTGCTGCCGGCGATCCAAGCACATGTTGTGGAATGTCCATCCACCGTTGGTGCGTAAGTGCGTAGATGTGCTCGCGAGTACCGAGGAACATCCAGCATAAATTAAATTCAGCACCCAGTTTTGCTGCGTGATACCGCAAAAAGATCTCCGCGGCGACAGTGTCACATTGGTTGAGTACTTTGAACGCAGTGAGAATGGAGTGCGCAAAGTCGCGTGTGATGGCGTGCTGTTTTTGTGCTTGACGAAACATCTCTAAAACGACTGAGATGTCCCACTGAACAGCTTCTGAAGATCGTGGATCGAAAACGCGCAAAATGCGTATGCATGCTTCGATTTTGTCGACATCGCCTTGATCCAATCGAAAGCACCATCCTTGCGGTAAATACAATGGCTCACAGAACGAATCGAGAAACTTGTTCATTGATGCACCTGTCGCAAACCATGGCGGTGAAATCAACTCTCCAGTGCTTTCGTAGTGCGCCTTTGCCGTTGTGAACCATTGGTCTACTTCGAAATTGGGCCCCATTATTGGGTTATCACCCCAATACTTGATGATTGCTGCATCATTTTCAAATGGAAGTGGGATGTCCTCAGGAAACCCTTCACTGAACAAATCAGTCATTCTTCGGGTTTTACTGTCTAAATAATCCAATGACTCGCCCAACGGAATCATAAATCGGTTCGCCGAGAATTTCAACGTCCTCGGACGACGTGTCATCAGCGTACGACGAACGTTTTACAACGGCGACAATGTTCCCAAACACGTCGCGTACAACTTCGCCAACAATCTCAACCTCATCATCATCATCATCATCTATTGCAACCACCGGGACAACGAGTGGTGTCGGCGTCGGCGCCTGCACTGTCGGGTCGTTCAAAACGAGCGACGTCGCCGGCTCAATCTGATAACGTCGTTGAAAATCTGCGTCATCAAATGGAAAGGGAATATCCTCGGGAAAATAATCCATCTTTCTCTGGCGTTCGAAAAAAAAAGTTTTTTTTGTGTGCTTCTCCGCGCAATGCGCGAAACATACAATTGAGATATTTTGTTCGGCCATTTATATGGGGAAAAAAATAAGTAAAAAAATGAAGCCATTTTTATGTATTGAAACACATTCTTACACTACGTTGCCGACGGGTTCCGCCAAAACAAGTTTTTTTTTTCTTCTTTTTTTTCCTTTGCTTTTTTTTCGTTCCAAGCGATGACTGAGCACGCACCAATTGATCTTATAACACCACCATCTACACCAATTCCTTACGGTGAAATGAGTGGAGATGACGATTCTACTGAGATGCAGGTGACCACCAAAACACGCATCTCGGCTTGGAAGCCGACAATGATGGATTACACTTACTTTCTCGCACCTAATACAAAAGACGGCTTTGGTTCCTACCGTGTGCCGTCTAATAACTGTACCGCCGCCGTTGCAGTACGCGTCGCTCAAGAAGCACTTGACGCTAACGACGAGAAATTGTTCCACGAAGCGCTAGAGTATTTGCTTACGTTTGACGACGACGAGTGCCATCACAACCCGTACTTCATGATGATGAGTCCGACGTTCCGTGCCAACAAAAAAGCCGAGCAGGCCTGGGAGGAGCTGCCGTGTGGCAGTTTGTTTTTTGCCGATGCGAGCTGCGTCATTTCGTTAGTGTGGTAATGAAAATCTAAATATATCATAAATGCCTTGCGTTCGATGTACGGCACGCAAACCTGACGGCGCCCAGTGCCGCTTACGCACATGTGTCCGTTCCCCATATTGCTGGATTCATTTGAAAAAGTTCATGCATCTCGAAGTCAAACAAAGTACGATTCCTAATGGCGGTAAGGGATTGTTTACGACGATAGATCGTGCCAAGAACGAAGTTCTGCTCGAGTATACAGGAGACATATTGACACAAAGGGAACTGGATGTGGAATATCCGGGCGATACGAGGGCTGTGTATGTGTTGCAACTTAGAAGTGGCGATAATCCACTCTATATTGATTCCAAAGATCCACAGCGATCCTCTGTAGCACGATACGCGAACGATTGCAGCAACTCTGGCAATGTCAAATGCAACGCTGAGTTTGTTAATAATTACGACGCGTGGATTACTTTGGTTGCAACAAGAAACATTGCAGCGGGAGAAGAGATTTTTGCTTCATACGGTCCGCAATATTGGTCGGCGGCTGAATGAGCGTCGACGGGCGTGATCTACAATTTAATTATTAAACATGCCCCATGGATCTCCGCCAATGTTGATGGTGTGCTGAATGTTGTTGTGGTCTAAGTAGTTGGCTGTGCACCACAGCATGCACTCTGGCGCGCTCCAGATGTGTTTGCCACCCAAAAGCTTCTGCGCAGTTTGGCGGCAGTAGACAAGGCGCGCCTGAACGACCTCCATGAAGTTCATGCCCTCCTCCGTGTACGCGGCGATGTTGCGCACGAGCGACTGAGAACGATCGCCGTGAAATGCCGCGTTCGCTGATAGAGACGGCCGGCCCATCAGCGCGAGCTGAGAGAAAAATGCCTGCGCGTCCAGATGCGATGTGCCATCAAACGGCGAAATGACACGTGCGCTGTGATCATAGTGCGGGACACACGCTACACCTTGCAGAATGCGATCGCCGCCGACGAAACGTAGGCAAGCGAGCGCAAATAGAGACATCGGAGCGACGCCAGTGCCGGGTAGGCCAATCTGTAGCGAGTCGGCGACCGACTGCTGCAAATCTACATTGACGACCTCGTCGGCCGGCAGGAGCATACCGGCCCAAATACGGCACGAGCGTGGTCCGTACGCCATTGTCCAGCGTGTGAGCGCCAGGTTACGAGCGCCGATCTCGTCCATCTGCGGCGGTACCATAGAAGCGACGCGACTAATCTTCGCGCGGCGCGTGTCAGCATGATCGTTATCGCCGAGCACGTCGAGCGCCTCGCGGTCTGTCTTCGCAATTCGCTTGCAGTCGCGCAGATCGCTGCGCATCGTTGCGACATCGTCTTCGTCGTAGTCCTCTTCACACATCGAATGAATGTCAGCTCCAACATCTCGCAGCCACTGATCCACGACAACGCCCTGAAGGTGGCGTTCGTGCTCGAGTGCCGCGGTAATGCCGATCTGAAGAATCTCGGGCATCGTTTCCATGAGCTGCGGCGCGCCGTCGATATCAAATGCATGCACGTTGGAGCGTACATGTAGGCCGCTGGAAGTGCGCGTCTGCTCCATGGCGACAGCGTCGCCGATAGTTGGCATCGAGCGCAGCGTATAACCGTGTGAGCGCACATCCCCCGGACACAGATGAAAGGCACGCTCGTTGCGGTCTTGATCGACGAGGTGACGGACACGGCGCTCAGCTTGCATTGCATGCCGCAACGTGAGGTGGCGGCCGAGAATGACGTACACGTGGTCGAACGGGTGACGCTCGATAGAAATGCCGACGCCAGCAGCCGTCGTGTACACTAAAAGTTGCGTATCTTCGCGCGCGAGCACAGCGTCGGGCTGCGCGGCGAAATCGGCCTTGTCTGCCTCGTCGATCGGACCAGCGACGAGCTTGGTCCTGAACTCATGACGAAACATCTCGGCAATCGCAAACGCCAAGCTGGCGGTCGCGGAAAACAGAGCGACGCGCTGATCAGCCACCAGCGACTCGCGCACAGAGCACAGCGTGGCAGCGACAGTGTCGTGATAGACCACTTGAATGCGCATCCAGTCACGTAACGTGATACTGTGCACATGAAAGTTGGGCGCCGCGCCGTTGTTGCGCTCCGGTGGCCAGAACACAGTGGGCGCGTACGCCAGCACACTGCCGAGCACCATGCGCTCGATCGGACCAATGTCGCGATCCATAACAATGCATTTCGCCGTCTTGGCGATCACACTCAAAAGAGCCAGCTCGATTTCTCGGCGGTGCTGCTCGGTCGTCAAAGACGTGTAGACCGTCTTCGTCACAGTGCAAAACTCGTCGATCACGAGCAGATCGGCGTTGAAGCGGCCGACAAAGCGCCAGAGCGATTCTGGCGTCACAATAAATACGTCGCCGAGATCGTCGTTTGGCCCATGCACATCGTCTTTGTAGTGCACCACGTGTTTGTTTGGTACACCAGCGCGCACACGCATCGCGAGCTCGCGCGTCAGCGACTTGAGCGGCGCTACCAGCAGCGTTTTCGCCGCCAGCGCGATCTGCGAGAACACAAAAAAGGTCTTGCCGCTGCCGCATGGAGCGGCGAGCGTCACCAGCAAATGAGTGCCAGCAGGTACCTGTGGCAAAACAATGCCCTGCGCCACGCGCACACTGTCGTGACCGAGAAGCGGATCTTGGTATGTACAATCGTCCACAGTGAGACGCTGAGTAGAGGCAGTATGTGTGACCTGGTACAGCGCGTGACGCGCGTGCACACGCCACAAACTAGCGAACTCAATCACAGAGAACCGCTCCATTCGGACGCGGCCATTGATGCTCATCTCGTAGAAGCTCTCGAGAGGCATTGTCATGATGCTGTCGATGCGGCTGACAGACGGAGCATTCTCCACTACAAATCTCGGCCACTTGTGTGTCGCCTCACCACCGTCGTCGCGCACTACTTGCACAGCTTCGAGCGCACAAAAAAGACCACCGTCGACGCACAGCAGCCAGCGGTGCACAGTCACAGTCGCACCGTCAGTGACACGGCAGAGCACACGGCAGCGGCACGTATCGCGGTGCGCATTGCAATGCGTGCGACACTCGATGAGAAACCAGCGACCGCTGCGATCGTTCACGATCATTTCGGGCTGACGAAACTCACGTGTGCACGCAGTAAACAGAGACAGCGCGATCGAAGCGCCGGCCTGCGGCTCCAGATAGGCCTTCTCGCCAATCACGGTGCATGCGCGGTAGAACGAGCGCGGATCACGCGCACGCATCCACTCGGCTAGCACGCCAGCCGCAGGTCGCACTGAAAACCAATCACCACGCGGCAAATCGGTTATGCGCGTGAACTCGGCTGTGTAGCCGACAACAAACTTATACACACCGGTTGGTTCGGAGAGACCGTGGTCGCGGTTAGTGCCGTGCACGCGCATGCAGCGATTCTTGAGCGGAGAAGTGTCAATGTCGAACTGGCGTGCGGTGCGATATACAATGCTCTTGATCGCGCCCCACAACCGCATATCGAGCATCAAAACGCCCGGAAAGTGCATATGATAACGATTCATGTCGTCCTTGCGACGCAGCGAGACCAAAAAGGCCGAGCGCACACCAAAGTGCAGCGCCAGCGCGTGTTGTATTAGACGGCCGAGTAGAACGACATCGTGCAACTTGTGGTTGCCGTCGTCGAGATCGAGAATAAGTACAGATAAGTGTGCGCGCTCGTTCAGCGGAGGCGCCGGCGCGCCCTGCGCCTCGTCAACGGCGTTTAGTTCGACTATTTTACGATAGTGACCGGCATAAACGTCTGGCTCAAGATGCTCGAGATAGATTTGTGGCTCGCGTCGCGTGGGCGCGCCAGTGCTGTCGTTGTAGTAGCGCACGTGCACTTCTGGGTTCTTCGGTGCGAGGTATGTTAGAGTGGCACTCACGCCGGTTGCATCGCGCGATACTTCACTTTGCAGATAGCGTTCTGCCAATGGAAGTGGGCGCTCAACGTTCATAGTTTTCTAACACTTTACGCAAAGACACAACTCAATGTCGGAATACAAATACATGTCGCGCCGTCAAAAGGCGTCGCACCGGGCTGGCAAAGCTCCAGCGTGGGCGATGGCGCGTGCACAAGGTCGTCTCGCTGCGGCGTACGACCGTGGTGCATACAAAAACAACGACGTCCGCATTCGCAGCTACAATCGCGACATGTCATTTGCAGGACCGTATGCTCGCAACATCGAGAGCTACGATCCGCGCAAAAATGATTGGCCCGGTGTGGATGACACGGGTATTTTGTTGGATGGCTCGCGCGTTCCTGTGACGGCGTGGGAAGCCCGTGAGCGCCGAGTTTTGCGCCGCACTCCCGCGCTGGTTGCAGCCCAAAAAGCACGTCGCGAAGCCGCAGACCGTCGTCGCATCATGTTTCAAGGCGGCTACAGCGCCCCCGAACTGCGGTCGCTTGCGAAACAATCAAACATTGCAGGCCGTTCAAAGATGGGCGCAACCGAGCTGTGGCATGCCCTGGGTCGTCCAGTAGCACCCGGTTACGCGGGCTATTCGTTGCGTGCGCCGGTGAAGTACGAAGACGACGACGACGAGTTGCCGGACAATCCTCGCTTCAAGATGCGTCGCTTGTAATTCTTGAGTGATCGAAAAGAATGAACGACGATCAGCGCTATTACACACCGCCAGACGGCGTTGTGGCGGAAAAGCCGTTAAAAGTCAAAAAATTGAAACATCCAACGATCCCGAAAGCTCAAAAGTATATGAATCCGACATATTACAACGAGTTTACTCCTCAACAGTGGGAAGAACTGAAACATATGGAGACATTGTCGGGGTTGATTCATCTGCCAGGAATTGTGCCGGGCGAGGTGAGTCTAGACGCCGCGCAGCCGATCGCGCGCGTTGCCCCAACACGCGTGCTTCTTCAGGGCTCAGGGCGGCCTTTCGCGGGGCCCCTGGGCAAACAGGCGGGACACGGGGACGAGTAGGTGTTTCAATGGCGCTCATACTTGCTGATGTCGGGCAGGCGTAGTCGTCCTTGTTTGAGTTTCAATAGCTGTGTGATTGGTACAACAGAATGCCCGCGAAACTCGCTTTTGAGATTGCGAGTAAAAACTGCCGTTTGCCCAGTTCGAGTGGCGTTTGTTTCTATCCACGAATTGAAAAAGTCAACGTCGCGTGGAATCAAAACGACGCGTATTGGGTGTGGTTTCCATTTGGGGGGGAATGTAACTTTAATACTGTCGTTCGGACCCAACGTGAAATATAGCATTAAACTTTGCTCGCCCTCGTCGTTGCTGCTCTCATCCGTCATTTTTCGGCAGAGCCAAAGAGTTGCTTGCCCATACGATAGATTCCAAGCAACGTAAGCACACCCACTGCTCCAACAGCGCAGCCAACTCCAAAAATCTCGCTTTCTTTCGGCGTTGGTGGTGGCATTGACGGCCGCGGAACGGCTGCAGCGGCTGGTGTCAAATGTGCGGGCTGTGGCGCTGGACGAGCGTTCTGAAGTGTCAGTTGGCGAATTGTTTCGAGCTCGTTCGCCGGCTTCGGAGGGATAAAGTCGTTATCGTCACTCATTCTTCTTTATTGCGAAAGTTGTTTGAGGATTTCAAGCTGTGTGATGATGTAGTCCATCTTCTTGTTCAGTGTTTCCAGTGCGTCCTCTTCGGAATTTGGAGGCGGTGAGAAGCGACGTTTGGTAGGTGCCGGCTGCGGGGGTGGTGGTGCGACCTGCTCAGGCGGACGGAATGGTGTCGCAACTGTTTGTTGGTAAGGACCAGCACTTTTGCAATGTACGCAAAAACAGTAGGGTTTTCCGGCTGTGCTGATGCCACGCTTGAATGCATGTTGTCCACAACGAGCGGGCGTCAACATGATCTGGTTTCCGCAGCGCGTGCAGTGACGACGCGCAATGCCATCCTTATACATCTTGTCGACACCGTTTGAAAAATCACAATCGCCACAAGAAGGACGAGCCTCAAACGAAGTCATTCTTGTTTCAATCAAACTTGTACTTCGTGAGGCCGATAATGAGCCACGGCAAAACAACCGAACGACCAATGAGCGTCGACAATGCGACAGCGGCTGCTGTCATGGCAGCCTCCCGCGCGTCCTGAAACTGATAATAGTCATACACACCGACGAGAGTGCCAGTCTGAAATGCAGCCATAGCAGCCGTTTTTGGTGGCATAATCACATCACTCGCAGCCGCTGCCAATGCAACCTCGGCAAACGACATGACCACCTTCGACTGAGTGCCAGAGCCGGCCGACTCAACGACATCAAGTGAGTTGCGTGTGCCAGCGGTTGCGACAGCATACACAGCAAGAGGAGCTGCGCTGGCAGCCGCGGCTAAACCAAGGAGAGTCCAATCGGACGACGTTTGTGGCAACTTGAAAGACAACGACATGCTACTTTTCCAATTGAGTAGAAAAATGAGTGGTCTTCGTTTGTTTCCTTCCAAGAAGGCGCCTGCTGTTGTGGCCAGCGTTGCTCAGACTGAGCAGGCATTGGTCCCTACCGAGGCGCCGGCGAAGAAGAAAGGCAAAGTATGGCGCGATAAATTGGAACACTTTATCGAGGCACTGCATGATATTGTGTCCGACAGTGAAACAGATTCTGGCGACGAAGCCGACGCTGACATGACGAAAAAGGACATGGCGAAGGCCGTGCAAATCGTGGGTGACAAGTACAAGAGTGTCGCAGCCGAACGTGTGATTCTAGCAAAGCAGGTGACTGATTTGCAGCGTCAAATCAAAAAGTTGGAGGCGAAAAATGCGAGTTTGTTGGCTGAACACGCCAAGGCCGCAACGCAGTTGGAGAAGGTTGCGATCACGAACGAAATCGCCGACAACAAAGAACAATTGGGCGAAAAGAAAGACGAATTGAAGTTGCTGAGTGAATGAACATCGGTCTGAAAATTGACTTAGGTGGGAGAAAAAAAACAAAAAACAACGCGATTTCCTTATAGAAATAAAAAAACTATTTTTCCAGCTAAGTCAATTTTCAGACCGATGCAACATAACCGGCAATACAAATATATTACGTTATTTTTACTTGGTGGTGCGAGTTATCTCGCAATCACGTGTCCGTGCCCCAAATACCTCGCTTGTCACAGGCCGTTCTATGTTGCGCTAGTAGCGGCAGCTGGTGCAATGGCTTTTCTACCCGAGAAAGTAAACTGAAATGGTTGACAACATTGCCAATACTGTGATGCATGCTGCCACACAAACAGCACTCGGTGTGGCAGTTGGTGGCGTATGTGAGGCCGTTTTTCCTGCAGCAAAGCCGCTCGGACCCGACGGCTCGGGCGTACTCACACTGGCAGGCGAAATTGTCGCTCAACTTGTTGTCAATTCGCTCGCGTTTATCGCTACGGCCAAGTTGTCCGCAGCCGCTGATGATCAATCGGGCGCACTGGTGTATAGCTACGCACTGTTCGAGTGCCAGCCGTCCTTGCGACACAAACTGAAATGCGCGGGTGCTTATGTGACGTCATTTGTCGCTCCTTCCAAGGTGTCTGAAACATTCACAGGACCGCCTGTCACGGCATCACAAAAGCAAAAGATGCGTGAGCGCTATTGATGACTACTTCCACGGACAGCGACGACCGCGCCGCCGTTATCTCGTTTGATCACGTTGATGACGGCTTAGATGAGACGCGTCTTGCTGAGATTATTGCATATGCGTTTCGTGGATGTCAAAACAACGACGTTATTTTTTGCAATGAAATTCAGATCGGTTTATCGACGATTGATAAAAAACGCTACAGAGATCGGGGTGTGTGGGCTATTGTTGTTGCGGAGGCTGCATGTGTGTTAGCTGTTCCTTTTGGCGTGGCGACGTTCATTGCGCAATGCGAAGATCGTTACATTTACGGCCTCTATGTAAAAGTTTAATGATTTACACTCAGCACGCGTTTTTTGTGTGTTCGTGTCGCCGCATGATGCTCGCCAAACTCTTCGGCTGCATTGGCGTAGTGAGTGTAGGCTCGAAAGCGATCGTGCGCATTATCCGTGTCTTTCACACCACGAATGCCCACATAGTCTGTCCGTGGCTCATTCATAAATCCATGAGCAGTTGGTGTTGTAAATAAACGACCCTTCTCTTGTGTTCCAAGAACTGTGCGCGGCGTCACGAATGAGTGAAGAAGACGGTCTTTCGCCTGGCGACGCTCCACATAGATATGAGGAAACTCGGATTCCATGTCTACCGATTAACATGACAGTAGAAATCGCGCGAACGTTCGAGCGTGTGGGAAACATCGATTTCTCGCGTCAAATCAATGCAACACAGGCCTCAGATGCGTGGCAAGCGCAGCGCCATACGCGTATCACGGCAAGCGCTGCTGCTGCTGTGTTTCCTGGCGTGAGCAGTACTGTCACTACTGCTGACCTGCATCGCAAGCTGCGCGGGCTGCCGGCGAAGCCGTTCAATGATTACGCTTTGAGCGCAATGAGCGCTGGCAAGCAAATGGAGCCCATTTTATTCAGCGAACTCGCTTCTGTTATGCCGCGGCGCGTCCTTATTACGTGCTCTCTCTTTCTTTCTGAAGACAATTTAGGCGCTACGCCAGATGCAATCATCGTCGACGGCCATGTTGTCGTCGAGCTCAAATGGCGTGTCGGCGCCGAGGCAGCTTGGAACAACGAGCTAGGACACACAGTGTTTTGTCAAGTGCAGCTGCAGATGCACGTCACCGGCGCTCGTAGTGCCTATGTCTATTGTGGCTGTGCGAGCGGGGAGAGGCGTCTCTGGCTTGTGCTATACTCACCAAGCTTCATGTACGTATGGACAGTGTGGAAAAACATGGCAGTCGCACTGGCGGAAGAACATGAAGCGCGTCCACGTGCTGACAATGGCACATACGATCACTGTTCACTGTTTATTGCGCTTGAGATGAAACATCACTCGGCTGAAGTTCGCCTTCCTCAGGTTCCTCAGATTCTAGGCCAAGAGTGTCGGCCAGTGCGTTCGGAATAAACGCATGGAACTTGCCACCACACGACGCACACAAACCGCTCACAGTCCACGCTTTCAACCCGCGCTTGTACGACGGATTGGACACAACGCCAGGTTTCTTTCCCAATGCTGCGCATCCTTTACGCTTGCACGCCGTATTACAATTCATAGTTTCCATTGTTCGTTTCTACATATAAATAGAAAAGCGTTAGTTTTCTACACGTAGTGTAAACCAGTGATGAACAACTCAGTTGCGAAGTTTGAAGAGTGGTGTGAAGCCAACGAAAAGGCATTGGATGTGGTGATGTCAAAGGTCGACGACGTTCTGCAAGAATCAGGCATTCAGTTGTGCTTCGCCATCGATGGTCGCGAGTCTGAGTTGGCTGAATGGATTTACTTCAACCATGTGGTTGGGGTGCCTATTGACAGCGATGACGCTCCAATCGTTTACCAGGAACTGGATTCCGACGGCGAAAAGATCGAGGCTCACGAATGTGAAGAAGAGGAACAATTTGAAGATGACGAAAGCGACGATGATCCTGATGCGTTGCCGCTCGAAGACGACACCGAGGACGATGATGATGACGACGACGACGACGACGACGACAACGATGAGTTTGGCAGCGACGAAGCGGACGAAATCGACGAGAGCAACATCGACGAAGAAGCGGAGCGTCAACTCTTCAAACGCCGCGCGCTCGCAGTGTCTGGCGCCGTCGAAGACCGTTCGTGAAAAAAAGTCAACTATTGAACAGATTCGCAAGAGATTCGTAGAGGAGAGTCGACATCTCACACTTTTACCTGTCTATCCGCCCGAAGTTAATCCTGAAAGCTACCCTACCTTTCACTACAGAAACCCGCGGCGCTTGATTACTATAAATGTTGAAAGCTCGTCAAAATACATTAATCGTGGTGATTATGGGTACATCAGCGACGAGGATGACATTGAGGATGATAATTCTACGGGAGAATCAAAAGTAGCTCTTGATGACTAGCGTCCCGCCCACTGATTATTTGATGAGTCCTGATCCGAACCGCGTGCGGTCATTGTTTTCAACGGGAATGGTGGCCAAAGTGGAACAGGCCGACATTGGTGTTTCACGCTGGATTTTGACTTTGCGAACGGGACAGAAGTGCATGATTCCGTGGGACCCACGTCATTTTTTTGTTGCCAATCCAAAGTAAACGATGAACGAAGCTCAGATGCAATGTGAAATCGTGCGTAAATTGCGGAGTGCTGATACACCCATTCTGTTTACGACAACAGGTGCGGGGCTTACCGATAGTGTGCGACATGGTGTGAAGATGAAGCGAATGGGTTACACTGTGGGCACGCCTGATCTCTTGATTTTTGAACCCGGATACGACGGCACTCACGGTCTTTTACTTGAATTGAAAACTCCGACGGGGCAAGTTTCAATTGCACAGGAACTCATGCACAACGCATTGAAATCACGTGGCTACGCCGTGGTTGTGGTTCGCAGTGTTGCACAGGCTATTGCCCATATTGAGCGTCACACGAATCGGAAGATATCAATCACCGAGCACGCAGCTCCGCCAATTGTCTGCCCGGCACAACCAAGCAGTGAGAAGCCGCACTCGTAAAAGTAGTAACCTCCAGCAGCAATGGCACCGACAATCGCTGACGTGAAAAGAGCGTTTCCAAGCCCCTCAACGCCTTCTTTATCAAAAATAAAGAGACCTGTCGGTACAGATGTAATGGCAAACGCCAACAACGTTTTTTGGTTCGTGCGTTTGCTTCGTCGCACATTTTCACTGAGTATGGAAAACAATGAAGGACTTTGAGAGTATCATCACTATTGACACTTTGACACGCAAGTCGATTGGCGAGTTGATTCGTACATTTAGAGCGCATCGCGAGTCCGCTAAGTCCGTTTTCATTCAATGGCAAGAGTACGAGTGGCTTCAGGGCGAGGATGAGGAGATCGATCCCGGACCACCGGACTTGGCATCCGGTATTGTGCGGATCAGATCACGCAGCAAACCGGTGGTGGACCGAATCGCAAAAGAAATTGAAACGACTTATGTCAAGTTGCGCTTACGTGAAAATTCCAATAAAAACTAAAAATGAGTGATCCAGACACGTTAGACGATGAGTTGCGCAATATTGGTAAAACAGCACCAGCGCCTGCGCCGGCTGCAGCGAAACCACCCAACAAGTTCGCCAAAAAACGAGGTCGTGGTCGTCCGCGGAAGGAGCCAATCGATGTGCATCCACGGAATGATCTTGAAGAAGAACAGCTTCCAACCGAATTCGATGATCCACGCGCAATGGAGGAAGGTGGCGTGCCAGCGCAAGCAGACGTGAGTTCGATTGAAGAGCGCATCGCCGCGTGTCTGAAAATCGAGCAACTCGGAAAACGACTAGGTGCCGTGGGCACCGGATTGCAGCCGAATCCGCACGTGCATCCGCTGAGCGTATTGGAAGACGAAATTACGCTGATGAATGCTCAAATCGGTGGTCTCCACGCTGAACGTGTCATCAAGTTGGTGGCGACAAAGTTTGTTGCTCCGCTCATCGTCAATGTGTACACAGCTGTCGCCAGTGCGGTTTCCACTGAGCCACCATTGGATTTGTCGTTGTTTCCCGACGAGGTTAGCAACAACTGGGACACGATGTTTGGTGACGCGGCTGCGCAGATTGCGATCAACAATCCGATCGCGTTTGGAAAGAAAGGACCCTATCTGGCATTTATTGAGGGTGCCGTCTATTGCGCCGCGAGCGCAGCCGCGAAGAAAGCTGCTCGTGACGCGGCGACGGCTCAGTCAAACACAACGGATTCTTGAATGCCGGCTGAATATTGATTTCCTTCTTTGTTTGCATAATTTAAAAACCTCGAGTCGCCCAGCGTGATTTGAACATATGCCCCGTTGGTACGCAGCGTCTTTTTTGCTATTTGTTGGAGTGTTGATTGTGCTGTCTTTCGCAGTGTAATGAGGCCATTATGCTCAATCGTAACGTGACAATGCGCGTGAATGAATCCTGTCGTCCGCGCCGTTTCGACTCCAGCCTCAATGTGAACGTTTTTGATTTCGCTTGTAGTTTCAATAAGCTGATTCCACACCGTCATGGTGGCAAATTCCTCCCATACGAACTTCTCAAGTGCACGCTTCAGACTCGCCTCCTCCGGAGCGGTTTTCGGTTTATGATTTGTATTGATCGTAACAAAAAACACAGTGTATCGACGCCGTGATGACATTATGACTTTACATTAGGAATAGAATCTCAGATTGACCTTCTTCGGTGTAGCTTTCGGTTGATACGTATTGGTCGTAACAAAAAGCACAGTGTATCGACGCCATAGCGTTCCAGTCGATGAGCTACCAAGTGAGTACACTGGGGTGAGTAAATAATGCCCTTGTTCGGATTTTTCGTCGGCTCAATTGTCAAGTCAACTTTGAACATGAGTATATTTGACGGATATGAGCCGTGTTACCGAAAACTATTTGCCGCGTTTGGTCACGTCATTCGACGGCCTAAGTTGCATTATGTATCACGGCCGTCGTGCCACCGCGATTGTTACTGTCCTGATTGTGCCTTCTGGTTTGCGAGTCAAGCTACATTTGATATTGAATACATGCGTATTTCACTTGTTCGCGGCGCGAATGTGCGCTTGCTGAATGCATTTGAAAAAGAAACTATTTCACACATGGGACCGCTTGGTGCAACAGCATTGCGCATGGTTGGATACCGGTTTGTAGACATCTGTATGGTCCTCAACCGTCTCCCAGTTCTTGTTCTGCTCTACATTACGGACGCAGATGCCGACTATCCTGAGACTATGGAGCCATCAATGTATTGGAAATGGAAGATAGCAGCTGCCATTAAACACTTTAAATAAGCGTTTATTTCGGAGGCCGATAGTCATCAAACGGCGACGGGAGCACTTCGCCACGCATCTGCTGTTCACAACGAGGTTGTAACGCTACAGCAGGGTCTTTCAATCTACTGTGTCGCAGCATTTTCCGGTGCACGTGTGGCCCGACGAGTTGAGCGACGGCGCTTAGCGGTTTCTTCTGGTTGGTGTCCATCTTTTTCACTACTTAGCATTTTGAGGTGATCCATCAAAAGTTGTCGAATATCGACAAAGTAGATACGTCCTCGATCATCTGAGCCGAGAACATATGGCGTGCTAGTGGCGATTGTGTTCTCTGCCACTTCAAGCGTTTGTGTTTCCACACCATTCCAGATGACAGCGGAACCAGCGTTGCCAACAAGTCGCGCATTCGGTGTCCACGGCGAGCTGGGAGGCGCAGCAGGCACCAACAGTCGTAGAGGGGGCATTTGTGATAAAGGAGTCGTTGGCGTTGAGTGATTCGACGTGGAATCACCTTCACTCGCACAAACTCCATCGTTACTCATTGTTGGAGGATTTCAATCACGTTACGAGCGTGTGTGGAGAAGGGCACCAATTGCGCCGTTCTTGATCTGAATGCGATTGCGCGTAATGTTGACCACACGCACAACACGCGTCTGACTGGGATTTTTCGCATTGTTCGGCGGCAAGGTCACACGAATGCGTGGCTTCTTCATCGTTGTGAAATCGATATGGCCCACACCATCGTTTTCGACAGTGGGAAACTCGCTCCATGGCAAAACAGCCAAATCGCTGGTGAGACCAACCTTCGGAAAATAGCGGTGAAAGCCGGAGTGACTATTCAACCAATAGCCCATCGAAGTTACGGGCGTAATACGGTCTGGACCATCCATCGCTGACCACGACTGAATCGGAATAGTAGTTGTCCAGTTCGGGCGGCAAATGGTCGTCGTACCGCCAACGACAAATGTGCGTTTGGTAGTGTCGTCAGAGTCAACGTCAGCGGCCGTTGCAATGCTGCCGACAGGTTGAAGATCGTCTTTGTAGTGTGCAGTGACGAGTGTCATCACGCAGGGCAACTTTGTGTTCTCAACGTCGACGTCGACCGTCACCGGTACGCCGCTGGCAGCGACTTCAACGTCACGCTCAGATACAGTCTGTGTTGTGGAAAACTCCAGATGCATGCCGTTCAGAGTTTCGCTCGCTGTCATCGAACGCTCATCCTGTGTGCGCACCATGTGGTGATTACGCAAGAAGATGTCCGGCTTTGCAAGCAAGTTCGCGCTGATCGACGCGATCGGAATGTTCGTGCTGATGAGCTCCTGCAAAAACGGGATTTTGAACGAGAGCACAATCGGCTCACCGATTGCATGGACCGGCAAATGTTCGTTCAAAGACGTGCTCTGATCAGAAGCCCACGGCTGCCAAACCGGGATGACGAGCTGGTTGGGCACTGCCGTGTTGTCAACCAATGCAGCCACAGCATTGGCATACACCGTGCGCTTTGTCGAACCAATGCTCGGCGTCGTCAGAATGCGCTTGAAGTGAGTTTCGTGAGGTGAAACTGTGCGCAACGGCTCCTGGCAATGACGAATGTTCAGTTGTTCCACGAGGCCTCCGAGGATCTTTTCGCCTACCCACGGCTGCCACTCCAGGAAATCAGTCGCCGAGGCACCTGCAACCGCCAAGTAGCTCGCGCCATCAGCTGGATTGCTTCCAGCGCCACCGTTGAGCGCCGCAAACGCGCCGTCGGTGCGGTACAAGCGCGGTAGCGTGATAATAATCTCGCTACCAATGAGGTCAGCGGGCACCTCACTGCTGTACTCAATGGTGCACAAATCACCGAATCGCAACGAAGAGCGGTTCTTCGGCTCGATGTCCGAAATCTGAGCTTGTGCCACGCGAAAGTGCTGAGGCACATGGCGTGTCATAAACGAGAACTTGTCGCTCGCGAACAAGCGCGTGTACGTGCCAGCCAGATTGTAAGTGAGCTTTTGGTCACGTCCAATATTTTGGCTTTGGCCGAAGAGAGGATCGAAATTGAGAGACATTGTCGCCAGTTTTAAACAATAGTTAGAAAACTATGAATGCATCACAGGCAATCTATGATGAACTAAAGGAGAAACAAAAATATTCGTTGCCGAAAATTAACAACAGCAGGAAGCGTCGCGCAAGTGTGAGCACGTTTGCACCAGAGAAAGAGGTGTTACAATTCTGTGTACCGTGCAAAAGCAATGAATCAAATCCTCGAGAAGTGCTACTTGAAAGTGACGCCAATGGAAATCGAGTATGCACTGTCTGTGGCACAGTGGCTGACCGGCTTGCTAGCACTTCTCATGACTACTCTGATCACATGCGTACTACTTCATCTGCTCGTACGAATACTCGTCTCAATTACATGCGTGAGCGACTTTCTCAGTGGCGTATGGGCGAGCCGCCGATTCCATCTGGCGATGTGGCGAAACTACGTGCAGCTTTTAATCGCGGATATGGCCAACTGGATCCGGCATTGGGTGTGTATGAGTTTCACCCATTTCTTCCGAAACACGCCGTGCGAGCAGTGATTAATCGCGCGAAGCTCGCATCACACAAGTACACTGAAAAATGGCTAACTATTCGCAAATTGTTGGGTTGTGAACCGCATCCCATGCCAACGCAAGAACTCGTGATGTTTATTGATGGAGCGTTCATCACGGTCGATCGCATCTGGAGTGCACATTTTCGATCTATTCGCTGTGGTTCACGCACATCACTGTTTTGCTATAATTTTTTGTTTCATATGTTTCTTTTACAACACTCTGTTGAGGCGTACGTCGAACACTCACCGTGGTTCCCCATTCCAGAGAGCGAGAAGATGCGTGAGCTCGTTCAGATGTGGGCGAAAATTTGTGAGTATGCCGGCTGGACACACTACGAGGCCGTATGTCACGCTGACGGCACTGTTACACGCGTCCAATACAAAGGCACCCCGTTCAACGGCGTTTTCGGCCGAACGCGAACTATGAGTCAAACCACAATTAATCTTACCCCCGTAAAAAATGTCGGCCTCTGATTACTTGATCAATCCGGAAACCCTTTCATTGGCCGCAGCTGTCGCTATTGGTGGCATTGGTCTCTTCTTTCTTTCGTCGACTTCTTCAGCCACAGGTGTGGGCGGATCCGTTAAGAAGAACTCTACGGACAATTACGACTTGCTGCCGCCTGACTTTTTGGGTCTTGGTAGTGGAACGTCAACAGAGCGTGCGAAAACGTTCGGTTATAACACCGACCCAGACTATGACCCAGCCGACAGCGCGATTTGTGTGGACAATTCAGGATTTAATGATCCAAACAAATCTTTGCTCGAAAAACTATTTGATGCACTTACACCCATCGGATGGGGTATGGATATCGCAACTTCTGTGAGCCGCAAAAACGATTGCAAAGCAGCTGCGACCGCCGAAATCGCTCGTGACATGCCAGCAGCCGATGAGGCGTATGCGCGTGGCGACTATAAAACAGCATACGAGTTGCTTTCTACCGCCACTCACAGTCAAATCCAGATCATTGATGATTCCGACGACCCTGTGTGGACACAAAAAGTGATTCTGTACTCCACTGCATATTACACGTTTGTAGTGTGCAAAACACAGCTGGAGCAACGACGCACTCTATACGCAATGCTATGCGATGAGTTCAACGATACGTCGGTTAATAGCTCGCAAGTTCGTGCCAAGATCGCACAGGTCAACGCGCTGACACTCGGTATGACCGCCGGTGCGGTGTCGTATTTCATTGCGTTTCGTGATCCAGACAGTGATATTGTGAAAAACTGCGATGCCATGTACGTTGCATCCAGTTCACCTGCCCGCGGCACTCTTAAGTTCGACGCCTCGAAGAACATTATACTGACGTCGTTTGGTCAGACCACTGACGTCGTGGACACGACCACGAGCGCTGGCATTTCAAGTGGAGGATTCATCCCGGTGCCGCGTGCTGACAGCGATGCCAACTTGCGCACGTGTGTTCTGAGTGCCGACCCACTGCCGCTTTTGAAAGCAGCGCAGTCTACGCTCTCAACCGTCGATTTTACTGCCTTTTACAGTAAGGTTGTGCAACTGCGTGATGCGTACAAGCGTTATATGAAAGGCGTACAAGCCTACCGTGATTGGCAGTCGTCCAGCGATCACACAATCGTCGACAGTGATGTACGTCAAACTGTGGCCGACGGTGCCAGTGCGTATGGTGAACTGCCTGGATTCATTGTAACAGACACGTATGGCATCAAATCGGCCCTTTATGATATGGATTCGGCGTCTCGCGCTGCACGTCAGAGTCAGTATACCACGACACCGAACGGTGTCACAAAGACAAAGTCGCCTGTCGACTCGCCGACACGCTCTTACAGCGGCCAAGGTTGCAACTACGGCGGATGTGACTGACAACTGCTTGGCCAAATGCAACTGACAGAACGGTTATAGATATAGTAGCCGCCAATATTTCCAATGACATGGTAAACCACTCACTACAATGTCTGGTCAGATTTACCCGTGGATGCAACCAGGTCAACTGGCACCACAGATTCGCAAATTGATTATCGCCAGTGACTCACAAGACCTACGGAACGACGTCATGAAGTTGCGACGTGCACAGCAAGATGAACTTCTCGCAAGCCGTCCAATGGGCACTGTTCATGAAGTGACGGACCAGCGCTTCACGTCGACGGTGATGCTAAAAACAATTCACTGGTGAACAAAATCCAAACAAAACATTAAAAATGGAAGGAACGTTTGCGGGATCTGTTATTTTGAAAGTTCTCAACGCGTATCACTGCCTCGTTTGTAACGAGGCGATCCAAGATCGCGCAGCGTATGCCATCGGAGCACCCTACCACGCGATGTGCCATATTCGCTGTATAATGTTCTTTGGCTTTGACGGCCGCTATCCCCATCCGATGCCAGCTGTCTACTACGATCCGCCGCCAATGCCACCAACACTCATTCCTAACCAACAGCCATTACGTGCCTCACAAGATGATAATGGCTTCAGCTCACTACAACGTCGACAGTAATAATTCCAGATGTAATGGTAAATGTCACAAAAGACATCATTTCTCGGCGACGTGCATGTCAAAAGTCTCACATTTGACCGCATAACGCCGTCACGTTCTGCAACGTCCGGTCAATGGTTGAGTTATGTACCGGCAATCACAGCATCTGTCGACCCAGTTCTGCCAGTAAATGCGCTTGTGACACATCAAGCACGTTATTGCATTCTGGGCAATACTCTGTTTTTGCGCTACACATTTTCAAATGCATCAGCTTTCTTTGGAACTTCTGGAACTGGACCGTATAGTATTTCCCTGCCAACCGGGTGTGTGGCGCGTCAAATATTTGACAGTGAAGCTATTGGGAGTGCGTACGGGTCTTCTGGCGGTACAGCTTTTACGGGTACAGCAACGCTCGAAAGTCCTTTCGATGTATCCGTGCGATCGGGCACAAACACGTGGGGGTCGACATTCGCTCCGTTCTCTGCAGTCACTCTCATGACGTTTCATGCGACAATTGAACTTATTTCATTCGAGTGATTTTTTCTTCAGCATAGAGTAAACTAAAATGTCCGGTTCTGACAACGTGAAAAGTACATTCATCGGAAATGCGCAAGCTGACACACTTGGTGTCAAACACCTCACCGTTGGTTCGCGTGGTACCGTGAACGGTGCGTGGATCACTTACGTTCCAGTTGTTCGTGGCACATTTTGGGATCCAGTGTTTGGCGGTACGGTTACCGCGACGGCAAAGTATCGTGTTGTCGGCAGTACGATGGATTTGGAGATGCTCATCAACTCGACCGTCGCTGCTAGTGCGGGCAGCGGCACGTATCGTTTCCCACTGCCGCCGGGCTTCGTCTGCAAAGATTTGAACCCTTCGCCCTGCGGCGTTGGCCATCTGCGTGCAAACACATTCAATGCACCAGCGTATGTCATCCCCGATGGCACGAACCTTGCGTTTTTGCTTTTGCGTTTCAACATCACTGAGGCATCTGCGTTGGGTGGAGATGCTCCGGTGAGCTCGACTGACTATGACAGCAATTCGACAAACGGCGTCACGTACCGCTTTCGTGCAACGTTCGAGATTGCTGGTGTTTGAAGCTGGCGAACACAACATATGTGTGACCTCACAGAATTGCAATTGAAAGAAGCGAATGCCGTGTTGGCGCTTATTCATTTTCAAGCCATACACGATCATTTCCAACACCATCATAAAGTGCTCAGTCAGCCACAGCCTCGCGGTGCCTCACCACCTGTTTATCATGAATACGGACCAGTCGTCGCAGTTCAGCCAGGTCCTACCCGGGCGCCTGCAGAGGTTTTTCGCAGCACACGATCGCACGGATCAATTCTACCTGTACGGAAACGAAGTGGGCACTAGGCGCCAAACGTACGGACGCGCGGAGAAGTTGCCCTACATTCCGTCATGGACACAAGCCAAATTGACGAAAAAGTAAAGACAGCAACATTTACTGGCACTGTCGTTGCACTGTATGCTGCATACGATTTGCCACAATCGAACATTGTGGTTGCTGGCGTGCACGCAGGCGCTGTAACGTACATTGTCGATAAATTCGCGCCTCTGAATGCCATTCAAAAAGCAATCGCTATCGCTGGTATCATGTCAGTGTCGTGTCTTTGGGTGCATTCGTTGAAACAACATACTTGTATGCGCTATGGCCTGTTGACCGGCGTGATGGCAGGTGCTGCATGCATTAGGCGAATGAAAAAATCTCCATCAGAACAGAAACAGCCATCGTAATATATATTTAAGTTTTTTTTTGTTTACGAAAAGTAAAATATTTATTTTCGTAAACAAAAAAAAATTACTTATCGTCCACGTCGTCATCGTCGTCCACTTCAATTGAATCAAGCATGGCATCGATCTGGCAAACAAGTTTGGTGAAATTTTCGATGCGAAGCTTTGACCGTTCTTGCAGAGCCGCAGCAATATGCGGCATGTCGCCAGCAACGTGACATGTGCGCTCTTCATCTGCCTTCATCTCAGAAACGCAGTGCGCCTTCAGCTTTTGCAACGCTTGCACATGCTGTGCGCTCTTGTCAAACGTTGTCAGCATGTCGTGATCGACACCGATGTAGCCACTTGTTGATGTCACGATTGATTGTACAGTAACAAACAATACCGATTCAACACCAAAAGCTTGCTTCAAAAACACAATATCGCCAGGTGTAAAGTTAGTCATCGTTCACGGTCTGAAAATTGACTTAGCTGGAGAAAAAAAAACAAAAAACAACGCGATTTCCTTAT
>ERZ650303.61-NODE-61-length-26845-cov-5.895222_pt1 | contig 26845 bp, 22 predicted proteins | sample MGYA00376239_ERZ650303 | MGnify/ENA primary metagenome ERZ650303 (study PRJEB26733, sample SAMN07839262) | wastewater metagenome | biome: small river; feature: stream; material: water | place: USA: North Carolina | collected 2016-04-05 ... | reverse complement strand
ACTGGGGTGAGGAAACCCGTTCTGTTGACGAACTGCTCACCATCTCCAAGGTTCCTACTGACGGTCGTATTGTGACCGTTCAGCAGGCACTTCGTAAGGGTGCAACGCTGGAGCAGGTCTTTGACGCCACCAAGATAGACCCCTGGTTCATTGACCAAATTGTCTTGATCAACGAGGTTGCTGCTGAAGTTCAGGCAGCGCCAGCTCTTGACGCATCCGTCATCCGCTACGCCAAGGACTTTGGTTTCTCGGATGCCCAAATCGCAGAGCTTCGCGGCCTGAGCGAGCAAGAAGTTCGTAACCAGCGTTACGCCCTCGATATTCGCCCCGTCTTCAAGACGGTTGATACCTGTGCGGGTGAATTCCCGGCACTCACCCCGTATCACTACTCCAGCTATGACCTTGAGACAGAGGTCATGCCCAGTGATCGCAAGAAGGTCGTTATTCTCGGCTCTGGCCCGAACCGTATTGGTCAGGGTGTTGAGTTCGACTACTCCTGTGTTCACGCCTCGTTCGCACTCTCGGATGCTGGTTATGAAACCATCATGATCAACTGCAACCCTGAGACCGTGTCGACGGACTATGACACAAGTGATCGTCTATATTTCGAGCCCCTCACGTTGGAAGATGTTCTCGAGGTTATTCATGCCGAGAGCAAGTCTGGCGAACTCGTGGGTGTAGTTGTTCAGCTTGGTGGTCAAACAGCTTTGGGTCTCGCTAAGGGCCTCAAGGCAGCTGGTGTCCCCATCCTGGGAACAACTCCAGAGGCTATTGACCTCGCCGAAGAACGTGGCGAATTCAGTCGCATCTTGGACGCAGCGAACCTGCTTGCACCTCGCAATGGAACGGCAACGGATGTTGAGGGTGCGGTGAAGGTCGCAGAAGAGATCGGATATCCCGTTCTCGTCCGTCCTTCTTACGTGCTCGGTGGTCGCGGTATGGAAATTGTCTTCGACACCGCCACTCTGCGCGACTACTTCGTCCGCATCGATGGTCAAGCCATTGTTGGTCCAGATTCGCCGCTCTTGGTGGATCGTTTCCTGGATGACGCGATTGAAATTGACGTGGATGCACTCTATGACGGAGAACAACTCTACGTCGGTGGCGTGATGGAGCACATCGAAGAGGCAGGTGTGCACTCTGGTGACTCGGCTTGTACTCTTCCTCCCATTTCGCTGGGTAAGAAGGATGTTGACCGTGTTCGTGAAGCAACCTTAGCTATTGCCAAGGGAATCGGCGTCAAGGGTCTTCTCAACGTTCAGTTCGCCATTGGTGCAGGAGTTCTTTATGTCCTCGAAGCCAACCCACGCGCTTCTCGTACCGTTCCCTTCGTCTCCAAAGCTCTCGGTATTCCTCTTGCCAAGGCTGCTAGCCGCATCATGGTGGGAGAGAGCATTCGCGATCTGATCTCTGAGGGTCTCCTTCCAGTTCAGGATGGTTCAGTTGTTCCCATGGATGCTCCCATCGCTGTGAAGGAAGCAGTGCTTCCCTTCAAGCGATTCCGCACTCCTGCGGGCAAGGTTGTGGACTCGCTCCTCGGCCCCGAAATGCGCTCAACCGGTGAAGTCATGGGTATGGACGTGAACTTCCCGATTGCCTTCGCAAAGGCTCAGGCCGGTGCGTATGGTGGCTTGCCTTCATCGGGAACCGTGTTTATTTCGGTTGCAGACCGCGACAAGCGCAACATCATCTTGCCTGCACTGCGTTTCTCACAACTAGGCTTCAACATTGTGGCTACCGAGGGCACTGCAGAGATTCTGCAGCGCAACGGTATTCCCGCAACCATTATTGGCAAGGTGAGCGCCAAGCTTGGCGATGACACCATTGTGGAACTTATCAACCGCAACGAGGTCGATATCGTGATCAACACCCCAAGTGGCTCAGCCGCTCGTGCTGATGGTTACGAGATTCGTGCCTCTGCGATCGCTGCCGATAAGCCACTCTTTACCAACATGGCTCAGGTCAGTGCAGCTGTTGCATCTATCGACACAATCCGCGAAGGTTTTGATGTGTGCAGTTTGCAGGAATATGCCATCAAGCGTCGTGAGGCTCTGGCCAAAGTATGAGTGAAGTAGGGTTCGGAGATCGTCTCCAAGCTGCATTCCAGCAGTTTGGGCACTTGTGTGTGGGAATTGACCCACACCCGTTCCTGCTCAACGAGTGGGAGTTTGACGACACCTCTGTGAGCCTGCGCGAATTCTCACTCCGCGTCATTGATGCGTGTGTGGGCCAAGTCGGCATCATCAAGCCACAGGTTGCCTTCTATGAACGCCACGGCGCCAAAGGCATGGAAGCACTTGAATACGTCATTCGACGTGCGCGTGATGCTGGATTATTAGTCATCTCCGATTGCAAGCGCGGAGACATTGGAAGCACCATGGAGGCATATGCGCAGGCATGGCTGACTCCCGGATGGAATCTGGAATCTGATGCCATTACTGTCAGTCCATACTTGGGCTCAGGTGCACTTTCCCACACAGTTGACTATGCCCTCTCGCACAACAAGGGTGTCTTCATTCTTGCTGCGACCAGTAATCCTGAAGCAGCGCTTCTGCAGACTTCACAGGTGACTCAAGGTGTTCATCAGGGGAAGACTGTTGCGGCAGCCATGTTGAGTGATGTTGCTAGGTGGGCAACAGAAGCGATACCGCAAAACTCAGTTGGTGCAGTGCTTGGCGCAACTCTTGACCTGCCCACCTTGGGCATTCAACCCGATGACTACCCAGCACTTCCCGTACTTGCCCCAGGTTTCGGCTTCCAGGGCGCTCGTGTGGAAGATGCACAACGCTTGTTCGGAAACCTCTCGACAAACTTGATTGTGTCGGAAACGAGAAGTGTCCTCTCAGCTGGGCGTGACGGCGTTGTTGAATCCGTCACACGTCGTGCAGGAGAGGTCGCTTCCGCCCTTGCCTAACGTCATGCCTGAGGTCGACCGCCGCGCTGCAGCGCAGGCGGGAGTCGTAGCGCGTCGCAAACGTGCCGCTATTAAGGCGGATGTTTTTGAGGGGCGTAGATCCGCCCTTGATGTCTTTGTTGTTGCCACGATTGATCCGTCGTCTTCCGAAGCAACTATTCGGGTTACAGATTTCTTGAAATCTCTTCGTGGTGTGGGGGTCAACAAGATTCCTCGCATTCTTGAAGAGCTTGATATCTCTCCTCGCAAAAGGCTCGGTGGTCTGGGGAAGCACCAGCGCACAAGTTTACGTAAATGGATTCTTTCTTACCAGGCAAAACGTAACGAGTCGTGGGCACCGAAAGCTGTTGTGCTCGTGGGTCCTTCCGGTGTTGGTAAGGGAACGGTTGTTAACCACATCGTTCGAAACCACCCTCAAGTTCACCTCTCTATTTCTGCCACTACGCGCGATCCTCGCCCAGGTGAAGTCGATGGTGTGAACTATTACTTCATTGACCATGGTGAATTCGACGCCATGATTTATTCAGAGGCACTCCTGGAATGGGCAGAAGTCCACGGTCACAACAAATATGGAACACCTCGTGGGCCTATTGAGAATGCTTTGTCTCAAGGCAGAAGCGTTCTCTTTGAAATTGATCTTCAGGGTGCTCGCCAAATTCGTGAAACCATGCCCGAGGCACGTCTTGTTTTCCTTTTGCCTCCCGACTGGGATGAACTTGTTCGACGTTTACGCGAACGTGGAACTGAATCTGAAGAAGAAATCCAACGCAGATTGGAAACCGCTTTCGGTGAACTCGCTGCGAAAGATGAATTTGACGTCCGGGTCATTAACCGGGACGTCACCGAAGCTGCCCAACAGGTCGTAGACTTAATGGGACTTATCAAGGAGTAAACATGGCTACCAAGCTTGAAGGCATCATCAACCCACCTATCGACGATCTGCTCTCGAAGGTTGAATCCAAGTACGCACTGGTTATCTTCGCATCCAAGCGTGCTCGCCAGATCAACGATTACTACTCTGACCTGCACGAAGGAAGCCTCTTCGACAACGTTGGTCCCCTCGTTGACTCCAACATCGACGACAAGCCACTCTCCGTTGCTATGCACGAAATCAACGAAGACAAGCTGATCGCTCGTCCACTTTCGGCCTAATTACCGAATCGACACCTGAAGTGTCGCGCACACCATTACGCATTGTCGTCGGGATAACCGGCGGCATTGCTGCGTATAAGGCAGTTTCTGTCGTTCGAGAGTTTGTCAAAGACGGTCACCATGTTGACATCATTTCTACAGAAGCTGCGTTGCAATTTGTGGGCCGCCCCACACTCGAAGCAATCAGTCGCAACCCTGTTCATGTGGGTTTGTATGACGACGTGGCACAAGTTCGTCATGTTGCACTTGGACAGCAAGCAGATGTTGTCGTCGTCGCTCCTGCAACCGCAAACACGCTTGCCCAGTTTGCTGCAGGATTAGCTCCTGACCTTCTGGGAAACACTGTTCTCGCTCGTCGTGGGCCACTCGTGGTTGCTCCTGCAATGCACACAGAGATGTGGGAGAACCCCGCAACACAAGCGAACATCTCTACTTTGCGCTCTCACGGTGTTGTCGTAGTTGGCCCTGGTGTGGGTCAACTCACAGGTTCAGATTCAGGCCCAGGTCGTATGAGTGAACCTGACGAAATCGTCGCGGCAGCCTATGAGTCTGTTTCTGGTGACACTCAGCATGACCTTCTCGGTAAGCGAATCTTGATTACCGGTGGTGGAACACGTGAACCTCTGGATCCTGTTCGCTTCATTGGCAATCGCTCTTCAGGGAAGCAGGCAGTTGCACTCGCACAACGTGCGATGCAGCGTGGTGCTGAGGTCACTCTCATTGCAGCCCACCTCGAAGTTGAACCTCCTGCTGGGGTATCGCTCGTTTCTGTTTCCACTGCTGCAGAGATGAACAGTGAAGTGATGACTCTTGCGCCTGGTTTTGACGTTGTCATCATGGCTGCGGCAGTTTCTGATTACCGCATGGATACCGTTTCTGGTTCGAAATTGAAGAAAGCAGACAACGGGGGAGAGCTCCACCTCACTCTCGTTGAAAACCCAGACATCCTCAAAGAATTGGCTTCGTCTAAGTCAGCACAGCAACTTGTAGTTGGTTTTGCGGCAGAAACTGCAGCAGAAGACGAACTGATCCGAATCGGTCAGGAAAAACTTGCACGTAAGGGTTGTGATCTTTTGATCCTCAATCAGGTTGGCTGGGAACAAGGATTCGGAACAGAAGGTAACACCGTCACTGTGTTAGCTGCAGGTGGCGATATTCTGAATACAGCAACCGGTTCAAAAATGTCTGTAGCGGACACTATTCTCGATTGCATCGCAACATCGCCATTCCACAACGCGTAACTCGCGTGGCACAATCCAACGTCTACGTACGAGAGGACTAATCGCCATGAGCGCTTTACGACTATTTACTTCCGAATCTGTCACTGAAGGTCACCCCGACAAGATCTGTGACCAGATTTCAGACAGCATTCTGGATAATCTGCTCGACCAGGACCAGGGGAGCCGAGTTGCGGTTGAAACCCTTGTCACTACTGGTTTGGTCCACGTTGCCGGTGAGGTAACAACTGAGGGCTATGCAGAAATCCCAGAAATCGTCCGCAACGTAGTAAAAGACATCGGCTACACCTCGTCAGACATCGGCTTTGATGGTGATAGTTGTGGAGTTTCAGTTTCCATCGGACAACAGTCACCTGACATTGCGAACCTTGTGTTCGGTCAAGAAGAACAGGGTGCTGGCGACCAAGGCATCATGTTTGGCTTTGCCACTACAGAGACAGCACAGCTCATGCCGCTGCCGATTTATCTTTCACACCGCATTGCAGAACGCTTGACTGAAGCTCGCAAGAGCGGACAGCTCGCATATCTTCGTCCGGATGGTAAGACTCAGGTCACTGTGGGTTACGAGGGAATCATTCCTCGAACTATCGAGACGGTCGTTGTTTCAACCCAACACGCGCCACAGGCAGATGCGTCACTTGAGAGCCTGCGTGCTGATGTCGTTGAACACATCATTCGCCCTGTTCTTGCAGACGCAGGTTTTAGCTCTGCCGAAACAAATTTCATGGTCAACCCCATGGGCAAGTTCGAAATCGGCGGCCCCAAGGGAGATGCTGGTCTTACTGGCCGCAAAATCATCGTGGACACGTATGGTGGCGCAAGCCGTCACGGTGGTGGTGCCTTCTCTGGTAAAGATCCCTCAAAGGTCGACCGTTCGGCAGCCTATGCAATGCGCCATGTCGCCAAGAATGCTGTAGCCGCAGGTTTTGCGGAAAAGCTTGAAGTACAGATCGCGTATGCCATCGGTGTTGCACAGCCAGTAGGTCTCTATGTAGAGACCTTTGGAACGGGCAAGGTTGATGACGCTGTCATTGTCAAGGCGATTCGCGACACATTCGATCTCAGCCCAGCAGGCATCATTCGTGAACTAGACCTTCTTCGTCCGATCTATCGTCAGACAGCAGCTTATGGTCACTTTGGCCGCGAACTTCCCGATTTCACGTGGGAAATGCTCGACAAGGTTGACGAACTTCGCCGTGTGGCTGGTCTGTAATACGTGAACCCACAACCTGGGTTTGCGAGTGTGTTGTTAGACACCTCGTTACCTCAGCTTGACCACGTATTTGAATACCGCATCCCTGAGTCTCTCCTTGGGGATGTCCGTGTGGGGTCAAAAGTCTCTGTTCCGCTGCGGGGCGGCGCACGGTTTTCAGATGCATATGTCACTGCATTGAGCGATAAACCTGAATTCACGGGAGATTTGCAGTTTATTGAGAAAGTAATTTCTCCTGTTTCGTTGTTGAAACCTGACACACTCGAGCTCGCTCGAAAAATAGCGGATCGACAAGCAGGTTCTGCGATGGATGTACTCCGTTTGATCATCCCTGCACGTTATGTGCGAGCGGAAAAGGCTTTTCTCGCAGAACCTGTGAAGCCCAACCAGTACAGCGGCGAGGTTCCCGCGAAACCAACTGAATTCACCGCACTAGATATCTCTGCTGGTTCACGGCTTTCCCTCAAAGTTCCACCCCGGCTTGAAGTGACATCAGAGGTAACAAGTTCGAATTGGGCAGAACTGTTTGTTTCTCTTGCGGTTGAACAGTTGGTCAAGGGTTCCAGTACTGTTCTAGCTGTTCCTGACTTTAGGGATATTGAAAAGCTTGAACAGTCTCTTATTGCGGCTGGACTTGATCGTCATTTCATACGTGTAGACGCAAAACTTTCGGGACAAGATCGATACGTAAACTACTTACGTTCTCTCACTGAAGAACCCCTCATCATTGTGGGGAACAGGTCAGCAACACTGGCTCCTGCTCATAATGTGGGACTCGTGGTTGTCTGGGATGACGGAGACCACAACTTTGAGGAACCTCTTGCTCCTTACACACATGCGCGAGATATCGCGTTAGTTCGCCAGTCCCTTTCTGGTTGTTCATTACTTTTCGCTTCACACACACGCTCCCTGGAAACTCAGCGCCTAGTTGAACTTGGGTTCTTCACTGAGGTGCCAGTCAGCGATGTTGCTCAGCCCGAGATTGTCCTCACAGATGCCCACCTCGAAGAGGGAACATCACCTTCACGAATTCCCAGTGCCGCATGGTTAGGTGCCAAGAAAGCCCTAGATCGCGGTCCTGTGCTCGTTCAAGTTGCCAGCCCTGGATTCTCACCTGCACTGGTGTGTAGCGGATGCAAAGAGAGAGCAACATGTTCTTCCTGCCATGGACCGCTGCACTTAGCCCATCGAAATTCCTCCCCAAGCTGTCGCTGGTGTGGCAATCTCAATGCCACATGGACTTGTCGCGGTTGTGGAGGCAAGCAACTACGACCGATTGCTGCTGGTACAGAGCGCACGTCAGATGAAATCGGCCGAGCTTTTCCTGGAGTGAAGGTCATTGTTGCGGATGGTCAGCACATCATCACCTCTGTACCGGCTGAACCTGCAGTAGTTGTTGCGACTCCTGGCGCAGAACCGGTTGCTGAGGGTGGTTATGCTGCCATCTTGCTCTTAGACGGTGAACGTCTCAGGGGAAGAGAAGCCTTCCGTGTTGACGAAGATGTACTACGTAATTGGAGTAACACCATTGCCTTGGCCAGGTCAGATGCCACAGTGTTTATCAATGGCGCTGGAGTGACACTTGGTCAGACATTGGTTGAATCTGCTCAGGTTCGATGGGCAGCGCATGAGTTAGCTGATCGAATGAAGCTACATTTGCCACCAGCCGTGCGCGTGGTTTCGATATCTGGATCTGCAGAAATGGTTCGGACAACCTGTGATGAACTCCCTCCGCTTGCCGGTCATCGTGTTCTTGGTCCAGTAGGTCAAGCAGATGGTTCATCGCGCGCGCTCGTCTTTTTTGAATATAAAGACGGCGAAAAGTTAGCTACACATCTTCGTGCAGCAGTAGTGACATCCGCTACTCGCTCGAAGAAGCCGTATGCCTCATCTGATCGCGCTGCGCGAGTGCTTAGACTGAGAGTGCGTTTCGACGACCCCGATATCGACTCGCTCTAATGTTTTCTCGTGTGAGGTGAGTGTTGTGAAGCTTATTTTCGCAGGCACTCCAGAAGCCGCTGTTCCCACCCTCGAAGCCCTCATCGGCAGTGACTTCGAGGTTGTTGCCGTGTTGACGCGTCCAGATGCACCTCAAGGTCGCAAACGAATTCTTACTCCGTCACCGGTTGCGCAGGTCGCCATTGCCCAGGGCATTCCAGTTATCTACGCCACTCGGATTGATGATGAAGTTCAGAAAGCAATTGATGAATTTGCAGCTGACTTAGGGGTTGTGGTCGCATATGGTGCTCTTCTTCCTCAGCACACTCTTGATTCTGTAAAACATGGCTGGATCAATCTTCACTTCTCTTCATTGCCACAGTGGCGTGGTGCAGCACCGGTTCAGTGGCAGGTTATTTCGGGAGCGACACAAGCTGGTTCTTCTGTCTTTCAGTTGGTTAAAGAACTAGATGCTGGTGATGTGTTTGAGGCGCGAGAGTGGCCCATCTCTCCGGACGAAACTGCGGGAGAGTTGTTGACCAGACTCTCGGTTCTCGGTGCACAGCAAGTGTTAGATGTCGTGACCTCCCTTGATTCCGGGACTGCGAATTCCATTCCTCAGCAGGGAGAATCAACCTACGCACGAAAGCTTTCTCTAGAAGATGGTCACCTTAACCTCTCTCTGGATTCAGAAGCTGTCTATAACCAATTCAGAGGTGTTACTCCAGAACCTGGTGCTTTCGTCCTTTTCGGTGACGAACGTCTCAAGATTATTGAGGCCCGTTCAGGAGCGGATGAAGTGGTAGTTCCTTCTGCAATCACCTCAGTTTCTAAAAAGCTCTATCTGGGTTGTGCTAATGGTTCTATCGAGCTAGTCAGCGTTCAACCCGCAGGTAAACAAGCAATGTCTGCCATGGACTGGTTCCGAGGCCTCCGACAGGAAGTAGTACACGTTTCGTGAGCAACGACAAAAGACCGCACACAAAAGGACCACGACGTTCGAGGCCAGTTACTCCATCACGTTTGGTTGCTTTTGAGGTACTCATGGCCGTTGATGTTGATGACGCCTATGCAAACCTTGCCTTGCCCGCAAAGATCAAAGAGTGTGGACTCAGCTCAAATGATGCTGGTCTAGCCACAGAGCTCACTTATGGCACATTGCGGATGCAAGGTTTCTATGACCGTGTCATTGCAAATGCCGCAGCACGCGATATCGACACTATTGATTTAGTTGTCTTGAACATTCTTCGCATGGGAGTTCATCAACTTCTGAATATGCGAGTGGCACAGCATGCAGCTGTTGATGAAAGTGTGAACCTTGCCGAACACATGGCTTCACTTGGCGCCGTTGGCTTTGTCAACGCTGTCCTTCGCCGCACAAGTCGTCACGACCTAGAGGACTGGCAAGAGTTCATCTCTAAAGACATCTCGAATGCTGATGAACGTCTCGCTGCTCTGTATTCGCACCCAGTCTGGATCGTTCGTGCCCTCAAGCAGAGCCTGGATGCGGAGGGCAGAGGTGAAGAGCTCGAGAATCTTCTGGCGAGTGACAATGTCAATCCTCGAGTGACTTTAGTTGAGCTTCCAGGTTTCGTAGATGCCAACGACGAAGTTGAAGGTGAACCCACGAAATACTCTCCGCTAGGGATGTCGTTGAATACTGGCGGTGACCCGACACGCTTTGCTCGCGTGCGCGAAGGTGTTGTTCGTGTTCAAGATGAAGGTTCTCAACTTGCTGCACTCGTGCTCTCTCGTCACCACGAGATCACACCCGGTGAGAAGTGGCTCGATATGTGTGCGGGTCCAGGCGGCAAAGCCGCGCTCCTGGCTGCAGAGGCAACACTGGGTGGAGCTGAATTAACTGCTAATGAAGTTATTCCAGGTCGTGCAGACCTGGTTCGCAAAGCATTGGCCATACTTCCGGACGTCGACGTTGTTACCGGAGATGGTGTTCATATTGGAGCGGACCAGCCCAATACTTATGACCGAATTCTTCTCGATGCTCCCTGTACTGGATTAGGCGCTCTCCGTCGACGCCCTGAAGCCAGATGGCGGAAATCTCCTAAGGATGTTGGTGATCTCACCGCACTGCAGGCTCAACTTCTTACAAGCGCGCTTCAAGCACTGAAGCCCGGGGGAGTCCTTGCCTATGTCACGTGTTCTCCGCACCTGGCCGAGACTCGAGCAATAGTCGAAGGTGCACTTCGAAAGAATCAGAATGTTTCTGAACTTGATGCACGTGCTGTGTTGTCTGACGTAGCAATGGAAACCATGGATATTGCCGGAGATTCACTCTCTGTTCAGCTGTGGCCACATCGACATGGCACAGATGCCATGTTCATCTCACTTCTGACTAAGTCGGAATAGGCTGAGAACATGGCTATTCGGATCAATCCCAGCATTCTTTCTGCTGACTTCGTCAACATGGAACGAGACTTGGGCGCCATAGCAACTGCAGATCTTGCACATGTCGACGTGATGGACAATCATTTTGTTCCCAATCTCACTTTTGGCCCTCAGATGGTTGGTCGCATTCAGGATGTGTCGCCAATTCCTCTAGATGTTCACCTCATGATTGAGAATCCTGAACGCTGGGCGCCCGGTTATGCAGAACTTGGTGCGTATTCGGTGACCTTTCATGCTGAGTCCACTGACAATCCCGTTGCTGTAGCGCGCCGTTTGCGTGAAATCGGTGCTCGAGCCGGTTTAGCAGTGAAACCCGGGACAGATATTGAGACTTATCTAGAACTGATGCCCGAATTTGATCAAATTCTCGTGATGACGGTTGAACCGGGTTTTGGGGGGCAATCGTTCATCCCCGATGTCATGCCTAAGCTCGCACTGCTCGATGAAGCGCGAAAGAAATCAGGTTTGGACGTCTGGTTGCAAGTAGACGGTGGTATCACTCTGGACACCATCGTGATTGCTGCAGAAGCCGGTGCCGATACTTTTGTTGCTGGTTCCAGTGTCTATAACTCCGGAAATCCTGAGCAGGCCATCGCGGGTCTGCGCGCTGCAGCTCTCACTGCGCACAAGCACTAGTTCAAGCAGGGTAGCCTTAAGAGGTGAAATCCTTTGATTCCCTCTTCTCCGAGCTCACCGCCAAGGCAGTAGAGCGCCCAGAAGGTTCGCGCACTGTCGCTGAACTTGATGCAGGCGTTCACGCCATTGGTAAGAAAATCGTGGAAGAAGCAGCAGAAGTCTGGATGGCTGCTGAATATGAATCTCAAGAGGCAACTGCAGAAGAAATTTCTCAGCTTCTCTACCATGTGCAGGTTTTGATGATTGCCAAGGGCATCTCGCTCGACGAGGTCAACCATCATCTCTAAACGCTGAGTTTCTTTTCCACTTCACAAAGGTTTATTCAAATGTTGCGCGTAGCTATTCCAAACAAAGGTTCTCTTGCTGAGATATCAGCAGAAATGCTCTACGAAGCCGGTTACACCGGTCGTAAAGATCCCAGAGACCTCCACTATTCCGATACCCGTAATGGTGTTGAGTTCTTCTATCTACGTCCACGGGATATCGCCACATATGTGGGTTCGGGCGCACTTGACGTCGGTATTACTGGCCGCGATCTCCTTCTTGATTCCCACTCGGAAGCTAAAGAAATTGCCGAACTTTCGTTTGGTGACTCCACATTCCGTTTCGCTGGTCCTGCGGGAACTTTTGCTGATCTCACAGACCTCGCGGGTAAGCGAGTAGCTACCAGCTACCCAGGCCTCGTAGGTACCTTCCTGGCACAAGCAGGTGTGCAGTCTCACTTGGTCAAGTTGGACGGTGCTGTTGAATCGGCCGTTCGTTTGGGTGTTGCCGACGCTGTTGCCGATGTTGTCTCAACTGGTTCAACTTTGCGTAAGGCCGGTCTGGATATATTCGGCCCAGTCATCCTTGAGTCCACTGCGGTGTTGATTAGTCGCGATGCCTCCATCGAGGGAATCAGCACTCTGATGCGTCGCCTGCAGGGTGTTCTTGTGGCAAAACAGTATGTCCTGATGGATTACGACGTTCCCAAGAAGTTCTTGGATGCTGCTTGTGCGATTGCACCCGGCATCGAGTCGCCCACAGTAAGCCCACTGCACGACCCCGAATGGGTTGCCGTGCGCGTTATGGTTCCTCGTGCGGATCGTAATGACGTCATGGACAAGCTGTACGACCTCGGTGCCCGCGCTATCTTGGTTTCTGCTATCCACGCTGCCCGCCTGTAGCCATGTCTGTCGCAGTTCGCATCATTCCCTGCCTCGACGTAGCTGATGGTCGAGTAGTCAAGGGAGTCAACTTCCTGAATCTGAAAGATCAGGGAGATCCTGTTGAGCTTGCTCGTTACTACTACGAGCAAGGTGCAGACGAGATTACGTTTCTCGACGTCAAAGCCACGGTAGAAAACCGTTCCACCATGTTTGATGTCGTTGCACGCACGGCTGATGCTGTCTTTATTCCGTTGACAGTCGGTGGTGGTGTTCGCACCGTAGAGGATGTTGCCCAGTTACTCGCTCACGGTGCAGACAAGGTCGGGGTCAATAGCGCAGCTATTCAACGACCTGAATTGTTAGACGAAATATCTGGACGTTATGGCGCACAAGTACTTGTGTTGTCCTTGGATATCACTCGGTCTGCGTCGACGCCTTCTGGTTTCGTAGTGACGACTCATGGTGGTCGTGAACTCACAGACATTGACGCGCTTGAATGGGCACGCGAAGCCATTAATCGTGGCGCTGGTGAGCTTCTGGTGAATTCAATTGATGCAGACGGAACAAAGGATGGTTTCGACCTCGAATTGATCTCTGCTGTTCGAGAGATTAGTTCTGTCCCCGTTATTGCCAGCGGCGGTGCAGGTTCTGCAGCAGATTTCCCACCTGCGATCCGTGCAGGTGCTGATGCTGCCCTTGCTGCCAGTATTTTCCACTCCAAAGCTGTCACTATTGGAGAAGTAAAGTCAGTTTTGAAAAATGATGGGTTTGAGGTGCGATAAATGTCTTCTTTCGATCCATCCAGCTTGAAGTATGACTCTCAAGGTTTGATCCCCGCCATCATTCAAGATGTGGCCAATCAAGATGTTCTGATGCTCGGTTATATGAACGCTGAGGCTGTGCGCAGAACTCTCTCTGAAGGGCGAGTCACTTTCTGGTCTCGATCCCGCCAAGAGTATTGGCGAAAAGGTGACACCAGTGGCCACGCTCAGTTTGTTCGCTCGGTGCACCACGACTGTGATGCAGATACTTTGCTCATCGGCGTTGAACAGATTGGCGCAGCCTGCCACACCGGTTCACGCACCTGTTTTGAAGACTACGACGTTGCAGCTGTCGTCGATGTTGACTCTTCTGTGATTGGACAGGGGGAGTAGTGGCTACGCACGACACCAACTTGCACTCATTCAGCTCATTGCTTGCTGAGGGTCACAAAGTAATTCCTGTCACCCGCTCGCTTTTTGCAGATGCAGAAACACCCATCAGTATCTATCGCAAACTTGCTTCTGGAGTACCTGGTTCATTCCTACTCGAATCTGCTGAACAGGGCGGTATTTGGTCCAGGTTCTCATTCGTTGGAGTGTCGAGTTACGGCGTCATTACCGATCAAGACGGTACTCCTCAGTGGCAAGATTTTGGTCTTTCTTCACAGGATGCATTCGGTGGTGAGATTCCTGCGACAGGTCTGAGTGCACTGGATGCTCTCTACCGACGTTGGAAGACCCCTCACATTGAGGGGATGCCTCCACTGACAGGTGCACTCGTCGGTTTTATTGGATGGGAAGCCATCCGAGAGTTAGAGAATCTCCCCAGTGCACCTCCTGCTGATTTCTCTATTCCTCGACAGGGTCTGAGTTTTTCTCGCGAGGTCATTGTTCTCGATCACAAATTTGGGACAGTCACACTGATCTCTAACGTTCTCGTTCTGGGTGATTCACCTTCATCTGAAGAACTATTCACCAGTGCACAAGCGCGTTTGGATGATCTGCAACTCCGACTCTCCGTACCTGGACCCGTCGGCTTGGCTCACATTGACCTGGATACGGTCGCTGAACCGCGCCTGCGCACGCCCAAACAGGATTTCCTCGATGCAGTCGTTTCCTCAAAGAAGCACATTGTTGACGGTGATGTATTCCAGGTAGTGATTTCTCAACGCTTCGATGCTGACAATTCAGCTTCTCCTGAAGATGTGTATCGAGTTCTCCGGAGCTTGAACCCCAGCCCATACATGTATTTGTTGGCTCTGGAAACGGTTGACGGCACTCCCTACTCGATAGTGGGCTCGAGCCCAGAAGCACTCGTCAAGGTGTCCTCTGGTCGAGTCTTTACTCACCCCATTGCAGGATCAAGACCACGTGGCGCAAATCCTGAAGAGGATCTTGAATTAGAAACTGACCTGCTGGCCGATGACAAGGAACGCTCAGAGCACTTGATGCTCGTAGACCTTGCTCGCAATGATCTGTTGCGGGTTTGTGACGCCGGTTCGGTTGAAGTTACTGAGTTCATGCGTGTGGAACGTTTCTCTCACATCATGCATATCGTCAGTTCTGTAGAAGGTGACCTTGCTTCAGGTAAGGGTCCCGTTGACGTATTTCGTGCAACATTCCCTGCAGGTACGCTGAGCGGTGCTCCCAAGCCCCGAGCTCTCGAAATTATTGATGACCTCGAACCGGCTCAACGTGGCGTGTATGGGGGAGTAGTTGGATACTTCGACTTCGCGGGAGATGCTGATTTGGCCATCGCCATTCGCACGGTTGTGCTCAAAGATGACAAAGCATATGTTCAAGCTGGTGCAGGACTCGTCATGGATTCAGTTCCTGAAACTGAATATCTCGAAACTCAAAACAAAGCTGCTGCTCCCTTGCGTGCTGTAGCTATCGCTAACGCACTGAAGAAGGTGTGACCATGAACTACCGCAAGTTCAAGTCATACTCTCTGTTCGCGGCATTTGTCCTGTCAGCCATCATTCTTATTGGCTGGTCGCAGACGTGGTTTTTTCTCGAGGTTACTTTTCCCACAGAAAACTCTGATGGTTTGGCTGTATCCGGTCAGATTGCTGCACCTGGTTTGAGTGCTTTCGGACTTGCAGGATTTGCAATCACCGCCGCGCTTGCTCTGTCCTCAGTTGTCATACGTCGAATACTGGGAGTTTTGCTCTTAGGCCTCGGCATCGCCGTTGTGTTGATCAGCATTTCTGCCTGGTCGGATCCAGTTCTTTCAGCAGTGCCACAGCTCACTGCGTTGAGCGCAATCAGCGATATAGAGACGTTACGTACTTTCGTTATTTCTTCGGCGGCAACAGCATGGCCAGGTATCACTGCAGTCGCAGGAATCCTTCTTGTTCCTGTGGGAATCATCATTGTGTTCACCGCGGGTAAATGGGGTACCGGTAGTCGAAAGTTCGAACGAGTTCATAAAAACACGGACTCCACGGCTAAAAAAGCCGTAGAGAAAAGTGAAGTTCAGTCAATCAGTGATGTTTCCTCAGTGAATATCGATGCGTGGGACTCGTTGAGCCACGGAACTGACCCAACTATCAACTAGAATTTAGACAGAAGTTTTCGCACTGAGGAGTGACATGAGCAACGACATCGTTGATCCAGGAGAGGGCCACTCGCCCGCAGCATGGACTGCCGTTATTACCATGTTGGTATTTTTTGCCATTGGTACAGCCGCATTCGTTCTTGCGATTGAATGGCTTGTCTGGGCTTCAGCCGTCGGTATTTTTGTCGGATGGGGACTTGGTTTCCTTTTGGCAAAGCTTGGTTATGGTGTGAACGGTCCTAAGTTCACCCCCAAGCCTCACCACTACTAAATGCTGTCCGACCTGACAGCTGGCGCTCTGGCGGATGCAGCTGCACGTCGTGAGTTAGTTTCCTTTGCAGAAGTAGAGACGGCAGCACTAGCTCAGAGCCCCGCTCTGAACGCTCTTGAATTTCTTGCTCCGGCTGATCGCATTAAGGTCATTGCTGAGGTGAAGCGTGCTAGTCCTTCACGTGGTGATCTTGCAGCTATTGCAGATCCTGCAGCTCTTGCGCGTACATATGCAGCAAATGGAGCATCAACCATCAGTGTCCTCACTGAAGGTCGGAAATTCAAGGGAACCCTTGAAGATTTGCGTGCTGTTCGTGCTGAGGTTTCTGTTCCTGTCTTGCGTAAAGACTTCATCGCCGAGAAGTATCAAATCCTTGAAGCTCGTGCAGCTGGAGCGGATCTTGTTCTGCTGATTGTTGCGGCCTTAGAGCAAGACCTTCTTGCTGAACTCAACGAGTTTGCCCTGTCATTGGGGCTGACCGTTCTTGTTGAAACGCACTCACGAGAAGAACTTCATCGAGCTCTCGATATTGATGCGAAGTTGATTGGCGTTAACGCGCGAAACTTAAGCACCTTTGAGCTTGACAGAGAACTCTTTGCTTCACTCGTGGGCGAGATTCCTGCTGGTGTCATCAAAGTGGCAGAATCAGCAGTACGAAATGCAACAGATGTTCAGCACTACCGAGACGCAGGTGCTGACGTCGTTCTCGTAGGTGAAGCACTCGTCACCTCAGATCCTGCAGCAACCCTCCAATCCTTCCTGGCGGTATAAATGGCTCTTCGCGATGAACTTGGTCCCTACTTCGGAGAATATGGCGGACGCTTTGTTCCCGAATCACTCATCGCTGCCCTGGATGAACTCTCTGCTGCCTATGAACTCGCCAAGCTCGACCCTGGTTTTCAGCAGGAACTAGCTGATCTTCACCGCACCTACACTGGTCGACCATCCATCATTACTGAGGTTCCACGTTTTGCGGAGCACGCCGGCGGAGCTCGAATCTTCCTCAAGCGTGAAGATCTGAACCACACCGGTAGTCACAAGATCAATAACGTGCTGGGACAAGCTCTCCTTGCTAAGCGTCTGGGCAAGACACGCATCATCGCTGAGACAGGTGCTGGTCAGCACGGTGTTGCCAGCGCCACTGCAGCTGCACTTTTTGGTCTCGAGTGTGTTGTCTACATGGGTGAGGTTGACACTGAACGTCAGGCACTCAATGTCGCCCGTATGCGTCTTCTCGGCGCCACAGTCATTCCGGTCACCACCGGTTCTCGCACCCTCAAAGATGCCATCAATGAGGCACTTCGTGACTGGGTCGCCAACGTGGACACCACGCACTACCTGCTGGGTACTGTTGCTGGGCCTCACCCGTTCCCTGTCATGGTTCGTGATTTCCACAAGATCATTGGTGAAGAAGCACGTGAACAGATGCTTGAAATCACTGGGCAACTGCCTACTGCCGTAGCTGCGTGTGTTGGTGGTGGTTCAAACGCCATCGGTATCTTCCATGCTTTCCTTGATGATCCTTCAGTTGGTCTCTACGGTTTTGAGGCAGCTGGTCGCGGTGTAGACACACCTGAACACGCTGCAACCATTACCAAGGGTCGTCCAGGTGTTCTGCATGGAGCTCGTTCATACATGCTCCAAGACGAAGACGGACAGACCATTGAGTCCCACTCCATCTCTGCCGGTCTGGATTACCCCGGTGTTGGACCTGAACACTCCTGGCTCAACGACATTGGTCGTGCTCACTATCGCCCCATTACTGATGCTGAGGCCATGGATGCCCTCCGACTCTTAGCCCGTACTGAAGGCATCATTCCCGCTATTGAGACCGCTCACGGTCTTGCCGGTGCTTTGCAGCTAGGTAAAGAGCTCGGTCCTGACGCGATCATCTTGGTGAACAACTCTGGTCGCGGAGACAAAGACATGGAAACTGCTGCCAAGTACTTCGGCATTCTCGATGGGGGAGCAGCATGAGTTCCAAGGTTGAAGCAGCTATTTCTGCAAAAGGCAAGGTCCTGATTGGTTATCTTCCGGTTGGGTTCCCCACCCTTGCAGACAGTATTGAAGCTGCGGTAGCTCTCGTCGAAAGTGGCGTAGACGTCCTCGAGTTGGGTGTTCCATACTCTGATCCAGTTATGGATGGCCTGGTCATTCAGGAAGCAACTCAGGTTGCTTTGGCAAACGGTTTCAAATTGCCTCAGGCTATTGAAGCTGTGAAGAAGATCACTGCTCGAGTAGATATTCCTGTGCTCTTGATGACGTATTTCAACCCCGTTATTCAATATGGCGTGGACAAGTTTGCGTCAGATCTTGCTGCAGCTGGTGGTGCGGGTCTCATTACTCCCGACCTCATTCCAGATGAAGCAGGAGAGTGGCTCGCTGCTGCTGAAAAATACGACCTTGACCGCGTATTCCTAGCCGCGCCATCCTCTACGGATGAACGTCTTGCTCAGGCAGTAGATAAGAGCCGCGGCTTTGTGTATGCCGTCTCCACGATGGGCATCACCGGCGCACGACAGGATGTGGATGTTGCTGCGAAATCTCTCGTTGCACGTCTGCGCTCAGTAGGAGCTACCCACGTCGGTGTCGGTGTGGGCATTTCGAACGGTACTCAGGTGCGTGAAGTTCTTGCTTACGGCGATGGTGCAATCGTCGGTTCAGCTCTCGTTAAGTCACTGAACGATGGCGGTATTGACTCTCTTCGTTCCGTTGCAGAAGAACTCGCCCAGGGTAAGTAACTCTCTGCTCGCTTTCCAACCTAAGCTGACACTGTGCATCTGATTACGAGTATTCCCAGCCCTTCGATTCAATATTTTGATCTAGGACCACTGCGCATTCACATCTATGCGTTGTGCATTCTTCTCGGAATTGGGCTTGCAACCTGGATTACTGATGCTCGACTGAGCAAACGGGGCGCAGAACGTGGTGTTGTTCTCGACATCATTTTGTGGGCAGTACCACTGGGAATCATTGGTGCTCGTTTCTACCACGTCTTCACCCACCCAGCTGATTACTTCTATGAAGGCGCTGACTTGTTAAAGGTCTTATACATCTGGGAGGGCGGCAACGCTATCTTTGGCTCACTCCTAGGTGGAGCCGTTGGTGCGTGGATTGGCTGTAAGCAAACGGGGATTCGTTTCTGGTCCTTTGCGGACGCTCTGGCACCTGCCATGTTGATTGCACAAGCAACAGGCCGTTTAGGTAACTATTTCAACCACGAACTCTTCGGTCAGCCCACCACGTTGCCCTGGGGTTTAGAAATTGAATCTACGAACCCCGCATTCCCTGCCGGATTGCCAGAAGGAACCCTGTTCCACCCCATGTTCCTCTATGAAATTCTGTGGAATCTGTTGGGTGCGTTTGTCATTATTGTGCTTGAACGCAAGCTCTACCTGCGCTGGGGTAAGGCCTTTGGTGTCTATCTGATTTGGTACGGAATTGGACGCTCAGTATTCGAGACGTACCGTCTCGACTCGAGTGAAACCTTCTTATCTATCCGCACTAATGTGTGGGCGGCACTGCTGGCCATTGTTGTTGGTGTTCTGATCATCCTCATCCAGAACCGACGCCACCCGGGCAAAGAGCTCAGTGTCTACGTAGAGGGCGGTCCTACTGTAAAGTTGGACAAGTAAGTTATTTCACTCGGATCCGGGCAAAGATGCCCCCGTTATAGAACTAACTTAGGCACTTCACCCCGCCACAAGCGGCCCAGAAGTTCACACGAGCGACAAGCTCTCGCGTTCCACTTTTCCAGATGACTTTAGGGCCAACGTCGTCCCTCCCGATTAACGGTTTCGAGAGGAGGGTTCCATGTCGCTAGCGACTCCCCATCAACGCTTTTCCTTGGCACCCGCTGCCCAAGGTCTCTATGACCCCGCCCTAGAGAAAGACGCCTGTGGCCTGGCCATGGTCGCAACTCTGCGAGGTATTCCTGGACACGACATCATTGATGTCGCGCTGAGCTCTCTTCGTAACCTCGAGCACCGTGGTGCTGTTGGTTCTGACGCAGGTACTGGTGATGGGGCCGGTATTTTGACCCAGATCCCAGATGCGTTCTTGCGTGAAGTCGTTGACTTTGACCTTCCTGCTGCAGGTAGTTATGCAGTGGGTAATGCGTTTCTTCCTCTGAAGGACTCCGAACGAGCTGCTATTCAGGCTCGCTTTGCTGAAATTGCACACAGCGAAGGCCTCAAGGTGTTGGGTTGGCGTGTTGTGCCAACTGCACCAGACAACCTCGGAAAGCTCGCACGCGAAGCGATGCCTGCAATTGAACAGGCTTTCGTCACATCTTCCTCGGGCGACCTTTCCGGCATTGAACTGGATCGCCTGATTTACCGCTTGCGTAAGCGTGTAGAGCGCGAATGTGAAATCTATTTCGCATCCTTGTCCTCACGCACCCTTGTTTACAAGGGCATGGTTACCACCCTGCAGCTGGAGCCTTTCTATCCAGATCTCAGTGATGCGCGTTTCGCATCCACTCTCGCTCTGGTGCACTCTCGTTATTCCACGAACACGTTCCCCTCGTGGCCGCTGGCTCACCCCTTCCGTTTCATCTGCCACAACGGTGAAATCAACACTGTTCAGGGAAACCGTAACTGGATGCGTGCTCGTCAGTCGCAACTAGAGTCTGAACTTCTCGGTGACATGAAGGATCTGCTTCCTATTTGCACTCCTGGTGCTTCGGACAGTGCGTCATTCGACGAGGTTGTAGAACTTCTTACTCTTGCTGGCCGTCCACTTCCTCACGCCATCATGATGATGGTTCCTGAGGCATGGGAAAACCAGCCCGACATGGATCCCACACGTCGTGCGTTCTATGAGTACCACTCCTCCTTGATGGAGCCCTGGGATGGCCCTGCTGCTATCTGCTTTACTGACGGTTCTCTTGTCGGTGCAACTCTGGACCGCAACGGTTTGCGCCCTGGTCGTTACCTTGTCACCGATGATGGCCTCATCGTCGTGGGTTCAGAAATCGGCGTCTATGACGTTGACCCCGCAAAGGTAGTTCAGAAGGGCCGTTTGCAGCCAGGCAAGATGTTGCTGGTTGACACCGTTGCTGGTCGCATCATTTCCGACGATGAAATCAAGAGCGAGCTTGCCGCTTCTGGTCCGTGGCAGGAATGGATTGACCAGTCCCGTATTGACCTCGAAGAGCTCCCTGAGCGCGAGCACATTGCGCACACTCGTAGTTCAGTCATTCGTCGTCAGCGTACCTTCGGCTACACCGAAGAAGAACTCCGCATCATGCTTGCTCCTATGGCAAAAACCGGTGCAGAACCTCTCGGTGCTATGGGAACAGATACTCCTATTGCTGTTCTTTCTTCACGTCCACGTTTGCTTTTCGATTACTTTGTTCAGCAGTTTGCTCAAGTAACGAACCCGCCACTGGACTCCATTCGTGAAGAAGTAGTGACCAGCCTGAAGTTGGGTCTGGGTCCCGAGCGAAACCTCTTGGCTGCTGGTCCCGAGCACACCGAACAGGTGGTTCTTGATTTCCCAGTGATCGATAACGACCAGCTGGCGAAGGTCCTCCACATTCGCGGCAAGAACGGTGCCCGCGAAGGTATCAAGCTCAAGGGTCTATACAAAGTCAACAAGGGTCCTCGTGCCATGGAGAAGCGCCTCGCGCAGCTCTGTGAAGAAGTTGATGAAGCAATTGCTCAGGGCATCAAGTTCATCGTGCTTTCTGACCGTGACTCGAACTCCGACATGGCGCCGATTCCATCCTTGATGATGGTTTCGACGGTTCACCACCACTTGATTCGTACGGAAAACCGCACCAAGGTCGGCATTGTTGTTGAAGCCGGTGACGTTCGTGAAGTTCACCACGTCGCTGTATTGCTTGGTTATGGTGCCTCTGCAGTCAACCCCTACCTCGCGATGGAAACGTGCGAGCAGTTGGTACGTGATGAATTCATCACGGGTGTGACGACGGAGAAGGCAACCAAGAACGTCATCAAGGCACTCGGTAAGGGTGTTCTCAAGGTGATGTCAAAGATGGGTATTTCTACCGTCTCGTCCTACACCGGCGCGCAGACTTTCGAAGCTGTTGGTCTTTCGCAAGAGTTTGTGGACCAGTACTTCACCGGAACCAACAGCAAGCTCGGGGGAGTGGGCATCGATGTCATCGCTGCTGAAAACCTTGCCCGCCATGCTTCTGCCTACCCTTCCGATGGTGCGCCGCTGACAACTGAGCGTTTGACCACTGGTGGCGAGTTCCAGTGGCGCCGCGATGGTGCACCGCACTTGTTCAACCCTGAAACAGTGTTCAAGCTTCAGCACTCCACGCGTGAACGTCGTTTTGACACATTCCGTGAGTACACCAAGCTGGTCGACGATCAGACTCGTGAACTGATGACCTTACGTGGTTTGTTCACCCTCGAAACAGGCAAGCGTAACCCTGTCCCACTTGATGAAGTTGAATCGGTTGAGTCAATCGTGAAGCGCTTCTCAACTGGTGCCATGAGCTATGGCTCGATTTCACCTGAGGCTCACGAGACACTCGCGATTGCGATGAACTCTATTGGCGCCAAGAGCAACACTGGTGAGGGTGGTGAAGACGTTGCCCGTCTTCTTGACCCCACTCGTCGTTCTGCCATCAAGCAGGTTGCTTCTGGTCGTTTTGGTGTCACCAGCATGTATCTCACTCACGCTGATGACATCCAGATCAAGATGGCTCAGGGCGCGAAGCCTGGTGAAGGTGGACAGCTCCCTAACAACAAGGTTTACCCCTGGATTGCACGTACACGTCACGCAACCGCTGGCGTTGGCCTGATTTCTCCACCCCCACACCACGACATTTACTCGATTGAAGACCTCAAGCAGTTGATCTTCGATGTGAAGCGAGCGAACCCTGTAGCTCGAGTGCATGTGAAGCTCGTGAGCCAGTCCGGAATTGGAGCCGTTGCGGCAGGTGTATCTAAGGCACTTGCTGACGTCATTCTCATTTCAGGTCACGACGGTGGTACAGGCGCAAGCCCACTGAACTCGCTCAAGCACGCTGGAACGCCCTGGGAACTGGGTCTTGCCGAGGCGCAACAGACCCTCATGCTCAACGGTATGCGTGACCGCGTTTCTGTTCAGGTAGATGGTCAGCTCAAGACCGGCCGTGACGTTATCGTTGCTGCTCTCCTGGGTGCTGAAGAGTTTGGTTTCGCAACCGCGCCACTTGTGGTCTCTGGATGCATCATGATGCGCGTGTGTCACCTCGACACCTGCCCTGTGGGTGTTGCTACACAGAACCCTGAGCTCCGTGCACGCTTCACAGGCAAGCCTGAGTTTGTGGTGAACTTCTTTGAGTTCATCGCTCAGGAAGTTCGTGAATACCTTGCAGAGCTGGGCTATCGCAGCCTTGACGAAATCATTGGTCGTAACGATCTCTTGAACGTCAATGACGCAGTCGAACACTGGAAGTCTGAAGGACTAGACCTCGAGCCCATCCTGGTCGGACCTAAATTCCTTGCTGATGAACCTCGTATCCGTGCACGTGCACAGGACCACGAACTCGAAGAACACTTCGACAACGAGCTCATCAATTTGTCACGTGCAGCGCTGTCGGAGGGCAAGCCTGTCTCGATCGAGCTTCCTATCCGCAACACCGAACGTGCTGTGGGAACAATGCTTGGCCATGAATTAACTAAGAAGTATGGGCAGGATGCCTTGCCGCATGGAACAATCGACATTACGTTGACGGGAACTGCAGGCCAGTCTTTCGGTGCCTTCGTTCCAGCAGGTATCACCCTGCGTCTGGTTGGAGACTCGAACGACTACGTAGGTAAGGGTCTTTCTGGCGGATCTATCGTCGTGAAGCCGTCGCCCTCCTCGAGCTTTGCTCCTGAAGAAAACGTCATTGCTGGAAACGTCATTGGTTATGGCGCTACAAGCGGTTCTATCTTCATCAGTGGTCTTGTTGGTGAACGCTTCCTGGTGCGTAACTCTGGTGCAACCGCTGTTGCCGAAGGTGTGGGAGACCACGCCCTCGAATACATGACCGGCGGTCTGGCAGTCATTCTCGGTACAACCGGCCGCAACCTCGGTGCAGGTATGTCTGGCGGTATTGCCTACGTGCATTCTCTAGACCCCAACAAAGTCAATGCTGATTCGCTTGGATCAGGTGAGCTTCGTTTGGAGAAGCTGGGAAGCGCAGATGCAGAAATCCTCAAGGACATTCTTGAATCTCATCTAGCAGAGACCGGTTCACCCCGAGCTGCCGCACTTCTTGCCAACTTTGAGAAGTCCGTTGACGACTTCACCAAGGTAGTTCCTCGTGACTACGCTGCAGTGCTAGAAGTTCGTCAGGATGCAGAGAATGCAGGTATTGACCCCGACGGGGATGCAACCTGGAAGAAGATCATGGAGGTGACTGGTGGCTGATCCCAAAGGTTTCTTGAACACACGCCAGCGTGAAGTTCCTGCCCGTCGCCCAGTTCCCATTCGCCTCATGGACTGGAAAGAAGTCTATGAAGCCGGCGACCGCGAGACGCTGGTGCGTCAGGCTGGTCGTTGCATGGATTGTGGAATTCCCTTCTGTCACCAGGGCTGTCCATTGGGTAACCTCATTCCTGAATGGAATGACCTCACCTGGCGCGGCGATGACAAAGACGCTATTGATCGCCTCCACGCAACCAACAACTTCCCTGAGTTCACGGGGCGTCTCTGCCCTGCACCATGTGAATCTTCATGTGTGTTGAGCATCAACCAGCCAGCTGTGACTATCAAGCAGGTTGAAGTATCCATCATCGACAAGGCTTTCGATGAAGGATGGGTTACACCTCTCATTCCAGAACGCCTCTCCGGTAAAACTGTTGCTGTCGTTGGTTCAGGCCCTGCAGGACTTGCTGCTGCACAGCAACTCACTCGTGCAGGTCATACTGTGGCTGTGTATGAGCGTGACGAAAAGATCGGTGGTCTTCTTCGTTACGGTATTCCTGACTTCAAGATGGAAAAGATCCACATCGATCGTCGTCTAGAGCAGATGGAAGCTGAAGGAACACGATTCCGCCCCGGTGTCAACATCGGCACAGACATTTCGTGGGAAGACCTGCGCAAGCGTTATGACGCAGTGGTTGTCGCAACGGGCGCCATGGTTCCTCGTGATCTTCCCATCCCGGGTCGTGACCTCAACGGTGTTCACTTCGCAATGGATTACCTTGCACAGTCCAACCGTGCAGTTGATGGTCAGGATGTTCCCAACCAGATTCACGCACAGGGAAAGCACGTTGTAATTCTGGGTGGTGGTGACACTGGTGCTGACTGTATTGGAACAGCTCACCGTCACCAGGCAGCAACAGTTACCAACTTGGCCATTGGTAAGCAGCCTCCTGCGGAGCGCCCTGATTCGCAGCCATGGCCAACATTCCCCAACCTGTTTGAAGTCGCAAGCGCACACGAAGAGGGTGGTACTCGTGAGTACCTCGTCTCAACCGTTGAGTTCTTAGGCGATAAGGACGGAAATGTTCGCGCCGTTCGCGTTGCCGAGACTGAATTCGTCGACGGTGCACGTGTTCCCAAGGCGGGTACCGAACGAGAGATTCCCGCAGATCTCGTTTTGCTTGCACTCGGCTTCACTGGACCAGAGGGCGACATTGCTCACTCTGAACTCGGCGTGAGCCTCACCCAGCGTGGGAACATCAACCGCGATGCACAATATGCAACTGCAGAACCTGGTGTATTTGTCGCTGGTGATGCTGGGCGCGGACAATCATTGATTGTCTGGGCTATTGCCGAGGGTCGCGCAGCTGCAGCAGCAGTTGACCGCTACCTTGAAGGTGAGACGTTACTTCCTGCTCCTGTAGCACCCACAGACCGCGGCTTCGCGGTTTAGTACGATAAAACAGTCGCAATTCCCTCCTGCGACCTGGCACCACTGAAACGAAAGAGACATTTCATGAGACGCGCCAAAATTGTTGCGACCCTAGGCCCAGCAACTTCCAGCTATGAGAGCTTGAAGTCAATCATCGAAGCCGGTGTCGACGTTGCACGTATGAACCTCTCTCACGGTTCTTACGACGTCCACGAAGAGGTTTACCGCAACGTCCGTAAGGCTGCAGCTGATGTGGGCAAGCCCGTCGCTGTTCTCGTAGATCTCCAGGGCCCCAAGATTCGTCTCGGCAAGTTTGAGGGCGGCCCCTACGACCTCGCTGAGGGCGACATCTTCAAAATCACTATTGAAGACATTGTGGGCAATAAAGAAATCAGCTCCACAACTTTCAAGGGACTGCCTCAGGATGTCAAGGCAGGAGATCCACTTCTTATCGATGACGGTAAAGTCACGCTTCGTGTTCTCGAAACAGATGGAACTGTGGTCACCACTGTTGTCGAGGTTCCCGGACCCATCTCCAACAACAAGGGAATCAACCTTCCAGGTGTTGCTGTTAACGTTCCTGCACTTTCCGACAAAGACGAAGCAGATCTTCGTTGGGGTCTTCGCTTAGGTGCAGATTTCATTGCCCTGAGCTTTGTTCGTGACGCAGCGGATATTAAGCGTGTTCACGAAATTATGGACGAAGAAGGCGTTCGCCTTCCCGTCATCGCCAAGGTTGAAAAGCCACAGGCCGTAGACAGCCTCGAAGAGATCGTGGATGCGTTTGACGCCATCATGGTTGT
>ERZ650303.60-NODE-60-length-27011-cov-5.512502_pt1 | contig 27011 bp, 25 predicted proteins | sample MGYA00376239_ERZ650303 | MGnify/ENA primary metagenome ERZ650303 (study PRJEB26733, sample SAMN07839262) | wastewater metagenome | biome: small river; feature: stream; material: water | place: USA: North Carolina | collected 2016-04-05 ... | reverse complement strand
TCCGATCTCACTGGCCGACCATTCTTTCAGCAGCGAAATCCCATCGGCATCGGGCATCCAGATGTCCAGCAGCACCAGGTCCGGCCGCCGACTCCCACGCAACTCCCGGGCTTTGGTCGCATTCTCAGCGACCAGGACACTATGACCTTCGTCAGCCAGAATCTCCGAAAGCAACTCCCGGATACCCACTTCGTCGTCCACTACCAGTATCTCTGCCATATCAGACTCCTACCCACTTCGGTGATTCATGACTCGGGGCTTCAAGGTCATCAGCCGCCTGGAGCAGAATGCGAATTTCTGCGCCCCCCGTATCGCGATTAGCCAGCGAAATTTTGCCGCCGTGCTCTTCAATAATTTTTTTGACGATTGGCAGACCCAAGCCCGTACCCTTCAGTTTCGTCGTCACGTACGGTTCAAAGGCATTCGCCATAATTTCTGCCGGAAAACCCGGGCCGGTATCGGCAATGACCAGTTCAACCTGTTTACCCGAGCGGCGCGTTGATACCTCGATCTGGAGGTCCCCAACACCTTCCGTCGCGTCCTGCGAATTGCGGATCAGGTTATGAATAATTTGCCGGAGCTGCGTCGGATCCCCTTTAATGCAAGGCAGGTCTTCGGCTAAAGCAATCCGGATGGGCGTGCTGGAGGCTTCGTAAAGCACCAGCATATCGCGCAACAGATCGTTCAGATCCAGGGCTATCAGTTTGGCGGGCGGCAAGCGGGCGTAATCACGGAAACTATCGACCATAGTCTTCATGGCCTGCACCTGATTCACTATGGTGCGCGTGGATCGTTCGAGCATGTCGGCATCTGCTGCAGCCAGATGCGCGCCCAGTTTGTGCTGCAGCCGTTCTGCGGCCAGCTGAATCGGCGTGAGCGGATTCTTGATTTCATGCGCCAGACGGCGCGCCACTTCACCCCAGGCCGTCGCCCGCTGGGCGGCAATCAATTCTGTGATGTCATCGAACACCACCACATACCCACCGCCTGATGCATCGGGTAGCTCCGAGCCGTGCACCATCAATTGCTGCTTGCGGCCATTGGCCAATGTGCGTTCAACTTCAATCTGCCAGGCCTGTTCCGGATGCTGCGCAAATCCATCGCGAATAGTCCGTGCCAACTGTTCCTGCCGCGGCCAGGCTTCGAGCGGCTCGGAGAGCAACCCCACCCAGTCGTCGGCAAGTAGCGTCCTGGCTGCACCATTCACGGCCTTCAGCACGTAACGTCGATCAAAAGCGAGAACACCTGCCGATAGATTGTCCAGCACTTCCTGCAGATAGGCGCGGGCACGTTCCAGATCTGCCCGATGCCTTTCTGTCTCGTTGTGTGCTTCGCGTAACTGGAAGGTCATGCGATTAAAGGACTGCGTCAAAATGCCCAGTTCATCATGGCTGACCACGGTTTGTTTCGGCGAAAAATCACCCGCGGCTACAGCCTGTGTGCCCTCGGCCAGAATGGTCAAAGGTGCCGTAAAACGGCGTGCCAGAATAAAGGCAGCCGAAAACGCCGCCGATAGCGCTAGCATCAGGGTCAGAGTCAGGGTAATCGCATAAAGCCGGGTCAGGCCTTCTCGCGCCAGTTCCAGCTCCCGATACTCCCGATAGACCGATTGCACGGCTTCTGAATCCGCTGCTAATTTAGCCGGGATGGGCACCACCACTTCCAGAATCCGGTTCGTGGCTTTGGCACCCTCGGTCGGTAACATGACCATGGCACGCAGCACCGGGCGTCCCGCACTATCGGCCTCGATTGCCGAAAAGACGCCATTCTTTCGCGTCTCTTCCACCTGTGCCGGTAGTGGCAAGACAATGGCCTCGCCACGCGCCTCTGTGGACCCCTGAATCTCGATGCGGTTCCCGTTAATCTGGAGTAGCGATGTCGATTGGGCGTTCGTCACCTTCTGCAGTTTCTTGAGCACCGCCGCCGACTGTGATGCATCGCGGGTTGCAATGGCCACAGCGGCATCGCGGGTTGTGGAGAGCAGACCGATCGTTACGCCGTCCAGCGCATCCCGCCCCAGATTTAACCCGGCCTCCAGCGCCTGCTCGACGCGCACATCAAACCAGCTTTCAATGCTGCGCGTGACAAACTGCACCGACACGGCATATATCAACGCGCCGGGCACCAGCGCCATAATCGCCAGCATCAGCATCAGACGGAACTTCAGCCGGGCACCAAAAATCTGTTGCCGGTGATCGCGCCAGAGCCGAAACAATTGCCAGCCGATCACCAGCACCATCGCCACGCCCAACACGATATTCAGCCCAACCAGCCAGGCGTAATGGCGCGCAAAAAAGTCCGTATTGGTCGAGGCCTGCGTCAGCAAAAACAGCAGCGCCGCTGACACCAGCGTCATGATCGCCATCGCCAGACGCATTAGCGGCCTCCCGCCATGGCTGGTAGCGTCAGACGAAAATTCCGCCAGTCACTGTCTAAGCGCCAATCGCGATCGCCAAATGAGACCACCTGAAACGGCTTCGGCAAAAAGGCGGGATCGAGCCGAAAGCGCCAGGCCACATCCACCGTTTCTCCTACGCGCACGGCACCAGCCGGCAACGTCCAGGCTATCGGACGGGCGACGTAATTCAAGGCATCCTGCAGATTCTGGAAATTGCGACCTTCCGCACCTTCGCTCACGCGGTAGTTTCGGACCAGCGTGTTGTAGGTCAGCCGACGATCATGGTTGGCCGTAAAAACGGCTTCATCTACCCAGTACCAGCGCGGGCGGCGCACCTCTGCCTGCATCTGAAAAACCAGCGGGATACCGTGATTCACCGCATCCGTTAAAGCCGGAGAAAGCTGCAGCGCAAAATATCCGGTCAGGAGCGGGCCATCGTCTGCCTGCGTTAGCATAGCCTGTTTGACTTCGGCACCCGCTTGCGCCGGCACACTCTGAAAGCAGCACACGGCGCTCACGACCAAGGCCATTAGCCACCGGGGTAGCGCGCGCAGAGCAGAGATCACGGCGTTGGCGCTTTCGTTAGCAACGCGTAAAAGAACCCGTCATGCCGGGCGTTCGGCAACAAGTGCGTTTTTAACTCGAGCCGGGCATCTGGCGTCTGCTGTAAAAAATGGTCAATCTGCGCCTGGTTTTCTAGAGCAAAGACCGAACAGGTGCCATAAAGCAGATGGCCACCCGTTTTAAGCAATGGCCACAGGGACTTCAACAAGCGCTTCTGTGTCCGTGCCAACGCATAAACATCATCATTGCGCCGCAACCATTTGGCATCCGGATGGCGACCCGCCACGCCAGATCCCGAACAGGGCGCATCCAATAATATGGCATCAAAGAGCTGTTTAGCCCAGACGGCCGTCGTATCAGCAGCATCAGCGCACACAATTTGAATACGCCTGTCCGCCAGAAAACGGACGGGCGTCAACGTTCGGCGAAGCGCCTCGCAGCGCTCCGGGTCAGACTCCACAGCCGTGAGATCAATGGCCGCACATTCGAGCAAATGCGCCGCTTTACCGCCCGGTGCTGCACAGGCATCCAGCACGCGCATGCCATTCTGTACATTGAGTAAACGTGCGGCCTGCTGTGCGCCGATATCCTGCACCGCTACCCGCCCTTGGGCAAAGCCCGGCAATGCATCAGCCGCTTGCGGCTGCATGAGGAGCAATGCATCCGGGCCATCTTCGGGAACGCGCGGTTGAATGGCAATCCCCGCGTCCTGTAATTGTTGTATGTAAGCATCGATGGCTATGGCTTGGCGATTGACGCGCAACCCCATGGGCGGCTTACGATTACCGCCCGCGGCGATTTCCTCCCATTGATCCGGCCAGTCGGCCTGCAGTCGATCTAGCCACCACTGCGGATATTGCCAGTCGGCTTCCTGATCGCGGGCAATCGCGGCATCCAGCACGGCACGTTCGCGCAGAGCGCGCCGCAAAATGGCGTTTACAAATCCGCGGTATCGCCCGGCAGACAACGTCGCCGCTGCTTCTACCGCCTGATCCACGCCCACATGAGCGCGTTCCGGGTGCATCTCCAGCCAGCAGAGCGCCACGCGCAATAAATTGCGCAGCTCGTCTTCTGCAGTTGGCCGGTCTAGCAACACCGACAGCTCCGTATCGCCACGACAGTATCGGCGCAGGGTCGCATAAGTGAGATCAATGGCCTGCGCCCGTACGGCGTTTTCCGGCAGAGCCCGCTGACGAAAATTGGACAGCACCACGGTCAGGCTGCGGCCAAAGGCAACCACTTCGGTGACGCATTCGGCGGCGCTTTTAATGGCCCAGGCCAGCGAGTCTGGGGCCAGCGATGCCTGTGGTGGACGAGCCGTCCGAGACGGCGACTGAGCGGCGGTGCGCGGTGGGCGCGAACGTGTTTGCGGACTATTCATGCTGCTTCGAGTGTAGCATGTTTACAACACCATCTAGAGGCATAATGCCGACATGAATCGTGCAATATGCCAGCGCGGCCCCATGCGCAAAATCCTCCGTCAGTTACTCGCAGGCAGCCTCTATCTATTTAGCCTGCAGGCCCTAGCCTGGAATGCCACCGGGCATCGCGAGGTCGTGGCCGTTGCCTGGTCTGCCGTCTCGCCAGATACCCGTCGTGCGGTGGAGAATCTGCTTGCCGCGCAAAATGTGATCCCCGGCACCCGGGGTTTACAAAATGAAGAGGCCTGGATGGCCGCGGCGCTATGGCCTGATGAACTCCGGGCCGATGCAACAAGTACCGCGCCCCTCTCTGCACCACGCACCAACTCGCAATGGTTACAGCGGGCGCGTAGTGGAGAGGCCACCCGCCCCTGGCATTTTGCCGATCGCGACATTGCCCGACCCTTCAGCCCCCAGCAACCTCAGGGCCTGCTCGAACAGGCACTCAGCGAACAGATACGCCTGCTGGGCGATCGCCGACTTTCAGCAGAGGATCGGGCCATTGCACTGGCCTGGGTCAGCCACCTGGTGGCCGATGCGCATCAGCCGCTGCATACGGCCAGTCGCCAGGACCCGGCCCGACCCGGCCAGCTGGATGCGGGGGGCAATACGGTAACCGTTCTGGATGCGGGTCGCCGCCCGCCGGAGCCTCTGAGCCTGCATCGCTGGTGGGATGAGCTACCCGGGCACGCCAGGCCGGGATCCACCCGTTTCGAATCAGAGGTGGCCCGCCTTAACCGACAAGGTGCGCAGATTAGCGCACCCGAACTGGCCGCCCCACCCCTGCGCTGGATCGAAGAGTCTTTTAACATTGCGCGCGATCAGCTCTATCCCGGTCTGGCCCCGAATCCGGAACAACCCGGCACTTTTCTTATCAGCCAGGATTACTGGCTGGAGGGGCGAGACATCACGCGTGCCCGACTCGCTCTGGCCGGACGACGATTAGCCGATGTTATCGAGCGGGCGTTACAGGATCGGCATTAACCACGGGCAATGGCTTCTAGCCGGGCAATCCGTTCCGCTGTTTTCGGATGCGTTGAAAACAGGTTGTCGATGCCACCGCCTGCCAGCGGATTCATAATCATCATCTGAGCCGTGGCCGGGTGCGCCTCGGCTGTCGGAAACGGCATGCCGCGGGCGTAGGCTTCAATCTTGCCCAAGGCGCTAGCCAGCGCTAAAGGGTCCTGGCTGATTTCTGCACCGCCACGATCAGCTTCAAATTCACGCGCGCGTGAAATTGCCATCTGAATCAGCATCGCAGCAATCGGCGCAATGATGGCAACAATGATACTGACCACGGCATTTGCCGGACGCCCCTCTTCATCACGGCCGCCAAAGAACATCGCAAAGTTAGCCAACGCCGAAATCGCACCGGCCAGCGTGGCCGCAATGGTCGAGGTCAGAATATCGCGATGCTTAACGTGCGCTAACTCATGCGCCATCACCCCACGCAATTCGCGCTCACTCAGCAGGCTGACAATGCCGGTGGTGGCGGCCACCGCCGCGTTTTCCGGGTTGCGCCCGGTCGCAAACGCATTGGGCTGCGCTTCGTCAATCAGGTAAACACGTGGCATCGGCAGGGCGGCCCGAGCGGCCAGCTCCCGCACCATGTTGTAAAGATATGGGGATGAAGTTTCGTCCACGGGCTGCGCGTTGTACATGCGCAGGACCATCTTGTCTGAAAACCAGTAGGCAAAAAAGTTCATGCCCCCGCCCAGCAACAGCGCCATGAGCATGCCCTCGCGGCCGCCGATCAGCCCGCCGATGGTGACAAAAAGCGCCATGATGGCGGCAAACAGCACGGTGGTTTTAAACCAGTTAGTCATCGCACTTCCGATCTGTAAAAGCGTATTAGTCCAGCGGACATTAAACCCAAAGTGTCTTAACGCACGCTTAGCCCAAGTAGCGACAACGCAGGTATTTTCAAGTCAGTATCGTGCCGACCGGTAGCGGATGTCCACGTAGAAAATCGCCGGCCGGCAAGCGCTTACCACCCGGTGCCTGCAAGACTTCCAGACGCAGTGCGTGCTCGCCACAGGCGACGACCACACCAGAAGCATCTGCTGCCAATACAGTGCCTGGCGGGCCTGAAACCTCAACCACGCTCGCGCCCCAGATCTTGATGGGCTGGCCTGCGGCATGCAGTAATGCGCCGGGAAAGGGGTTGTACGCCCGAATTTTGCGATCCAGCTCTCGCGCCGTTGCCTGCAGGTTCAGCAGCGACTCCTGCTTATCCAGTTTATGGGCATACGTCACCCCTGCTTCTGGCTGGGCTTGGGCAGTCAGCGTTTCACCCGCCGCCAGTTTTTTCAGCACAACCACGATACGTGCGGCACCCAAGGCAGCCAGACGGTCATGCAGCAACGCCGTTGTGTCTGTCGGTTCAATTGTCAGGCATGCGGCATCAACGACGCCACCGGTATCCAGCCCGGCATCCATCTCCATGATGCAGACACCGGTTTCTGCATCTCCCGCTTCAATGGCCCGATGAATCGGGGCAGCGCCTCGCCAGCGCGGCAGTAGAGAAGCGTGAATATTCAGGCAGCCATAGCGCGGCATATCCAGCACGGCCTGTGGCAGGATCAGCCCATAGGCCACCACCACCAATACGTCCAGGTCATAGCTGCGCACCAGCGCCTGCGCTTCGTTATTGCGTAGCGACTGCGGTTGCTCGACCGGAATTCCCCGGCTCACGGCGAGCTGCTTCACCGGCGAAGGCGTCAGCTGCATGCCACGACCCGAAGGGCGATCCGGTTGTGTCAGCGCCACCACCACATTAAATCCGGCATCGAGCATGGCCTGCAACGCCTGCTGCGCAAAAGCCGGTGTACCAGCAAAGCCTATGCGTAAGGTCATTACACGGTCCGGCGGGCCTGTTTGGCCAGCTTGTTACGAATACGGGTCTGCTTCAGCAAGGAAAGGTGATCCACAAACACTTTGCCATTGAGATGGTCAATTTCGTGCTGCAGGCAGATTGCGAGTAGATCGCCGGTTTCCAGCACCTGCGCCTTGCCGTCCAGATCCTGATAGCGCACGCGCACATCGGAAGGGCGATCGACCTTGTCATAAACGCCGGGCACAGAGAGACAGCCTTCTTCATAGGTCTGCATGCCGCTCACCGTTTCGATTACCGGATTGATGAAGGCCTGCAGCGATTTCTGGTCTTCTGAAGTATCAATGACAATCACGCGCCGATGGACGTTTACCTGGGTCGCGGCCAGGCCAATGCCTGGCGCCTCATACATTGTCTCGGCCATATCGGCGACAAGCTGGCGTAAGGCAGCGTCAAAAACCGTCACCGGCTTGGCAATCGTGCGCAAGCGCTCATCGGGAAATCGCAATATCGGTAACAGGGCCATACGGATCTTCTCTAGTCTCAGGTTTTCAGTGTGGAAAATGATTTATGCTTGTCGGGAGATGCCATCATTCTGGCACCCATTACGGCAAATATTATAGCGATGCGCCTCAAACTCAACTGCCCGGCACTTTTATTTACCGCCCTTACCCTGCTCACGGGCGGGAATGCGCACGCACAAGGGGTGCCACTGATTGTGCCGGAAACCACGTTTACGGGCCTCGCCCGTGTGCTCGGCGATACAGCCAATCAGCGGCTGATGGATCAGGGCAGCATTATCCAGATCAAGCTGGCCGATCCCAAGGGACGTCTGGCAGCGGGCTCGGATCTGGTTATTTTCCGTCAGGGTCTGCGCCTGCGCACGGCAGATGGGCAGACGCTCGGTGTGCTGGCCATGCCAGTCGCTCAGGCCCGGACGCTTCCCCGAGCCAGCGAAGACCAGGCGATTGCCGACCCTGATGAAGCAGGCGTTAGCTGGATCCGGGTGCAATCATTACGCCAGGAGGTGATGCGGGGCGATAGTGTGATGACGCACGCGGAAGAAAAAGCGCTGCGGCCAACGGCTTGCATCACCGACCCCGATGAGGCAACGACGGCGGTACCACCGCAGGTAGTTGCCCTGGTGGGCACGCCGGATGTTTTATCGTCAACGGCTGATCTGCTGGCGGTTTCTGGCGGCTGCGCCGCCGGTCTGCGCGATGGGCAACTGGTGACGTTGTGGCGACCTCCGGTGACCGTTCATGGGCGTAAACTGGATCGTGCCGTCGAGGCCCCCACCAATAACGGCTGGACAGTCTTCGACGACAATCCCGCTATTGTCCGCGCCACAACGCCCAGCCATCGCGTTGGAACAGCCGTGGTGCTCACAACGTACCCCAACGCCGCAATCCTGAAGATTCGCTCCGCCAGCCATCCGGTGCAGCCGGGTGATCTGATTCGTCTTAACCAAAATAAAAGCCAGCCATGAACCCCGCCGTTCAAACCGCCGCTGACCCGCAAGAAATGAGCGCCTGGCTGAATCTGACGCTGCCCAGCGGCATCGGCCCCCGCACGCAACAACAGCTGTTACGTGCCTTTGGTCATCCGTCAGCGGTCTTTGCAGCCGGTATCAGCGCGGTCGCCGGCGTCATCGGCATCAAACCGGCACAAGTCTTATTCGATGGCTTAAGCAGCGAGGTCCAGCAAACGCTGGTGCACACCACGCTGGACTGGCTCTCTGAACCGGGCCATCACATCGTGACGCTGGCCGACAAGGATTATCCGCAGCGCCTGCTGGAAAGTAGTGATCCGCCCAGCCTGCTGTATGTGAATGGCGACCCCGGCTATCTCAACCGGGCGGCCATTGGTGTCGTCGGTAGCCGGAATGCAACCCCGCAAGGCATTGAAAATGCGTTAGCCTTTTCCCGGGTTCTGGCCGATGCCGGATTCACGATTATCAGCGGCTTGGCACTCGGCATTGATGCCGCCGCTCACGAAGGGGCGATTCGCAGTGAGGCACCCAGCGGCACCATCGCCATCATTGGGACGGGTATTGACCGCGTTTACCCGGCCAGCAATCGCAAACTGGCCTATGCCGTCACCAGCAAAGGCTGCATTATTTCCGAGTTTCCTATGGGTACTGTGGCCGCCGCCAGCAACTTTCCGCGTCGCAACCGCCTAATCGCAGGGTTATCGCAGGCTTGTCTGGTGGTAGAAGCCGCCCCGGCTTCCGGATCATTGATTACGGCTCGCCTGGCAGGCGAACTGGGTCGCGACATCTTCGCCATTCCGGGATCCATCCACGCGCCGCAATATAAAGGCTGTCATGCTTTGATCAAGCAGGGTGCCAAACTGGTTGAATGCGCCCAGGATATCCTTGAGGAACTCCGGCCACAGGCAACGGCAACAACCGCAGAGAGCGTTCTTAGCCAACCCATAAGCAACCCTGTTCATCACACCTTACTCGATGCACTGGGCCACGATCCCGCCACGCTGGATCAACTGATCGGTCGCTGCGGGTTGACGACTGACGTTGTTCTTGCGATGCTGACGGAACTTAGCCTGGAAGGCACTGTCACAAACCTGCCAGGCGGGCGCTACCAGCGCCTCATCCGCAGCTAATCTGCACATTCAGTGTCTCACTGACCCTACGCGATAGGTTGCCCCATGCTCGATATCCTTGTTTACCTGTTCGAACACTTCGAAGAACTGGGTTCTCGCGACCAAACCACTGATTTCGACGATGCGCCGTTATCGGAAACACTTATGGACGCAGGGTTTGAACAAGAAGACATCGATCAGGCCTTCGGCTGGCTGGCCGGCCTGAGCGGTGAGCGTCACCAGTTAATATGCAGTCCATCCGCAGGGTCAGTCCGTATTTTCACCGATCGTGAATACGAGCATCTGGGGCACGACTGTCTTGACTACCTGTTTGCGCTGGAAAAACAGAACGCCGTACCGGCAGACCTCCGTGAACTGATCCTTGATCGCGCCATGGCGATGGACGACCTGACACTGGACCACTTCAAAATTATCGTACTCATGGTGCTCTGGAGTCGTAACCAGGCGGTCGATTGTCTACTCGTCGAAACCCTGCTCGACGACATGAGCGCCCCCTATAATTAAAGCGCCGCAAGGCAGTCCCGCTTGCCAAGCGCCGCGCGCCCTCCTATGATGCGGCGGTTACTTACGAGAGCACCCCATGGGAAAAAAGCTAATCATTGCCGAGAAACCTTCCGTCGCGCTGGATATTTCCAAAGCGCTCGGCGGCTTTACCAAGCATGATGACTATTATGAAAGCGATGATTTCGTGCTTTCTTCCGCCGTGGGTCACCTGCTAGCGCTGATTTGTCCTGAAGAATTCGAGGTCAAGCGCGGCAAGTGGACGTTTGCGCACCTACCCGTGATTCCGCCACACTTTGATTTACAACCTATTGAAAAATCGGCCCCACGTCTGAAAGTCTTGCAGAAGCTGCTGCGGCGTAAAGACATCGATGGCCTGATCAACGCCTGCGATGCGGGACGCGAAGGCGAGCTCATCTTTAATTACATCGCCCAGTACGCCAAGGCCAAAGTGCCTGTACAACGCTTGTGGCTGCAGTCGATGACCAAGGATGCCATCCAGAATGGCTTCGCCCATTTGCGTGATGGTGCCGACATGCAGGGGCTGGCCGATGCGGCTGTCTGCCGTTCGGAATCCGACTGGCTGGTGGGCATTAATGGCACGCGCGCCATGACGGCCTTTAACTCCAAAACTGGCGGCTTTCATCTCACCACCGTCGGTCGCGTACAAACGCCCACGCTCTCTCTGGTCGTCGAGCGTGAAAAAGAAATTCGTGCCTTCATTCCCCGCAACTACTGGGAAGTCGAGGGTGAATTCCTTGCCGCCGCTGGCACCTACACTGGCCGCTGGTTTGACGAAGGATTCAAAAAAGGCGAAGACGAACATGCACGTGCCGAGCGCCTGTGGGAAGAAACCACCGCCACCGCAATCCGTGGTGAGTGCCTTGACAAACCCGGCCTCGTCACCGATACCGCCAAACCGGAAAATCGGCTATCTCCCCTGCTTTTTGACCTAACAAGCCTACAACGTGAAGCGAACACGCGTTTTGGATTTTCGGCAAAAACCACGTTATCGATCGCCCAGGCGCTGTATGAACGCCACAAGGTTTTAACTTATCCGCGTACCGATTCGCGCGCCCTGCCCGAAGATTACATGCCCACTGTGCACAATGTGCTCGCTGGTTTACCGGATATTTACGCACCCTTCGCCAATGAAATCGTCAAAGAAGGCTGGGTCAAACCGAACAAGCGCATCTTTAATAACACCAAGATCTCGGATCACTTTGCGATCATTCCGACCGGCACCGTACCCAAGAGCCTGTCAGAAGTTGAAGCCAAGCTCTACGATTTCGTTGTGCGCCGATTCCTCTCTGTTTTCTATCCGGCCGCCGAATACCTGGTCACGACGCGCATCACCCGCGTTGGCAAACACCCCTTCAAAACCGAAGGCAAAGTGCTGGTCAAGAAGGGCTGGCTCACTATTTACGGCAAAGAAGAAAGCGACGAAGAAACCAATCTACCCGCTGTCTTTGATGGCGAGACCGTACAAACGGACGATGTACGCATCAAAGCCTTAAGCACGCGCCCACCGGCCCGCTACTCGGAAGCCACCTTGCTCTCCGCGATGGAAGGGGCGGGCAAACGGATTGACGATGACGAGCTCCGTGCCGCTATGGCCGGGCGAGGCCTCGGCACCCCAGCTACGCGGGCCCAGATCATTGAAGGCCTGCTTAGCGAACAGTATCTGTTACGCGAAGGCCGCGAGCTGCTGCCCATGGCCAAAGCCTTCAATCTGATGACGCTACTCGATGGCCTGGGCGTAACCGCATTGACCTCGCCAGAGCTCACGGGCGAATGGGAATCCAAGCTCGGCAGCATGGAGCGCGGCGAACTGTCGCGCAAACAATTCATGGCTGAAATTGCCCAGATGACCGAAGACATGGTCGCCAAGGCCAAAAACTTCGAGCACGACACTATCCCTGGTGATTTTGGCACCCTCACAACGCCCTGCCCCAAATGCGGCGGCATCATGAAAGAAACCTACAAGAAATTTCAGTGCGGCAGCTGCGATTACGGCGTGTGGAAAACCGTGGCTGGCCGACAGTTTGAAGGTAGCGAAATCGAGACCCTCATTAAAGAACGTCAGGTTGGCCCGCTTACTGGCTTCCGTAACAAGATGGGGCGTCCGTTTGCCGCATTAATCAAGCTGAACGACGAGCATCAGCCTGCTTTTGATTTTGGAAATTCAGACGATAGCTCAACCGAACCTGTCGATTTTTCGGGCGTGGCCAGCGTAGGCGACTGTCCCAAGTGCAAGGCGCATGTTTACCCTTATGTCACGTCGTATGTCTGCGAAAAATCCGTAGGCCCGGATAAATCCTGTACCTTCCGTTCCGGCCAGATCATTCTGCAACAACCCATCGACACCGAACAGATGTCGAAGCTGCTGACTAGCGGCAAAACTGATCTGCTTAAAGAGTTTGTCTCTTCTCGTACCCGTCGAAAATTCTCGGCCTTCCTGGCCCTGGATAAAGATGGCAAGGTTGTCTTTGAATTTGAACCGCGACCCGCTAAAGCCGGCGCGGCCAGCAAAGCCAAGGCACCCGCCAAAAAAACAATGGCTAAAGCATCGGACGATGCAGACGAGCCCGTAAAAAAGGCGACAGCCAAGAAGCCCGCTGCGAAGAAAACAGCGGCTAAAAAACCGGCGTCCAAAAAAGCCGCCGCTAAAAAGCCAGCCACGAAGAAACCGGTCAAATCCAAAGAATAAAACGCAACGCACTGAGTGATGGGTCTGAACTGGCTCAAACCCGGTGCATTCGTTATCATGACAACATGGCAGGATTGCAAACGCACACACCCATTCCCAGCGAGCTACGCCTGCGCGCTGGCGGACGTTCTCTGATCGTTGCCTTTCCGGAAACCGGGGAGGCGGAGCTCAGCGCAGAGCTGCTGCGCGTCTATTCGCCTTCGGCAGAGGTGCGTGGCCACGGTAAAGGTAACGAGGTCTTGCAACTCGACAAAGAGCGCGTTTGCATCACGGGGCTAGAGCCCGTTGGCAATTATGCTGTCAAACTGATTTTTTCAGATGGTCACGATAGCGGTCTTTATTCTTGGGACATTCTCTTCGAATTTGCCAGCAAGGGCCCCGAACTCTGGCAGAGTTATCTACAGCGGCTTAAAGAAGCCGGTCATCAGCGCAAGGTTTAATGTGAATCACTCGAACACTCCCGCGAATTCCGATACGGGCACCACGCATTTTGGTTACGAAACCGTCGATGAGCGCGCCAAAGCCGGTCGCGTACGCCAGGTCTTCGATTCCGTTGCCACCAAATACGACGTCATGAATGACCTGATGTCGGGCGGGCTGCATCGTCTCTGGAAGATCTTTACCATCGGCCGGAGTGGTGTGCGCCCGGGCATGAAGGTCCTGGACATTGCCGGCGGCACAGGCGACCTCGCCAAGGCGTTCACCAAGAAGGTCGGACCAACTGGCGAAGTGTGGCTTACCGATATCAACAACGCCATGCTCACCTGCGGTCGTGACCGCTTGCTCAACGCGGGCACCGTGATCAAGACAGCTCAGTGCGACGCTGAAAAACTGCCGTTCCCGGACGCTTACTTTGATATCGTGACGGTGGCTTTCGGTTTGCGCAATATGACGCATAAGGATGGTGCACTGGCTGAAATGCGCCGCGTCCTTAAACCGGGCGGCAAATTACTCGTGCTGGAGTTTTCCAAGGTAACGCCCTTGCTCGCCCCGATTTACGACTTTTACTCGTTCAAAGTTATCCCGCAGGTTGGACAGCTTGTTGCACAGGATGCCGATAGCTACCGTTACCTGGCCGAATCCATACGCATGCACCCGGATCAGGAAACGCTCAAACAGCTGATGGAAGGCGTGGGTTTTGATCGTGTGCAGTATCACAACCTCACCGGCGGCGTCGTTGCGCTGCACGTCGGCGAGAAGTTCTAAGCAGCACATTGCTCACCATGCTGCAGAGCCTTTCTCTACCCGTCATTAATCGTGCGCTGCGCGATGACCCCTGGGCTGCCTCGCGCTTGGCCGCATTTGCTGGCGCTTCACTGCGCATTGCGCTCGCAGATCGCACGCTCGCGCGCTACATCGTAGAGTCTAATGGCTTGCTTGCTGGCCACCAGGCTTTTGGCGATGAAGAACCAACCCTCTCCATTGATCTGCCTGGCAATGCCACTGCGCTTTTTATCAGCCATGGCCGTCAGGGCGTCATTAAAGCGACCAGGATCAAAGGCAACATTGACTTGGCCAATGCGCTCAACGAAGTGATGGACCAGATACGGCCAGACCCGGAAGCCTTTCTCGCTGAAAAAGTTGGGGATATTGCAGCACATCGTGCCATGCGTATTTTTAGCTCGTTCAAACAGGGTGCCGAGCATTTGGCTTCACGACTCAAGGACCAGTTCACCGAACATGTTGCCGAAGGGCATTCGGTCATCGTTCCTTCGTACGAAGTACATCAGTTCATGAGTGATGTCGATACGCTACGTAACGATACGGCCCGTCTGGAGCAACGCGTTGCTCGACAGCTTCAAAGCCGTCAACCGAAAGCCTGAAACTCAAGCTGGGCTTGGCTTTCAGCGGGCGAACGCATTTCAGCCGATTTAAGCGATTTAAATAGACATAGGAATACTATGACATCAGCTTGCCCGCTCTGCGCGCCCACAGACGAAGATATTCTGTATCGCACTGATTTATATAGGATAATTTCCGTCAACGATCCAGCCTGGCCCGGGTTTTGCCGGATTATCCTGAATCATCACGCAGCGGAGATGACGGATCTGGCTATTGAGGAACGTTCATCCATTATGAAGGCCGTTTGCGTAGTTGAGGCAGCCTTGCGCACCCTCATGTCACCGACCAAAATAAACCTGGCCAGTTTAGGTAACGTAGTACCGCATGTTCACTGGCACGTGATACCCCGTTGGGCTGATGACAGTCATTTTCCTGATCCAATCTGGGCCAATCCTACGCGTCCGTGGCACAACAAACCCATTTTTGATCGTAATAAAATGGCTCAGATTCTGCGGGAATCCTTAGGGCGTTAGGCTAGCGCTAGGTACAAGAGCAGTTTTTTATGGCCGCGCAAGCGGCCTTTTGTTTCACGTGAAACAACGACTTGGCTCATTGACCTTTATTAACCCCGGTAATTTGGCAGGCTAAAATAGCTTGGCGAACAGCATCAATAGCTTTAGGCCTTGGAAAGGTCGTCCGCCAAGCCACACCGACCGTACGGCCAACGCGCGGCCCCGCACCGCTAAAGGGTAAGACCTTAACCATTGGCTCCCGCTCTATGAGCGGATCCGCAGCGGAGCTGGGCATGACGGCAATACCCGCCCCGCTTGCTACCATATGGCGAATAGTCTCCAAAGAACTCCCCTCCAGAGAACCATACAAACCTTCTGCGCTTTGTAAGCGTGGACAAGCCTCGAGCACCTGATCTCTAAAACAGTTGCCGCTGCCCAGCAAAAGCAACTGTTCTCCACTCAATTCATCATTCTTAACCGAGGTGCGACTGGCCCATGCATGCGTGGCCGGGACCACGACCCGAAATGGCTCTTCATAAATACGTTGCGATACAATGCCAGGTACGTCCACTGGTAATGCCAAGACAATGACGTCCAACTCCCCGGCTTTCAGTGCTGGCAGCAAATTGGCCGTGAAATCCTCCCGAATAAACAGCGGCATATCCGGGGCAATTTTATGTAGCACCGGGATCAGTGCGGGCAGCAAATACGGGGCTATGGTGTAAATAACACCCACCCTTAGCGGCCCTTTGAGTGGATCTCGGCTTTGGGTAGCGATCTCTTCTAGCCGTAGCGTCTCATCCAGTACACGTCTAATCTGATCAACGATCAACTCACCGAGCGGTGTTGTACGAATGTCTGCAGCACCTCGCTCAAAGAGTGGCGCGCCAATCTGCTGTTCTACTTTCTTTATGGCTACGGATAATGTTGGCTGGCTAACATGGCAAAGCTCTGCCGCTTTACCAAAATGCCGCGTCTTGTCGAGCGCGCTGATATAGCGCATTTCTGTCAGAGTCATCGAAGCCATGTTGATCCAGATCCTTCTATAATCTGTTGCCATGTTCCACGTGGAACACCATAAACGTTCGTTAATGTTTCACGTGAAACATTAGGCGTTCGGCATTTACTTGGGCGACCATCCAGCTAGCAGCATACGCTCGGCATCAAGCCACTGCCACTCTCCGGGAGCTAGATTTTCGGGCAGACGAAGCTGCCCAATGGCCATGCGCTCGAGTTTTTCTACATGATTGCCTGCAGCAGCAATCATCCGGCGAACCTGATGATACTTACCCTGCGTAATGGTCATCTCCAGCACTTTGGGTTCAATCAGTTGGCAGGCATCTGCCGCGATGGTTTCATCTTCGTCTTTGAGCAAAACGCCCGCCAACAGCTTGTCGCACAAGGACGGCTCTGCAGCTTCGGCCAAAGATGCCCGATACACTTTAGGAACCGCATGTTTGGGCGAGGTCAGCACATGGATGCATTGACCATCGTCGGTTAACAAAAGCAACCCAGTTGTTTCAACATCCAGGCGACCAACCGGCTGCACATCTCTTTCTCGCAATGGATCCGGCAATAACGCCAAAACGCTGGGGTGATGCTTCGGCGCACGGGAGCATTCGTAGCCAGCCGGCTTGTTGAGCAAAATATAGGCCTTCTCGCAAAAAGGCCAGACGCCCTCAAACCCTTCAACTTCCAAATGTAGTCCAGCCGTTAAAAAAAGCTGATCAGGGTCTTCACATAATGCCCCGTTAACCATTACAGAACCCGCGCGTACCAGGTTACGACAGAGACGACGCGCGCCAAAGCCCTGGTTCTGTAAAATTCGTTCCAAGGCCTGAGGTTTTGATAGTTTACTCATGCTTAATCTCGTATCTTCTTCGATATTGCGCTTAAAATCATTCAACGTCTTTTAATTTACAAGAAAAGATGTGACTTCAACAAAAAAACGGCCCGCTTTTTTCGCGAGCCGTTCTTTAACTGCCAAAGCCTACTTAAGCGTCGATATTGCGCGCCGTCAGTGCATTGGTTTCGATAAAGGCGCGACGCGGTTCGACCAACTCGCCCATCAGGGTCGAGAAGATCTGATCTGCCCCAATGGCATCTTCAATCTGTACCTTGAGCAAACGACGGACGGTCGGATCCATGGTGGTTTCCCACAACTGACCCGGATTCATCTCACCCAGACCTTTATAGCGTTGCTTACCGATGCCCCGTTCGACTTCTGTGAACAGCCATTGCATCACTTCGGCAAAGCGTGACACGGCCGCCTGCTTTTCACCGCGATGGATCACCGCACCAGCACTCATTAAGTCAGCCAGTAATTCGGCCGTCTTGCGCAACTGGGTGTAATCGCTCGAAACAAGTAGCTCGTTATCAATCAAACCCAACTTGAGATTGCCATGATGCCAGCGTTCCAGTCGCAAAACCCAGCTCTCACGATTCGCATCATAGGCAGGAATGATCTCCAGAGGCTTCTCATGCGACGCACGGACCGGTCCTGACCCCAGGGCCTTAGTCAGTTCTTTTGCGGCGGCCTGAGCGGCCTTTTCGTTGCTTAGATCAATCGACAGATTGTCATTAACGAGGGCATGCAGAACTTCCGGATGAATCAGGTAGGACAAACGATCGATAATCGCTTCAGAAAGCAGGAAGCTACGCGCCAGATCGGCCAGCGTTTCCCCTTCAATCGCCTTGGCACCCTTGGCCGGTACCAACTTTGCTTCATCCAGGGCCATTTGTAGCAGGAATTGATGGTATTCGTGATCGTCTTTGAGGTAACGCTCGGTTTTACCGTGCTTTACCTTGTAGAGCGGTGGTTGCGCAATGTAGATGTGACCACGCTCAACCAGCTCAGGCATCTGCCGGTAGAAAAAGGTTAACAACAGCGTACGGATGTGCGCACCATCAACGTCGGCATCCGTCATGATGATAATGCGGTGGTAACGAAGCTTCTCCGGCTTGTATTCGTCTTTGCCAATACCTGTACCGAGCGCGGTAATGAGCGTAGCAATTTCCTGTGAGCCAATCAGCTTATCGAATCGTGCTTTCTCAACGTTCAGAATTTTGCCCTTCAGCGGCAAAATGGCTTGGAACTTTCTGTCGCGACCCTGTTTAGCTGAACCACCGGCAGAGTCTCCTTCCACCAGATACAGTTCACACTTGCTCGGATCTTTCTCTTGGCAATCGGCGAGTTTTCCTGGCAAGCCGACCCCATCAAGTACGCTCTTACGACGCGTCATTTCCCGTGCTTTGCGTGCTGCTTCACGAGCACGCGCTGCTTCAACAATCTTGCCGGTAATAACCTTCGCATCCGCTGGGCGCTCGAGAAGGAACTCGCTGAGTTTTTGCGCAACAACTTCTTCAACCGCCGGTCGGGCTTCTGAAGAGACCAGCTTCATCTTGGTTTGCGACGCGAATTTTGGATCCGGCATCTTGACCGATAGCACGCAGGTCAAGCCTTCGCGCATATCATCACCGGTGATATCGACCTTGGCCTTTTTGGCGATGTCGTTTTCTTCGATGTACTTGTTGATAACGCGCGTCATCGCCGCCCGTAAACCTGTCAGATGCGTACCACCGTCTGATTGCGGAATGTTATTCGTAAAGCACAGCACATTTTCGGCATATGAATCATTCCACTGCATAGCGACTTCAACAGAGATCGTCGCTTCGCCTGCCTGGCTTTCACCTGTCGAATAGAACACATTCGGGTGAAGCACCGTTTTGTTTTTATTGATGTAGTCAACGAAACCTTTCACACCACCCGAAAACGCAAAGTCTTCTTCTTTGCCCGTACGTTGATCAATCAGGCGAACACGCACCCCATTGTTCAAAAACGATAGCTCACGCAAGCGCTTAGCCAGAATTTCGTAATGGAACTCTACGGTACCGAAAATTTCCGGGTCGGCCAGAAAATGAACTTCCGTACCTCGATTCTCTGTATCACCAATAATGGCCAGCGGCGAGACTTCAACACCATTCTGCATTTCGATAACGCGATTAACTGCCTTACCCTGGTTAAACTCCATGAAATACTTTTTGCCATCACGGCGAATCGTCAGTTTCAACCACTGTGATAACGCGTTGACGCAAGATACCCCAACGCCATGTAGCCCGCCCGATACCTTGTAGCTGTTCTGATTGAACTTACCACCGGCATGCAACACACACATCACAATTTCAGCAGCCGAACGCTTAGGTTCATGCTTGTCGTCAAACTTAACGCCCGTAGGAATACCACGGCCATTATCTTTGACCGAAATCGAATTGTCGCTGTGAATCGTCACCACAATGTCATCACAGAAACCAGCCAATGCCTCATCGATGCCGTTATCTACGACCTCAAATACCATATGGTGCAAACCGCTACCATCAGAGGTATCACCAATGTACATGCCCGGGCGTTTACGAACAGCTTCCAAACCTTCGAGTTGTTGGATCGAGGATTCGTCGTATTCAGGTACTTGTGTCGGTTTCTTATCGGCCATATGTCAACTTAAAGTGTGCTACAGGATTCAAACAAATTTTTAACTGATCAGCAAAGATCAAATTCTCATGGGCATCACAACGTACTTGAAGGTACTGCTATCAGCAGGGCCAAACAAAGCACTGGAGTTTGCATCGTTGAAACGCCAGACAACGTTTTCATCGCTAACATGACTTAACACATCCAGCAGGTAGTTCACATTGAAACCGATATCGAGACGATCTCCGTTGTAATCCACTTCAATTTCTTCCTGTGCTTCTTCCTGCTCGGCATTGGCTGCACTGATTTTCAGTACACCCGTCTCCAGAATCAGGCGCACACCGGAAAATTTCTCATTGGAAAGAATCCGGGCACGTTGCAAAGCCTGGCTAAAACCAATGCGGTTCAATGACAACTCATTGGAAAACGACGGCGGTATGACACGCGAGTAATCAGGAAACTTGCCATCAATCAATTTGCTGACAAACACAACATCGCCAAACGAAAACCGGGCCTGGTTGTTGGCTAAAGTAATGTTCAAAGGCTCTTCCGAATCGGCGAGCAAGCGTGCCAGTTCGAGCACCGACTTGCGCGGCAGGATAACTTCCTGCTTTTCCAGGCTCTCGGCAATATCCATCTGGGCAAAGGCTAGGCGGTGACCATCCGTCGCTATAGAACGTAGTGCAGTACCTTCCACTTGCAACAGCATGCCATTGAGGTAGTAGCGAACATCCTGGGCTGCCATGGCATATTGCGTTTGACCGAGCAGTTGTTTGAATGCTTTTTGCGGCAGTGAAAACGAAATCTGGTTTGCCGCGTTGAGATTCATTTGCGGAAAATCTTCCGCCGGCAGTGTTTGCAGTGAAAACCGGCTCTTCCCTGACTTAACCACCAAGCGCTTTTCATCCAGATCCAGACTGATCGTTGATGCTTCGGGCAATGAACGCAAAATGTCCTGCAACTTTCTTGCACCCACTGTCACAGCACCTTCTGCTCCGCCTTCAAGTGCCGTACCTGTCGTAATCTGGATCTCGATGTCTGTAGCGACCATCGTTAGCATGGCCCCTTTTTTTTCAATCAGGACATTGGACAGAATTGGCAGTGTATGACGCTTTTCTACAATCCCGGAAACGGTTTGTAGAGGTGCCAGAAGTGTTTCTCTAGAGGTCTTTAATAACAGCATATATAGAATTCCTAATACGAATAAGCTCAGGTCAATTCTGTGGATAAGGTGATTTTCTCACGAAAATTCATGGGATTGCTGACTGTACAACCTTAAGGAAAACCCAGGGGATTGGATGTTCACGAAAAGGGGATGAAATTCGGACCTTGGACAAAAAGCCAAGTTACGCACAAAGCATCCACGCACTTTACAGGAGTTATGCATCATCCTTTGAGCACCTGGAGTAAGACATGAATGTCGTGGTTCATCTGTTGATCTTTGTTTTTGAGATCTTCGATCGTACGCACAGCATGTAAAACGGTTGTGTGATCACGGCCGCCAAAAGACTCACCAATCATCTGGTAGCTATGTGGGGTAACTTCTTTACATAGCCACATGGCAACCTGGCGCGGCCGGGCGATATTCCGACTGCGTTTCTTGGAATAGAGGTCACCTACCTTCAATTTGTAGTAGTCGGCCACCATTTTCTGGATGTTTTCGACTGTAATTTGTCTGTTGTATGCACCAACGATGTCTTTTAGCGCCTCTTTGGTCGTTTCCAGGGTGATTTCACGCCCATGGAACTGTGCAAAGGCTAGAACACGGGTTAACGCACCTTCAAGCTCACGAACATTAGAGCGTAGGTGCTTGGCAATAAAGAAAGCCACTTCGTCAGCGATCGGTTTGCCTTCAGTCTCAGCCTTCTTTTTCAGAATAGCCACGCGCATTTCGGTTTCGGGCGGTTCAATCTGAACGGTTAAACCCCAATCCAGACGGGTAATCAGCCGGTCTTCCAGCCCTTCAATGGCTTTGGGATAGGTATCACAGGTGATCACGATCTGTTTACGGGCTTCAACCAAGGCATTGAACAGATAGAAAAATTCTTCTTGAGAACGATCTTTGCCTTTAAGGAACTGCACATCATCCAGCAAGAGTAGATCCAGTGACCGATAGTTGCGCTTGAAGGAATCAAAGGCTTTTTGCTGATAGGCCCGCACAACGTCAGAATAATAGTCTTCAGCATGTACATAGCGCACGACCTTGGTAGGATCGTTGGCCAGAACGGCATTGCCGATGGCATGAATCAGGTGTGTTTTACCTAAACCAGCGCCGCCATAGATAAACAAGGGGTTGTAAGCACCACCAGGGGCTTCGGCAACGTTCATACAGGCGGCACGCGCAAGTTCATTGGCTTTACCAACGACCAGTTCGTCGAAGGTAAAGTGCGTCATCAAGCGTGTACCCTGACCAGATGGTTTGCGCTGTGCATTTGGCAGGGCAGGGGCAGACGCCACTTTGACTGGATCGCTGTTAGAGAGAAGGGTCGTTGAAGTAGCGACCTCTGCGGCTAACGGCGCAGCAGAACGGGTCGGCGTACTATCGGTCGCTGTCTGGGCGGCACCAATCGTAAAATTAACCGTGACAGGTTCACCATAAAAGGCATCTGCTAAATTCTGAAAAGAATTCAGATAGTTATCACGAACCCATTTGAGAATAAAGCGGTTGGGAGCGGCAATGGTCACGCTACCGGTTTCGGCATGTTGATCCGCGGCAAGTTGCAACGGGCGAATCCATGTACTGAATTGCTGGGCAGGAATCGTTTCCCCCAGCTTTTCAAGACAGTAGTTCCAGAATGGATTCATTAATACAAGACCTGTTGAGCAATTACAGCGACAATTTTCTGTGGCTTAGACCGCAGAATGCGCAACCTTTTAGGATACCTTAAGCTGATCGCTTTGTCCGGCCTTCCAGTCTATAGGCTTAGGTTTTTTCAAGGGTTTAACTTGACAGACACAGGGAAATTCCTGTTTAATCACGGGTTTTTCGCGGCGCTGCTGCGATACTTTTTGGCAATTTAATGGATTCTGGGGAGCCCCCGTCATGAAACGTACTTATCAACCTTCCGTCATTCGCCGCAAGCGCACCCATGGTTTCCTCGTCCGTTCGCGTACGCGTGGTGGCCGTGCTGTTATCGCATCGCGCCGCGCCAAAGGCCGTCATCGCCTGTCTGTCTAAGCGAGACACGTCCGGTACTCGGACGCTACCGGGTTAGATCGTTCGTCATTTAATCCGGTTCGGAACAACGGTGATTCCGTCCCGTTACCGCTTTAGTAGAGCATCAAGACTTCTTAAACCGTCAGAGTTCCAGACGGTCTTTGATGCCCGCAAAGCCTGTAGAGGTCAGTGGCTGACAGTACATCGGTACCAGCCCGGCTCTGCACCTGTGTGTCCTGCAGATGCGTCGCTCGCATTGATTGACCCAGATATAACGAGCCGACGGCTGGGCCTGATTGTTGCAAAACGATTAGTCGCGGCATCTGCACGCCGCAACATGATCCGTCGCATTGTGCGGGAGCATTTTCGGACAACACCGGCAGCTTTTCCGACAGGTGACTGGATTGTTCGCCTGCATGAATCGCCTTTCCGTATCAAAAAAGGTGAGCCCTCGCGCACCAGATCACAGATTGTGACAGGCTTACGCAGCGATCTCACGCAAATATTGAATCGGGTGTCGGGGCAAATTCGCAGAGAAAATCAGGCGTTGACCCAATGAATAAGGGGTTGAAGCGTGTCATTCAGGTGCCGGGTAAGCTCGTGCAGGGGCTGTTGCTCGGACTCATCACGCTCTACCGTTACACACTAAGCCCTTTGCTTGGGCAGCGTTGCCGCTTTTATCCAAGCTGCTCAGCCTACGCAGCAGAAGCTTTGACGCAGTATGGGCCGCTCCGAGGTTCTTGGCTGGCATTAAAAAGACTGCTGCGTTGTCATCCTTTCCACCCCGGGGGCCACGATCCTGTGCCCTGAATCTGTTACCCTAGCAAGCTTTGCTGCATTGTGTATGCGGCGATCCCTTTTTTGAACCTACAAACCGGCTGAACCATGGATTACCGTCGTTTATTTCTTACCCTGATTTTTACCATTTCCGTTTTCCTGCTGTGGGAAGGCTGGGGCCAGCATAAGGCTGAACAGAAGGCTGCTACGGTGGCGGCACAAACCAGTGCAGCGCCAACGGCCTCTGTTGATTTGCGTGCCAAAGATGGCGCAGCGATACCTGCCCGTAGCAACGGCGCGGCCGCCGCACCGATCGTGGCAGCTGTGGCTAACGCACCAACGGTCACTGTGAAAACCGACGAATACGTTGCGACGATCAGTCTGGCCGGTGCAAGTATCACCAAACTCGAGTTGCTCAATCACAAGGGCGATGACAAGGCGGGTCTGGTTGAGCTATTTGGTAACGTCCACCACTACGCCGCACAGTCGGGACTTATTGGTGACGGCATGCCGAACCATAAGACCTTGTGGCGTCAGGTCTCTTCAAGTACGGAATTGAAACCGGGTCAGAATCGTCTGGATGTCGTTTTTGAAGCGGACACCGCAAACGGTAACAAAGTCACCAAGACCCTCGGGTTCAAGCGTGGCGAATACGGTATTGATGTCACCTATAACCTGAAAGGTAACGCCAAGGCGGATGCTTACTTCCAGCTGGTACGTGACGAAAAGGCGCCGGCTGGCGACCCGAATATGGTGAGCGTATTTACCGGTCCAGCGGTTTATACCGATGCCCAGAAGTTCCAGAAACTCAAATTTGCCGACATCGCTGACGGTAGCGCCAAGTTTGAAAAATCGGCCAATGATGGTTGGGTCGCCATGATCCAGCATTATTTTGTGACGGCCTTCCTGCCAGCGGCAGGCGTTCCGCGTGAGTTCTATACGCGTCAGGTAGAACCCGGTGTGTATGCCGCAGGCGTCATCGTACCGATGCCGGAAGCCAATGCCGGTGTTAGTACCCTGACCGTGCCGCTGTATGCCGGCCCACAGGAACATAAAACCCTGGAAGCTGTAGCACCGGGCTTTGAACTGGTGGTTGACTACGGTTGGCTCACCGTTCTGGCCGCGCCGATTTTCTGGGTCCTGCAATGGCTGGAAGAGCTGGTTGGTAACTGGGGTTGGGCGATTGTGCTCATGACCATCATGCTCAAGCTGATTTTCTTCCCGCTATCAGCAGCCAGCTATAAGTCGATGGCACGGATGCGTACCGTGACGCCTAAGTTAATGGCACTCAAGGAGCGCTACGCCAACGACAAGCAAAAGCTGAACCAGGAAATGATGGAGATGTACCGTAAGGAAAAGATCAACCCGCTGGGCGGTTGCCTGCCGGTGTTGGTTCAGATTCCCGTCTTCATCGCTTTGTACTGGGTTCTGCTGGGTGCCGTTGAAATGCGTAATGCACCTTGGGTAGGTTGGATTCACGATCTCACCCAGCCAGACCCGCTGTACATTCTGCCTGCCATCATGATGGCCACCATGCTGCTGCAAGTGAAGCTTAATCCGACGCCACCGGATCCGGTTCAGGCCAAGATCATGTGGATCATGCCGCTGGGTTTTGGTGTCATGTTCTTCTTCTTCCCGGCCGGCCTGGTGCTTTACTGGACAGTGAATAACATTCTGTCGATCGCTCAGCAGTGGGCCATCAACCGGAAGATTGACGCCGCAAAGCAAAAGCACTAAGACAGTTATGCATCACACCCCGCCAATTGCGGCCATCGCCACGGCGCCGGGTCGCGGCGGGGTGGGCATTGTCCGGTTGTCTGGTCCGGGACTCGTGTCCTGGATCGAACGACTGACCGGCAAGGCTCCCGGCCCACAATTTGCGGCCCCGCGTATTGCCACATTGACCCCGTTTATCGATGACACCGGCACGGTGCTGGATGAAGGCCTGCTCATTTACTTTGCCGGCCCGAATTCATTTACCGGTGAAGATGTCATTGAACTACAGGGTCACGGCGGCCCCGTCGTCATGCAGCTCCTGCTGGCGCGTTGCCTGGACCTGGGGGCGCGACTGGCGGAACCGGGTGAATTCACACGCCGTGCTTTTCTGAATGGCAAACTGGATCTGGCACAGGCCGAAGCCGTTGCCGATCTCATTAACGCCTCAACCGCAACGGCGGCCCGCTCTGCCGTACGCTCTTTGCAGGGCGACTTTTCCCGCACCATTGATGCGCTCATCGATCCGCTGATCGAGTTGAGAGCGCTGACCGAAGCCACGCTGGATTTCCCCGAAGAAGAAGTCGATTTTCTCAAGAGCATTCAGGCCGAAGCCCGGCTCGAAAATATCCGTGCAGCACTCGCCCGGGTACAAGCCACTGCCAAACAAGGGAAGCTGCTGCAGGATGGCCTGACCGTCGTGCTGATTGGACAGCCCAATGTGGGTAAATCATCGCTGCTCAATGCGCTGGCCGGCGAAGACCTGGCGATCGTGACGCCGGTCGCCGGCACCACACGCGATGTCGTGCGTGCACACCTGCAGATCGAGGGCGTGCCGGTGCACGTGATTGATACCGCTGGTTTGCACGACACGACCGACGAAGTCGAGCGACTCGGTATTGAACGGACCTGGCGCGAAATCGAAAAGGCCGATGTGGCGGTGCTGCTTACAGACGCTCAGCACGGATTAACGGCTGCCGAAGAAGCCATTATTGCGCGACTGCCTGAAGGCACGACGCGGGTGATGGTGCAAAACAAGATTGATCTGGCAGCAGGCGTAGTCACGGGTGCGGACGTGGTAGCCATCTCTGCCAAAAAAGGCACAGGCGTTGATCAGCTGCGCACCCGCCTGTTGCAGATTGCCGGCTGGCAACCGGGTGAAAGCCTGTTCATCGCACGCGAGCGCCATCTGCGCGCACTCAGCGATGCCGCCGAACATCTGGCAACGGCTGCCGCCGCATTGCCAGCATTAGAAATTTTTGCCGAAGAATTGCGCCTCGCCCATAAAGCGCTGCAAAGCATTACCGGTGCATACACGCCGGATGATTTGCTTGGGGCGATTTTTTCCAAGTTTTGTATCGGGAAATAGGCATGGCCTGGATTGTCACCAAATACCTGATCACCGCGGCCGTCGTGGTGCTGATTTCCGAAGTCGCTAAACGTAGCGACAAGCTGGGTGGTTTGATTGCCGCCTTGCCGATGGTGACTTTTCTGGCCTTAATCTGGTTGTATGTTGAAAAGCAGCCGACTGAAAAGATCTCGAACCATGCCTG
>ERZ650303.59-NODE-59-length-27339-cov-8.940661_pt1 | contig 27339 bp, 28 predicted proteins | sample MGYA00376239_ERZ650303 | MGnify/ENA primary metagenome ERZ650303 (study PRJEB26733, sample SAMN07839262) | wastewater metagenome | biome: small river; feature: stream; material: water | place: USA: North Carolina | collected 2016-04-05 ... | reverse complement strand
TCTACACAGGCGAAGACACTCTTTCCCTACACGACGCTCTTCCGATCTGGCCGTACGTAGATCTTGACGAAGGCGTGTTCTACCGCTCATGGGATGACGAGAGCGTAGCAAAGAATAAACAAGCTCCGCCTATCCGCATTCCAGACAGGTTGCTAGCGCATATGCGCCGCTGGCATCGTCTAGGAGCAAAATATGCGGTTGAATATCGCGGTAAGCCTGCGGACCCTAAACGGGCATTCAGGAATATTGTTGACGAAGTTCTTGGAAAGGGAGCGAGCGACGTTGTGAGGCACACATTGCGGCATACATCGGCAACATGGCTCATGCAGGCGGGGGCTGAAATGTGGGAAGCATCCGGCTTTCTCGGGATGACGAAAGAGACGCTGGAGAAAACATACGGACATCATCACCCAGACCATCAGGTAAATGTTGGTCGTGCTTTTACAAGCGGGATGGCTGGGAGAAAAGGGAAACGTTGACGGCAATGATTGCCAATTTTTGATCGGAACGAATCGTGATTATCGTTGATTGAGCAGTGGAAATATGGTAGGAAAAACAATGTCACAGCACAATAGCGCAATGTTCGGGACGTGTAGAGTGGGGAGAGCCTGGAGCCGGCGAAGGCACGCGCTCGCTTATGTCCGAGAGCTATTGGCGCAAGCCGCTGGCATGGGACAAGCAGGCGTGGCATTCTAAGAGAACGCCGACAGTATTCCCATCGCTCTGCGATCCGTTCGATACAGCAGTTCCGGATGAATGGCGCGCGCGGTTCATGGACCTTATTTTCCACACCCCGAACCTGACATGGTTGTTGCTAACGAAGCGCGTTGGCAATGTGCGTAAGCTGGTTAACTCTCTTCCTGGCAACGTCGCGCTCGGGGCAACGTTCGCAAATCAGGCGGAATGGGATCGAGATTCCCCGAAACTAAGAGACGCTGTAGAGCGGTTCAAGCCGATGTTTTCTTTCGCCAGCTTCGAGCCGATGTTAAGCCATGTCGATATGGCAGACGCATGGCGTCCGGACTGGATTATATGCGGCGGAGAGACCAACCAAGGCCAGCACAAGGCGCGAGAGAGCGATGTCATGTGGTTCCGAAGTCTGAAGGAGCAGGCGGAGTTCTACGGCAAGCGCTTTCACATAAAGCAAATCACTCGCGCCGGCCGTCCTATTCCAATGAGCGAATGGCCTGATGATCTGCGCGTTCAGGAATTCCCGCTCGTGCTGTCCGCTTAACCCCTCTGGAGGCATCATGGAAGAAGAAACGAGAAGTCATAACCCTGTCGGCTACATGTGCACCATCGACTTCGAATGTGAACTGGGGCGTGCCAAGGGTGGCAACGTCATCTATCCGAGCATCGAGGATCTAAAGGCAAATCATGACTGCTGGGAAGAATGCGGCATTGTCGAGGTGGAGGTTGCGCTTCGGTGGACGATCCACGAAGGCTCCTTGGAACTTCCCGAACCGCATCAGCCAACAGACGGAGAGAGACAATGAGCGAGTGGAGAGACATGGAAGGAGCGCCAAACTACTGGCACGATAAAGACCACGGCGTCTGCATCCGGCCTGATTACCAGCAGAACCATCAGTGGTGTTCGTTGCCGCCCGAACCGCCCCAATCATCGAAGGAGATAGGCGATGAATGATATCAAGCTAATTGACGAGAATTCAAGGATTTCATTTTCGCCGAAGGAACGGATGTTGCAGCGACTTTCGAAATCTCCGCTTGCCGCAATCGTCACGTCTTGGGCGCAACAAGAACTTGAGAGAGGCGAGCACCCTGCGGATGTCATCGAAGCGCTAGCTTGCGGCATGGTGTCCGTTCACGCTTCCATCGCGGCTATGGCGATCACCGAGCCTGCAACGAATTGGCCTGATTTGGCCGAAATCATCGCGTCGGATTTCAAACTCACGCTTGACGGCATGTATGCCACTTTGTTTCTGCAGGGTAAGGGATATGAAGATTCCCCGCATTCGACGTGATGTCTACAGATCCGGGAAGCGACAATGTCACTGGTGCCATAAGCCGCTATCTTTGATTGGAGACAGAGGAGCGATAATGACAATAGAGCATGTCATTCCGAAGTCGAAGGGCGGGAAGAACAAGCGCGGAAACTATGTACCAGCATGTCTTCCTTGCAACCAGAGACGGGGGAATATGGATTATGATGCGTTTGCCAACATTGCCGAATCATTCCTTGATAGATGCCTTCGTTGAGCAGACACATTTAGTTTCGGTAAAGTAGTCATGACCCCGCACCGCAAAGCCGAGTTGATCATACTCATAGCCCTTATAGCTCTTCCAGTGGTTATAGGCGTTGGGATGGTGTTTAAGATAATGGGATATGGAGAGTGATCAATGGAAGGCATTGAGAAAAAATTGCACGACTTGAGGAAGGAAATAGCCAGCGACGTTCGAGGGTTGTTCCCGCATGGAGCCTCCCCGTCAGACGAAGCTATTGGCTACCTTATTTCTGACATCGAGAGGCTGATAGACGCACGGATCAAAGAAGCCTTGAGCAGCTTCAATCCTACTTCGTCGGCCGGCGGAACCTAAGGTGAGGCGCGAACACCTTCTCTTCACCCCTGCCCTTTGACATGAATGCTTCCTTGACGTTTTCACCCAGGAAGCCGTTGTCATTGAGCCAGCGCAGATCCTCTACGACCCGATCCATGCGCGCTCCGACTTCCTCAAGCACCTTAGCTCGGCGCTTTTCTTCCTCAGCTTTCCTGATTTGCTCTAGAGCCATTTGGCGTTCGGTGATCTCTCTTTCGAGCTGGGCGACTGACTTGTTAAGGAGATCAGGAGCAAGCTTGCTGATGTCTGTGATTTCGACTTTTCCATCTGCCATGTCGGCCTCCCTTGTTGATGGCTAGAAAGCACGGCAAAGGAGGATATGTCAACTGCCAACCTTGGCTAGGAATGTCTTGATTGAAGGCAAGAGGCTAAAGAACGCGGCAAGGAAACCAGAGCTTACAACCCATACTCCAAACTTTAAAAAGCGCTGTACTCCTCGCGCCTGAGTGAGGATATTCAAAATCTGGTCCTGCTTTTCCTGTATTCCCTTAACGTCGGCCTGCAGGTCTGATAGGTCTTTCTTCAGATACTTCAGTTCCGTTTCCACTCTTGCAATCCGCTCGCCAAGGCTGTTGTCATTCATTGTTACACCCTCGCAAGCAATTCGCAAACAGATTTGCCAGAAACCACAAGGCCGTAACCTGTTGCTGTTGTGGAGAATGTCGGCAGCGGCAACATTACAAGGCCAACTTCTATTCCGATGAGATCATGCTTATAGTCGTAGACAGCACCACCCGATTGGCCGGGAATGATCTGCGCATCAACGACGAGGACAGACTTCCATGATCCGAGCTTTCTTTCCTCCCCCGCTATCCTTCCCCATGCGGAGATGTTATCAAGGATGACAGGATTTCCTTTCACCATGATCTGCTCTCCAACATCGGCAACCCTGCAACTGAGATTGGCAGCCTCGATGTCTCGACCATCCGCCCGGATCAACGCGATGTCGTAATCCTTGTTCGACCAAAGCACCTCCGCCTTTCTGATCGATCCGTCAGATAGCTGAATATCAAAGCGCCCTAGATTTGCATTTGCCACATGAGCGGCCGTCAGGAAATAGCCGTTTCCTATGTGAACTGCAGATCCATGTGCATCGCCAGTGTTAAGGAGAACCTTAACGTCTGCCGAGTATTTTTGTCGCTCCGGGAATTTCTTGGTGGAGTGCCTATTCAGATCATCGATTGTGTCCGATATAGTATCCGCCATGACAGGGGGCGAAATTTCGAGGCTGATAGGGCGCAGCCACACATAGAGGAATAGCCCGGCCACGACCGCCAGGCCAGCGAATAGAGTACGCATGCCGGTTCCTTTCACTAGTAACGCTTTCGAATTCCGTCGTAGAAGTCGGCACAGCGCGACACGCGGCTGTTTGCCTTGTCTAGTGCCCCGCGCTCACGGATGAGGACGGATCGCACCTCAGCGCCTTCTGTGAGGTCAGCGTGAGGTTCTAGCTTGCGACAGTCCGAGACGAGATCAGGCAATCGCACGCCGGCCTCAATACGTCCCTTATTTGTGGCCGAGAGGCTTAGCCGCTGGCTTGTTGTTGTGCATGATGGTAGAAACATCGTCACCACTAAGGCGGCAATCACGCTGCGCAGCGGCAAGTTTGGCCTCATAGTCCTTGATCTCCTGTTCGCGTTCTGCGTCGTCTATTGCTTCCGCAGCCTTGTCTTTCATGATCTGGTCATTGACTTCCTTGAGTGACGCGGCGGCGGCATCTGCCTGGCGCTTCATTTCAGCGGCCTTTGCCTCTGCCGTGATTTTCTCTGACAGCCGAACGTAGCCTTCGAGAACCGCATGATCATGCTTGACGAGCCATACCTTGAAGCCGATAACGGCAGCAGCAATGATCATCGCCGCGCCGGCTATCTTGCCGAGCGGGCTGAATAAAAACGTGAGCATGGGCTATTCCTTTGGCTTGTCTATGCCAGAGAGTATTTCTTTAGCGCGGTTCTTATCCGACCACTCGGCAATGCCGAGATAAGCGCCAGAGACTGCAATCAGCGTCATGAACGCGCCTTGCACGACTGACTGCCTGACGAGATCACTCCCGCCAATCCACAGGCCAATGAACAGCATGGCGAGACAGGAAACGACGATGAGAAAGACGATGATGCGTCTATATTTCCAGCTTCGTTCCATGGTCATCAATCACTCTCGTCAAAATCGGGGATATCCACTGTTTGGCCGGCGAGAGCATGCGTGCAGTCACCGAGGAACTGGATCCGGCCATCGGTGACAAATGAATGGCAAACGGCAGGCGGAGCAAGTCGGCCATCACCACGGTCTTGACCAGCATCCTTGCCGTTGTACTGGACAAGGATCGACGGCGTGAAAGTCGGTCGCTCGGGGTCGCCGTTGTATCCCCATCGTGGCCCTTTACCTTCTCCGACGCCGACTTGATGAGCCCCATCACAGCCAGGGCACCAGAACATCAAGCGCCCGCCCTCGGCACTTCTGAGCTTTGATGAAATGGCACTCATTGCGCCGCTTCAATCGCCGCCATAAATTTTTTCCCATATCCCGCAATATCGTTCGCGCGATCTAAGGAATTGATGATCCGCCGAGCACTGACCCAATCCGATTTAGTGCCGGCGAAATAATCGGATAGTTTTTTGCCGGTGAACATGCCGTTTTGCATGCCGATAAATAGCACCTTGACGGCCGTTGTCATTTCCATCGCTTTTTCGGGATGGTCAGCTAGGCCGAACTTCTGATAGTTGTCTTCGTGTGTCAATTGTACGAGGCCACGACCAAGCCAGCTCTTTCCATTCTCGTCTTTGCGCCAATATGCACTCTTCACCCAAGGCATGCGCCCACGTTTCCATGAGCTTTCGAGAATACGTATTGCTTCATCGTCCGTGTCAGCCAATGTCTCTCGGACAGGCTGCATAGTCTTCGCAGTCTCGTGATACGCAGTGCCTAGCATATACGCCAACCAGCGCAGATCCGTGAGACCGCTAGCATCCCATTCGTCAAGGATCGCGGTCATGCCGTCTACTTGAGACTGAGAAAGCTTGCCGGCGAACAGCGAGGCGCGAACGCCCGCGAAGAACTTGTCGCGATCGATCATATTTATTTGTCCTTTGTTTCCTTTAAGCGCGGCCCTGGAATCCCTTGACGCGCGGAATAATGGTTGTGGAATTGGCAGACGGAGTGAAACCGGCGATGGCCTTGTATTGCAGCCAGATCGTCTTTGCCCCGGTCGCGGGGTAGACCACCACCATGGGAAGGGTGATGCTATCCCCATCAACGGGCCGACAGACTGCCTTGCCACCGTCCGAAAAGGCGGTGAACGTTCCCCGAAACCGACCACGGAAGCCCGCCTTCTTGTTCGAGAATGCCGCGTTATCCCCGCCGACGACACCGCTGCTTGCGGTCGGATCGGAATTGTAGACGTAGACATCCACCGTAATCCCGGCAGCAAGGCCAGCCGCCGTGGTTGTCCAGTTCGTCGGCATGGTGCCCGGCGTTCCCGCCGCAGCGCTCTGCATCGTATTATTGCGGACTTCGTTCGTTGTGGCTGCTTCGCAAAGAAGACCCATCAAGGCAAGCGTAGACGGGTTATAGTCCGTGCGCAGCCCATTGGACGCGGAGGTCTGGAGCACGCCCGCGCTATCGAAATACGTCCCGGCGTCCGATGTGAGGCTCGTTACCCCTCTGAGCGGGCTGCCTGCCCCGCCAGTGCTAATGCCGAATCTAGCTCGGCCTGCAGTGCGTCGTTCTTGCGTCCGAGCGCTTCGATCTGCTCGCTGGCCGAATCTAGCTCGGCTTGCAGTTGAGTGTTTGTCTGAAGCGCAATTTCCAGCGTCTCCGACATCAGGCCGGACGCAGAGAAGTTGTTCAGGTCAATCGGCTGGGCATCGCCTTCCTGCGACTGGATAACGACGCCGTCACGCGTCACAACATTGATGCGGATCTGATGCGCGCCCTTCAACATGCCGGTAGCCGGATCGAAGCGGATCAGGATTTCATAGGGGTTCGACTGCTCGTCAAAGACTGACATGGGGTGCCCTTTCAATTAGGAGACGATGTTTCCATCTGGAAAACGCCAGTTTGTGCCGTCGCTGATGGCAAGGCGCTTGCTAGCTGTGCCGTCAGAGACGTAAATCAGCCCGCGCGAATAGGTGCTTGCGGATGGGACGGTTGCGACGGTGTAGGTCGGCAGACGCGGCGGAAGTGAGAAGACTTTGGCGCCACTGAAAGTCTGCGCTGTCGCGAGATCCGCAATTTGATTGGCATTCCACGTCAGCGCAGTGCTGGTGAAATTGATCGTGCCCGTATTATCGACGCCGTCGTCCAACAGGATGGACCAGAACGTTGCCGTCGAACTTTTGCGGATTACCAATCGTGGCTTCCCTACGCCCCAATCGCTTGGTTTCCAGTACATGTAGTCTGTCAGAGTGGTGGAGTCACTCAGCGTGTAAGTTTTGACTGCGGTAATCGTCTCCGCATTTTCGCGGGTCATAGCTGTACCGCTGTTGGCGAGTGTCAACGTCCGATCGGCATCACCTGTCGTTATCGTCAATGTCCGATCTGCCGACAGATCAGAGCCGGGCTTGATGATCAAGTCATGCGAGGCGTTGGTATCGAGCAGATGCAGACCGGTGTTCGGCACGGTTAGCACAGCCGGGATCATAACGTCATTCGACATGCCGAGTGCTACCCACCCGGTGTTACCAGATCCGCTTTCCTTCACATAGAGCGATGTCCCTGCCCCGCCGCCGCCGCGCTGATATATCGATCCCACGCCAGCGGTCTGCACCCCTTCCGGGGATGCACTGCCTGCGAGAATGAGGGCGTTTATGGCGCCGGTCGCAAAGCGGTTGGAATATACTGTATTTACAAGATTCGTCGTCTGGCCGATTGAATATGTGTTCGATGCGCCAGGTGTAAAACTTCCGGTCGTGTCCCATTGCCAGCGGTTCGCTGACGCCGTTGTGTCCACAATGAACAGCCCGTTTGCGCTGCCGAACATGCGCCACTCTTGGCTGGCGTTCTTGAGCTTAAGGCTAGCTTGGTTAGTCGAACTGGCTTCAACCATCACATTGGCAGCCGCGCCCGATTTATAGACATGGAGTTTCTCGGAGGGTGTTTCAGTTCCAATGCCGAGGTCGGTAAAGAAGTGCCGGGTCTGCGGCGAGACGTCGAGATTGATGTTGTTGTCGACCGTGTTGTACGGATTCGTGCCACTGTTCTCGGTTTCGTCGGTGTAGCGCACGGAACTGTTGATCAAACTAAGCAGATTTCCAGTGACCAAGCAGTGCCGGCAGTTGACCAGAGCGAAAACCGCGCCCACACCCAGGGTGTTGTTCCAAGAAAGGCCTTTTCCGACAGACCCGACATTGTTGATGGTATTTGCCGTCACAAATGCGCGGTCTACGCCGGCCAAAATAATTGCCTGATTTGGCGTATCATCGATAACGTTGCCGATGACAATTGGGCCTGAAATCGGAAAACCGGTGGAAGTGCTTGATGCCGTTCCGGACTGCGAGCCTTGTTCCATCTGGTGGATAACTATTGCGCCTGTGTAGAATGTCCGCACGCAGGACCGCAGCACCCGGTTGCCTGTGACGCTCAATCCGGTGATTAATTCGGAAAACAGGTTATCCGAGGACTCCTGATAATCGATCAGAATGCCGGGTCCGGTCGTGTCTTCAATGTTGTTTCCCCGGACATGGCCACTGCCGCCAGCATATATCCCACGGCCCCTGAGTCTCGAATAGTTGTTGCCGTTGAGCTGCATGATCGGGCGATATTGCAGGACTTCCGCTGCATAGTTCGTCATCGGATTGGGAAGGGAGCCGCTGTCCATGACAACGGTAAATGCGCGATCATAATTGGAGGACGATGCTATCGCCGTGACATGCGCCCGAGCGGTGACGGTGCCCTGTTTGTCGCGGAAAATAAGGTTATCACCAATGTCGATCGTCGCCCCGAAATAATGAGCGTGCATGAAGCCTGTAAAATGCGTTGTATCGACATACGACATATTGACAATGAAGCCACCGCCTACGGCGAGCCCATCGTCTCCGGTATAGCGAGCTTCACAGTTATGAACGCGTGCCGTGCCGCCAACGCTGAACAGCTTTATCGCAGCGCGAGAGGTTGAGCCGGTGAGCTTCGTTCCTGGCCGCTCGATGCATTTCACACCGTCAATCGATACATCCTTGCAGAGATGGAATTCCATCAGGCCGCAGGCAGAGACGTAACATGATCCCTTCGATATGTTGACATCCGTGCATTTCCGGAAATGGAACCAGTTAGCACCATCTGTGGCGTTGCGCACGATGACAAGCGTATTGACCGTCAGAAAGCTAGACCATACGCTTCCTCCGGTCTCACCGCCCGTAAAGCCACCGACGCGCCAAACGCCGCTTCCTTGATCCGTAACCGTCAATTGCGTTGCATTGAACGCCCGCTTTATGCCGAAGTCGCTAGGAACGCGGGCGGTCGTTCGCGGCTCTATATGCGCGGCCGTCGAAAATACTGGTGCCGGGCAGCCGGTTTCTAGGGCGATATCGAGGTAATCCGACCCCTTCGCCGTGATATAGCCCTGGAAAAATGGTAGGTTGTCATGATCGAAAACGGCACCGTCAAGATTGATGTTGACACTCTTGCTATCGCTAAAGCGAAAGACTGTTGACCACTCGTCTTTGTTCTCTCCAAGATGGATGAGCTTCACACCTGAAAGGTCGAGATCCACCTTTTCAAAATTCGTGATATGGAATATGTGGCGGTTGTTGAAATTGGTTAAATTTGTGTTCCCTTGAACTGATATGCCTGACGCCCCGTCCCACGAAATCGGATAGGTGCCAGGATGCAGTTTCAGGCTGAAATGCCCGCCGTTGCCAGCCGCAAGTGCTGTTGCCTGTGTAATGGCGGCTGTGATGACGGACCTATAGTCTGCGCCTTCCGCCAGTGTGGGGTAGACTTCTACACCAGCGACCGGAAGGTTAACGATCGCGCCATTTTTTATGCCAATAAAAGTATCAACTCCGGACGAAGTTGAGGAAGACCCAACAATCTGACTTTCAACATATGCACCAACGTCGCTTACGGTGCTCTTGCGATTGGCGCTGGACTGCACGACATGAACAAGCTCAGTCCCGCTAAGCGTGCTCGCTGCGGTCATGTTTATGATATCAGCAGGATTGACCCGATCTATGAAATCAAAAGTGACGGCGGAAAAGCCGATATTGATCGTGCTGGAGTTCACCTGCCATGTGCTTGAATTATTGATCGTCCCTTCAACGACAGGAACACGCGTTCCTTTTACGATGTCATCGTTTCTCGAAAAGTCTTTCGCTCGGCTCCAATCACCTGTGTCAACGACGTAGATTCCATTCAAGACAGAATTGGAGTGATCCTTAACCAATACCCTATCGCCAGCCGAGAGCGAAACGTCGTCAATCGTCTGCAGCCCAGAAAGCGTCGTGAACGGCGATGTCCCTGATACGGTCGCAACTCGGCATGGCCCTTTGATCGCGGTGGCTGAGGATAGGCCATCGCGTCGATCAATCAGAATACTTGTCATCGATTATCCTTGAATGTTACCGTTTGCATCGGCCTTATTGACCGTAGCCGTAACCGTGATATCGCCAGCCCAATTCGACGCTGTGTCTATTCTGACCACATCTGTAGAGGGCGTGATTGCGCCGATATCTAGTGCCTGCCCGCCTCCGGAAGATGGCTTGCCAATAACAGAAACTACGTTATTTATCTGCGATCCAAATGGCAGATATCCGGTGAAATCGAACGAATGCTGAGTGCTCGCCGTGAACGTCTTCTTCATCGTCGGGCGGCTGGATTGCGGGGTGACGTACTGAACGAAGTCATTGCCACCCATAAAGATGTTGTCGTTCTGAGACGTATCGAAATTCGCCGGGTTATATATTTTTGTGGCGCTCACCGTTGCCGCAGATGAGTTTCTGAACTGGCTCCCGGTGATCGTCACGTTCGAAACGTAACATGTCGTGTTCGAACCATAATCACGCGCCACGATGAAAGCGAAATTGCTGTCTCCACAGTCAAGCGCCGTGTGTATTCCAAGACAGTTCAATTCCCCAAAATATGTTTTGGTCGTATCCGCCTCGTTCGACATCTCAATGAAGCACTTGTCGAGATAGAGGTTTGTGATCATCGCGCCGCAGCGGCCGTTCGGAAACTTGATGCCTGCGGTATGCGAGGTCTGCCCTGTCAACCCCGGCACACCCTGATAGACGTGGACCTTGTTGATCGTGGTCGCATATCCTTCGAACCACATGCCATATTTGAAATGTTGAAAGACTGCGTCGTCAATTTTCTGGTCGCCATCCACGCATTTCAGCGCGGCCCTGGTGCGAACGTTCGGAGAGCTAGCCCCCTCATCCGATTGAAAACGAGTACCGCCGGCAATCTTCAGGGATGCCGTCCCATCCATGAAGAAGCCCCAGGACAGATCCGTCTTGTTGTTCAGGAAAAAGCATTCATCGAGATAGAATGAAGCGCCATCGCTATAGACCCAATTTGCAAGCGAGTTCCCAAACATGGAGACGTTCAGCAGTTTCGTGTTCGCACCATTTGCAACACTCGTGTAGTCAAGCAGATACCCGCCAGCCCATGACGTGGTTGACGCCTCTATTCTGCCGTTGAGGATGTGGAACATGTGATCACCCGCGCCGCCGGTCGGCGTGACAGGTTCCTCAAGAATGATCCTCGCCCCCTTCAAATCGACATGCGACCGATAGACTGGAGATCCCGACTGATACATCGCGTTGATGGATTCAGTCAGCGCGTCGTTATGGTTGCCTTTCCATCGATAGAAGTCTTCATAGACAAGTGGGCGTGTGCGATCGACAATCGCGGGAGAACTGTAGGCGGCATATACCCAAGCCCCGATATTGGCTGCCGTTCCTGTCTGCTTGACATAGGCAGGCTGCCCTGCGGCAATCTGCGAAGAGAAGTCACCAGATGTCCACTTTGCAATTCCGCCCGTTCCTACGAGCGCGTAGCCAGCCGATGGCAATAGATCCGCCAGTTGCGTATTGTCGGCGACAACGACGAAGCCGCCTTGAGCACCGCTTGCCGTGAGTGCGAAGGCTATTGCTGTCGTGCCTATATAGATCGGATCTGCAGTCGTGACTTGGAATGTTGACCCAGCATACGTCGAGCCGGTAACGATGCCGACGCGAGTTCCAGACATGACATCGCCAGATCTTCCGAAATCGGCCGCGCGTCTCCAGTTGCCAGTATCGACCACATAGATGCCGTTGTCCACGCCATTCGTCTGCGCACGCACCAGCACACGATTGCCTGAAATAACGGAGACACCGTCAACGGTCTGCTCGCCAGCGAGCGAAATGTTTGCGGTCGTGGCTACTCGGCATGGCCCTTTAAAGGCCGTGGCTGAGGATAGCCCGTCCTGACGGTCTATTGCTATGGACATTCATTTTCCTAAGAAAAAGGCTCCCGAAGGAGCCAATCAGCAATCGTTCGCTATTGAGCTGTATCGCGTACATGCATCGTCAGATGGAGTTTTGGTTAGGTACAGACCGCCCAAAATCCCGAGTACGATCAGGATTGGATAAATCCATTTTCGGATATCTTCCGAAGCGTCATCCTTAAATATGAAGATTATGGCATAGAAAGCGAAAACAGCAGCCGCGTATATCCATAGCATTTGACACTCATTGCAATGCTGGTTTGACCGCCGCATTGATGATAGTACGAACGCCAGGCAAAGCGCTACCGGGTATTTGGCGAAGCGCTGCATTTGTTGCAGCCTTCGTTCGTTCGCCTTTTGTCACAGCCGCGTAGATGGCTGCGAGATCTGAGAAAAGCCCAGCCGTAGGGCCTAGAACAGCGCCTAGTGGATCGCGGCTTTGATAGCGTGTAACAGCGCCGGAATGATCTTTGTCGCCTGCCAAGACAGAAATACCGGCTGGTATTGACATGCTTCGGCCACCAAGCGCAGCCGAAACCTTGTCTGCTGTATTGGTGATTTCGAACGGCAGGTAGAGACCTCCCCATCGATCAAGCCCATCCCCAACCCATTTCCCCGGATTATCAAGAAGGTTCTGCGCTTTTTCATAATCCCCACGCTCAATCATCTTGAGATAGCCGGTCATCATTCCAAGCGCGGCCCCGAACACCATTCCTTCCAGTAGACGTTTCGGGCGCTCCTGAAGCCCGAGGATCAACATACGCTGATGAGACGCCATGCCAAACGTCTTGAACTGCATGATCAGCCGGCCTGTGTTCGTCTTCATCCACAGCGGCTTATCGCCCATTCCTGGCTTGATAATCGTGCGATCGACATCCTTATTGAGAGCCGCGCCAAAAGCACGATAGGCGTCAACGTCATCCCATTCTTTGACATTCGCTCCATGGATTCCGTGTTCCACAACGCCATGCTTCTTGAACTGATCCGCGATGCGCCCGGCCATATCTTCATCAATGCCGAGGAATCCCATATACGTCTTCTCGTACTTGTCCATTCCATTCCAGTTCAATGCATTCTTGATGACCCGATTTTCGGTCATGACCGAAGCAATCGTATTCATCGTATCTGTCCACCAGCCGATGCCAGTTGCTTTCGTGAACACGTTCGCCGCGTTGTCTAGAAAGCGCTCATAACGATTTCCGTATCGGTATGGATCGCGCAAATCTGCCAGCGATGCAAAGCGGGCTTGCATGACCCGCTCAGCGACCGTCCCAAGTTCTCTAGCATCCTCCCTTGCAATCTGGATTGAGCGGATGCCGTTCACTTTGCTGGTGAGGATTGGCAATGCTTCTTTCATCGTAGCGGTCAATCCATGCACCGCCGGGAAACGCGCCGCGTCCGTCAAGCTGGAAAGAGTAACGCCGCCGAGCAATCTCATATAATTCCAAGTCAATGCGGCATTGGTGATATTCGACCATCCAGAAGATCGATCTGCAGCCTGATAGGTGCCACGCAGCATGTCACGGAATGCAGTCAGATGCTTAATGTCCTTCTCTTCTGCCTTGTCCAGTTTAGCCCGCTCTTCTGGAGTTTTAGCAGCCTTGCGCAGTTCCTCATAATCCTTGGCAACAGCGTCAAGCTGCTCCTTCATGTCAGCCCTGCCGAAACGCTTTGTCAATTCGATATCTGCAGCCATAGACCGCGAATACCGGCGAAGGATCATCTCTGCATCATTATGCAGGAAATCTTCCACCTTGGCGTCAGGAATGTTGAATGTCCGTTCCTTGAGCGGTCCGGTCTTTACCGGAACAAGCCATTCCGGAATATCGCCCTTCCCCTTTCCAGTCAGGTTATTGAAGACCTCGGAAATCACCTGATCAATGTAATCAGCCCGGTCAGCATCGTTAATAAACTCGGGCAGATCTTCCATCTTTGGAGGCTGCATCGGCTTAAGCTTTTCGGATTTAGCTTCTGCCGTCTTTACGCGCTTCAGGATCTCAGGCAATTCCTTTTCAAGCTTGATCAGCTCTAGTTCCAGATCGCGATTTAGTTTGCCATCCGCGTCAACGCGCTTCAGCGCTTCAATTCGGTTGCGGGTCCGCACCTCATCATATCTCGCCTTTCCATACTCGCGACGAGCCTTGGCATAATCTACCATCTTGCCGATGCGCGGGGATGATTTGGCGATGTCGGCAGAGGCGTTGATTTCGTCTTCTAGCTGCGCAAGCTCATCCGCGATGTTTTTTGCTTCAGCCTCAGAGACAACTTTGTCATTGCGCACCTTGTCCGTCGCCTGATCAAATTGCTCTATTTCCTGTTGAAGCTTGGAAATGCGCGTATCGACCTCATCAAGCAAACCTTCCTGCCCAAGAACTTCCTTCATCTTTTCGCGGATCTGCTTAACAGTCGCGTTCTTCGGAAGCCCAACAGACTCAAGCCACTGCTCGACATTGGCGCTCATTGCCTCTGCATTGGCGATCTCAGCATCAGCAGCAGACGAACGCACCGGAGAGCCGGACAATTCCTGCCGAATAGCGTCAAGCACATAGTTTTGATCGACGTAACCGTTTTCATCTACAGGAGCGCCGTCAAAGATATCATGCTCGCGCGCAACGATATTGTCAGCAGCCCCGCGCCCGCCTTCGCTTTTGAACAGGCCGGGAATATTCTTAGGCGTTACGCCCATGTTGCGCAGTTCAGCATCAAGGCTAGAGCCAATGCGAACGCCGCCGCGCTTCTTGAGGATGCTTAGAACCGGCGTCTTTGCGCGCTTGACGTTCTCAGCTTTGCGCGCTTCCTTGACGAATTTGACGAGTTGGTCATCCTGCGAAGCGTTGCGCAGAGCATCGACCACTTCTTTAGGTGCCCTGCCCTTGAGAACATCAAAGCGCCTAGCCTCTTCGGCCTGGACGCGCCCCATCTTGCCCTCGCGCACCTTCTGCCGGGAAGCAAGACGCTCTTCAATCTGAGACAGGCGTTCAAAGGCTTGCTGATATTTGTCATCAACAGCTAGTGCCTGAACCACCTTGTTGCCCAACTTGGTTTCTTGCTGCGCGAACTGAACCTTGTTTAGCTCAGCGTCAAAATACTCCCGTGCGATCTGCCTGAAACGTGGCTCCTCACCTATCAATCGCTCACGGTTCCAAAGACGAGTGACATAACTCGCTGCTGTCGTTGTCTTCACATCTTCAGGCAACAGCTTGCCTTCGATAGCCTGCTGCAACAGCGGATCGAAGATTTTCTCGCGCGCCGCTTGAGCTGTTCTGGTGACAAACTCGTTCCCGTTGATATCAATGTCATTGCGACGGCCAGCCTTTGCCACGGATTCCATGAACTGTGATTTGGTCATCATCTCGCCAGTCGCAGGAAGACGCGACGTTAGCCAGTTTTGGCCGAAAGACTGACGGTATTTCAGATACTCGGCATCAGCCAGTCGCTTCCATTGACCGTATGCGCCGCGATTATATATCTTGACCAGATTTTCAACATCTGCGCCGAGCGTCTTTCCTTCCATGTTCATTGTGATTTGGACCGGGTTGTCCACCATCTTCAAAAAGATCTCGCGAACTTTTGCGGATGGCGAAAGAAGCGTGCGAATGCCGGGATTGATCCGCGCCGCCGCAGAGGCGTTTGCGACAATCTGAGCGGCGCGCGGTCCTGCTATGCCCATGTCCTTCAACTGCGGCGTAAGGTCATCCACCGTTGCCGCGCCTATGGATTGAGCGCGCTTCACCATTTGATCGACTACCGCATTCGGATTGGCGACTTCACCGCTGAGATCTTCCTCAAGGCTCTTCGATACGCGCGACCATTCGCCATGCGAAAACAGTTTTGAGATCGCGCCGCCAAGGATTCCCCCAAGGATCACAGACCCTCCGATGGAAATGGAACTCTCAGTTGGCGTGCGCAATTCCTGATTTCCCTGAAGAACCGCCTCTTGGGCCGCGGTCGATAGACCCGCAGCGGCCCCAACCGAAAGCGCTGATTTCAGGACATCGTATCCAATCTTACCTTCCCGGTAGAGAGCTCCACCAGGGATTAGCGTTGGCAGATCGATAAGGCTTGCCCCAAGCGAAAGCGTGGTCCCTGTCCATCCTGATTGAGAAAGAGTTGCCCTATCCTTTCGCTCCTGATCGATCTTCTGTTTCAGGGCCGTTTCAGCCGTCTTGTTATAAACCTCCTCAAACAATGGAGCGTATTGCTCGTAACCCTTGAAATCAGGAGAATATGCAGGGTCTATGTTGGTCAGCTTCTTGACATCAAAATCAAGGCGCGGATTTGAGATCGTCGCGCCTATCGTATTTTCCTGCCGGAACGCAGCCCCCAATGTATCGATAAAAGACGGCGCTGGCGTATCTTCTGGGAGATAGCCCAAATAGCCGGCATCATCAAATGTGACTGATTTGTTGAGCGGCATCAGAGAGGGCTTTCCGACCCGCGCCATGATCCATCATCAGGCGTTACGCTGTTATCCTGCGGCGCGGAAGCGTCTGGATTTACTCCAGTGCGCTTTTCATCCTGCATTTTCTGGAATTCGTTTTGCATTTCGAGAGCCTTCATGAAATCCGGAGATCCTTCCTTTCGCTTCTTGGCTTCGTCCATGCGTTTCTGAATATCCAGTTCGAAATTCAGATTCGTCTTTTGCTTGGCCTTCGAATTTTCAATAGCCGTCGCGTTAGCCTTTGCAGGATCAGCAGTGAACGGATGTTGATATTTCTGCAGCTTTCCATCTTGCATATAGAAAAGCTGGTAATTCGCTGGCTTGCCGGCGGAAACATCACGTTCCGTCTGATCGTATGGCTGCAAGAAAACATCTGTAGCGTCAATCTTCTCCGCTTTCAAATCATCGATAGCCTGCTGCTTGATGTAGTCGTATGATCCGTTTGCATCAGGCGGATAGGCCCGTTCAGGCGGAAGCTTCACAACAGCCTTATCTCCGGCGATCGTCAACATGGATGTGCCGTACATCTTAGCAAACCGCTCGTCGGCAAGTTTCTTCCCGAGCGTTGTATCTCCGCCAGCGTCAGCAATGCTTTCCTCAAGGATTCCCTTGTAATCGGCGACGATCGCCTGTTCTGATTCTGGCGTATAGCCGATGGAAAGACTCTGCTGCGAAGGCACGTCTCCAAGTCTTGGAGCGAAGGAAAACATGCTATCAAAAATTCCCGCAACAGTGCTACTGTCAACCTGCTTGATGAAATCAGAAATTGGCTTAGATTTCATGATTGCTTCGCGCTGAGAAGCCAACGCCGGGTCATTGAGAGAAACAACTTTTCGCGCCGCCTCTTCCGCAGAATACCCCATGTCGAAAGCAAAGTGACGATACGCAGTCAGGTTCTTTTGTACAAGGTCAGCGCCAGGCATCGTGTTGATGGCGGTCGGCGATATCTGGTCTAGCTTATCAACGGTCTGCAGTGTCGCAGCCATCTCCGGAATCGACTGCGTTGTCATTCCCCTGCGAATTTCAGCCTGAAGGGACGGCGGAATGCGGCCAGTCTGAGCAATGAAAGAGCTAGTGACAAGCGGCCTCTGATCCTCGGGAGCGGCCGCGATAAGCTTGTCAAATGCCTTGTCGGCAATCTTGGTCTGGTCTTTGTCGTAATTGTTGATCGAAAGAGACTGCCCGGAGCTAAGCGCCTGTATGAACTCGTTGACGCCCTTATCTTCCTTCAACGCAGAATTCAGCGTATTTATCAGTGACGCCTTGTCGCCGTTGTCGAGATATTGATTTCCAAGAATATCTGACTGAGTAACCCTATTGGGATCAACGGCAATCTGCAGGCTGAAGTCATCCTTTGCCTGTTGTTGCGTGGCCTTTAGAGAGGCAAGTTGCTGTGTCGCCACTTCCTTCTGTTGAGCCTCGGACACCATGATTACGCGCTGTCTTACGTCAGGCGAAACCTTCTCCCAATCCTTGGGAAACTGCTTCGGAACGCCGTGTCTTGTACTCGAATCCTCGACATGCCAGTTTTCGTTTGAAAGCGGGAATTTCAGTCCGTATTTTTCCGCGTTGTCATGCACCCACGAAACAACTTCAGGAGGCGCATATTTCAGACTCGTTCCGTTAAAGCTCATGTCTGCCGCCAGTCCGGCATTATGGTTACTCTTGCCAGGAGGCGCAACCCATTTACGAGCGGCTTCCGGAGATCCGTATTTCTTGACGGCAGCGGAAAATAGTTCGGCCTGATGCGCAGCCGATCGATAGGCTGAAAAGACGCCGAGTTTGTCGCGGATACCTTCAGGAGCGGCCTGAATTAGATTGGCAAGCTTCACCGCAAAGTTATCATTCAGCCCCTTGATAGATTCCGGCCCTTTGTCCGTCCTCGATTGCAGGAATGAACGTGCATTTGCGACCTGCTGGACATCAAACTTCGTCTGAGGTTCTGCGGCCCCGAGTACCTTGCGGTAATATTTTGCCGTCTCGTCAGGCAAGACACTATCATCTCGCCCAGCCTTAAGCCACGCATCGGCACGAGTAGGCCCGCCATTATAGGCGATCAATGCCGCTTCCTCATCGCCATTGTATCGAGCCAGCATGTCGGATAGATATTTCTTTCCATACAGCATCGAGACATCAGGATTTTTCAGATATTCCTTTTGTTTCGCTGGATCGGAAGGGAAGTTTGTATCCCCGATTTCCTTGGCGATTTGTGCCGCAGTGTCAGGCATGACTTGCATTAACCCGAGAGCGCCTTTGTTACTCTCGGCATTGGAATTTGCGCCACTCTCAACGCCGACGACGGCATTCGTCAAGGCATCAATATTCGGAAGATTTAGTTTACCTGACTGAGCCGCAAGAAGTGCCTGCTCATCGTACGATTTCTGAACGAACAGGTCACGACGCCGAGAGGCATCATCAGGGGCAAGAAGTCCGGTCTTTTCCGCCGTATCGATTGCTGCAGAAATATCAGCCCTGGCTTTGTCCCTGATATCTTCTGGCGTATTGGGATCGATGACAAGGTTATAGTTTTTCTTGTTCGCGTCGTCCAAAGCTGAGACGTTTGCATCCTTCGCCTTTTTGGTCGAAATGTCCGTGATGAAATCACGAGCGCGAGCAATCCCCTCTAACTGAGTAGCCGCGTAACGTTCGCGCATCTTCGGGTCGCGGATGACATCTGTCGCCTGTTTTGTCGCGTCCTCAATCTCCTTGCCATACTTCTCCGGAAGCTTGGCATAGTCGGGATCGTTTTCAGCCCTGTTCTGGATATCGAGCAGGCTTTGTGTTTTGTGCGCCTCTGCCGTGGCAATATCAACCGCGTTCTGCTGCTGGCGGTCCTGCTCCTGCTTCGCGACCATGGACGACGCCAGATCGCCTATACCAGCACCTAACTGCTGAATACCGCGACCGATTGCCGTTGTATCATAGGTGGCGATCTGACGGCCGGATCTGAGCGATACGGGGCCGGAGAGATCAAACTTGCTCGGGAGACGTGCCATTAGCCGTAAGTCGTCCTTGCCACATCACTGTTGTATTTCCCGAAGCCACTGGCAAGCGTGCCGGCGGCTCCCAGGAACGAGCCGAACAATGAAGCCTCTCCAGTCAAGCGCGTTCCCTTCGCTTGGTCGAATAGCCCACGCTTGCGCTGCTCGCCGCCATAGAGCGCAGTTTGTGCGTTGTATTCGCCCTGCTGTGTCGTCTGCGTCATCAGTTGGATGATCGTTGGGTCGGAAGCACCTGCTCCGGAATAGGCAGAAAGTGCCTGCGCACGCGAATTGACAAGCTCAGCCTCTTTACGCTTCTGCTCGGCATCGCGTTGCGAAGATGCATATTCCTCCCGGCCCTGCGCCTCCTGCTGCGCTGCTTCGTATTTGGCTTGATTGTTTGCTGCAATTCCGCTGACAACGCCGCCAATGGCGGAGATGACAGACGCCACCGCTCCTAGTGCCGCCATTTAAACACCCATATTTCTTTGCCGTCTATCACTTCGTCTGTCTTCTCGAACCCAGCGAGACGGCACAAACGTTCTGACGTATCATATTCGGTATCGCGTGGCGTGTAGACTTCGGTTGCCCCGAGCTGCCGAGCCTTGCGCAACATGGTCCTGCATTCCGCTAGCGCCTGCCGAACGATGTTCCTTGGGGGATTGTCTACATGGAAAAACAGCCATGTCCGACCAGCCCCGAAAGCAAGACCGCCAATCGCAATCATCCTGCCCTCAACCATGCCGACCTTGCAGGTAACAGGCAACGTGATTTCGAGGCCGGATATCTCGCACGCCTGATTACCGCTTATACTTGAAACTTCAAGCATTCGTGTCGATGCTGAAGGCTAGACCGAGGATATCAGCAGGCCAGTCAAAAGTCATGCAGATGCGAGAATCCTTGAACCACTCCCCATCGAATGGGATTGACCCCTCTTCCGTCACAATATCGGCAACATCGTCTGGCGTCGAGTATTCCACCTGCACGGGCAGCGGGAACATGTGGTCGAAATCCTTGCCTACGTTGACGCCAGATCTAACATAATCCGTCATCAATAGTGCGATTTCATTAATGCGCTTTCGTTGAAACATCGCTGTCCCGCCAGCGGCGGCATATGCCAGGCGAGCAGACTTGTAGCGCCCTTGATACGAAAGCCCAGCGCACCAATCTGTTACCGTACTCGGCAATACGACGTTTCCATCATCATCTACCGTGAACAGTTTCGGCGCTGTCGTCGTCAGTCCACCTACCGTGGTTGTCTCGTTGATCGGCGCACCATCCGCCCAGACCTTGACCTGTTTGCCACGAAGATGCGTTCCAACCGCAATCGTGGCCGAGGCTGGCGAATTCGTTCCATCGACATAGGCATCCATGACGCGCGCGCGCGTGAAAGGTCCAGCCTGCGTATCGAGCGCCATTTTTTCGATATGGCGATGATTGGAGCCGTTCACGAACCGCTTGACGACAAAATAGACTTCATCCTGATTTGTGCCAGGCAGCACCGCTACGCTCTCGAACGAACCATTCGTGGTTATCGGAACAAACCCAATGACCTGTTGCGCCGGCTCATAGACCATGCACATGCAGGAGCCATCCTCAAGCACGGCCCATACGCGCGTATCGGGCCGGCGGGAAACGGCAAGCTTCACGATGCCGGACTGAAACCACGAAGAGCATAGGCGCGTCATCTCGGTAGATGCATAGTCTCCGTTATCCGATGTAAATTCAATCTGGAATAGAGACTTCGCGGGGCGATCAACAAAGACACCTCTGCCGTCAACGCGAATAGCATCGATAGCGCCGGAGCCAATGGAGGAGGAGGACTTGAGAGTTAGATTTGTCGGACTAAGTGGCTCATCAAGCGAGGATGATTTCGCCGCGACCTCGCTGCCATTCGTCAGGAAGATGACGCGCTGAAGCGGCAGGATCGATTGCACCTCATTGACGCCACCTATTGCGATGGAACGTGAGATAGGCCCACTGTCACCTTCCGTCTGCTCATCGAAGCTTTCATAGGCGTCAGAGACAGAAGCCCATAGCTTGTCATTTCCTGCCCAGAATAGACGCCCTTCAGAGAGGCAAACGCCTGTCGGCCATCCCTGCACATCCGACCACATCCCTTCTTTCCAGTCAGACGTGTAGATCGTATTTTTGAACGGCTTGAGGACTTCGACGCTCACCGTTTGCTTATCGGTAAACCCTGTAACGCGACATATGCCATACCCGCCGCCGCCATCATAATTTATCGCGATGTTTGCCGAACCAGAGGTATAATCGCCCGTCTGAAACCCGAGGCGATAATACACAATCGCGTTATCGTCAGAGTCATATTCGAGGATATCCGTCTGGTTTGATGTCTGCCCAATCGTATCAGACTGAGAGGAGTTGCGATAGGGCTTGAACCCATATGTTTCGCTATCGAAAGAGCGCTGGACCTTGATCGTGCCTGACCATGTGCCGGTGATCGTATAGGTCCAGTCTCGATCATTCGTCGCCTGTGTGCCGCCATCAACGCCAGTGACCTTGATAGGGTCAGTGTAGATCTCCTCGCCGGCCAGCGACTGGACGACGTGCTGACCATCATGGAATAGATAGAACAACGCGCCGACATGACTTGCTGAAAAGAAGCTATCGCTTGCCGTCAACGTGACATTGCCGCGTGTGCCGGATGGTTTCAGGCGAACAGGAGCGGTCTTGGTCGCCGTAAAAGGTCCATCATCAACATTGTATTCAACGATGGACCACGACTTTTTACCGCGACGTTCTATGCGATGCTGTTGAACGCCATCGCAAGCAACGAAGATGACATCCGCAGACTGCGCGATCCTTATGAGCGGTAGTGAAGCCGCATTCCACGGCGTGTCGAGCTTCAGATTCCCGCCGCTTTCGATCTGGCATGTCTTTACGAATTTGCGGATCTCGCTTGAAGTCTGGAAGAACAGCCAGAAGCTAGAGCCAGTCGGCGTGAACGCGAGCGAGTGGACGCCCGGCTTCAGCTCAGTTTCCGCGATATACTGATCACCGCCATTCGAAGAACCGCAGCGGAATGTCACAGGTCCACGCGCCACCTCAATAAACAGGCCATGTTCTACATTGCGATCACCAGAGGCGACTGTTACTTCCTGCTTTGCTGTGGCTTTCGACCCGTTCGCATCGCCGCGCATCTGCAAATTGCCACCAGCAATATTGATGGTGGCCCCAGATGTTGCAGTCAGTGCCCATGTGCCAGTTCCGCCGAAATCACCCTGGCTAACCGATGTCGCGACACTGTTGCGAGACACCAGCACATCGTCTACAAAGACGCGCATCTGACCATCTGTCAATTCCAGCAATGCTGCGTCATCAGCAGCGAAGATGAATTCCTGTATTAGTGCCCTGTTGTCGTTCAGAGTGCGGTTGATATAGCCGAGCCCAGGGCGCAGAAACATGTTTCCCGAGACTGTTGGCAACAGATTGGTTTGATCCTCTGCCGCAAGCCGCATGCGCTCCAGGTCCACGCGTGCGAGCCTGTCAGCATCAACGACACCAACGTTGAAGCTTTGAACGTAGATGTTTTGCTTTGGCATATCAGCCGTTCATCCGGCTTCCGCTGCGCAAGCGAGATTTCACTAGCCGACCTGTCGGTGGACGTTGAACCGCTTCGTCTACTGCGTCCTTTGATTTTGCCACCTTCAGGAGCTTTTCCCAGATCTGAAACAAATCATTGCGATTTCCCTTGTCGTTGGAAATAGGAAGGCCGCAGTCAAATGCCAACCACGCTTCAAGCGCGCGCGCGAAGTTCTCACGCCAACGCCCTATGTTCCATCCATAGTAGGGACTGTTCGAGACATAGCGGATATAAAGCGGCTCGATATTAGCAAACCAATAGTCGCCCTCATCGTGGAATTCCTCAAACCCTTCCTTGAAATAAGGGTCTGTGCTGATAGTATTCGTTCTCACCCAATCATCCGGCTTGCGGAACGAATATTGAGCGCCAAACAATGGCTCGTAGTCATCATCTGCGCTCAGTTCGATTGTGCGGATTGCGAAATTCCACAATCCTTGTTCCAGCATGAAATTGACAGCACCAGCCCATGCGTCATCAAGCTTTAGACGACGACTATCATTGTCCGTGAGGGATGATAGCCGACCATCGCCAAGGCGGCGAAGAGCGCCGCGATATATGGTGAGCTGGTCCGCCATGGTTAAGCCGCTACGCCCATAACCTTATTGAAGTGCTGGATAGACGATCCGATCGCTTCAATCTTGGTCTTGTGATTTCTGCTGACCTCAATACCGCCATCTTTGAGACGGACACGCCATAGAGTGCGCGGCGTATGGTCAACTACATAGCCATCGGGGATCGTGGATTCGAGAGCCTGCATTTCCTCAGGATCGGCACGTTCTGAGACTTCTGGATTTTCGTATGGACGACGCACAACGACTGCGTAGCCGTTACCAACTTCCATGACACGTACCGTCACGTCAAACCCCTGGCCGACCACCTCGACAAGATCGTACTTGCGTAGCTTGGATGCGTAGTGGCACCAGAACTTGGGAACGAACAAGTCTTCAAGCTTGGTTTCAGGATCGACAACAGTGAAGTGATGCGCGCGCGCGAATTCAGCAGCGACTTTCATTTTCGTGGGATGTAGGGGGATCATGGTTGCCTCATTTCGGTTGAACAATTCGGAAGTGGGGGCGATCAGGGAGGACGACCGCCCCACACACTCCGACTATGGACGAGGCAATCCGCAGCCGAAGCCGCGAATTGCATCAGGTGATGGCAGTCGGTGCAGATACCGTGGTGGCCGGCGAAGCCGCAGTCCCTGCAGTCGTGACCTGGTAGATCTTCCACTTCGGGCCGGTAGTAGCGATGACAAAGACGGCATCGCCTGCGCGCATTCCCTTCGTGTATCCATCAGAGAAGTAGCCAGGGCCAACGATTGTAGCATCGGCATCGGATGCCGTCTGATAGATCCAGGTACGGTTGGTGTAGTTCCCCACGCCATTGAACATGACGCAGAGGTTATCAGGTACATAAGCCATTGTGATTGCTCCTTAGGTCGCCACGAACGCGGAGCCGTCGTGAGTGATCTTCACGATGCCGTTGTTCTGGAGGATTTTGGCACCGTGCCACACTTCAGCACGCGCCCACGAGCGGCCCTGCTCTTCATTGAAGCCCGCGAATACCTGCTCTTCGCCCAGGCTGACGGCATAGCCGATAGCGGAACGATGATACATGTAGCAGATCTCGGCAGACGTACCGATGCCAGTAACACGACTGGAGACGATCCAGTTGATGCCAGCCCACCGATACATCTTGCGGACAGGACCGCCGAACGGCTTCATATCAACGTAGTCGCCATTCGAAAATTCCGTTGTCTGCAACAGATAGCCACGGAACGCCGGGGTAATGATTGCAAACATGTTGTCTTCTTCCTCGACATCAACATCGCTGTTGCCGAGAATGGCCTGTGCGCCCAAGATTGTGGATAGCGTGGCCGTGCCAGTGCCAAAATCCTGCGTTGCATTTGCCAGTTCAGTAAGCAAAGTCAGGTCGATATCGCGATTGATGACGCGGATGGACTGATCGCGCATCGCCGCGACCTGATTGCCTTGAGATGCAAAGGCGTTGAACCCGGTAATCGCATACGGAGCGTGTTTTTCCACGAGCGTAGCGGTAACCTGGTTGTTGGTCGGGTTGCCGTAGGGAATGTCACCATTCGAACCACGGGTTACGGCAGTGTCGGTGGACGAGCCGTTGATGTCAAAAACGACGGAATTGCCCTTGTTGACGGATTCCTTTGTCGTGGTCATCTTGAGCAGGCTGATCTTCTGCTCAAACGCCGGGACAAAGTCTTGGCGGTACTGAGTGACCGCAGCTTCAATAGACATTTGCATGTCCTTTCAAGACTGTGTTGAGGGGGGTTTTGAGCCGGAGACGCAATAGGGTAGCCGAAAGCATGGCGGGGCCGTTGCCGGGGTGGCCGCTGCGCGTTCGGGGCTTTACGTATCTAGGCGGGTTATTCCAATGTCAGGGCCGTTGCCGGGGTGGCTGACGCTATTTCTTGCGCTTCAGTTCTAGTTCAATGATCTGGCGCATTTCCTTATCAAGACCTTCGTTCACATACCGATCGAAATCGGTGTTGCGGATCTTGGTAATTTCTGCCTTGCGGCTTTCATGCCGCGTCAGCACATCCGAGTTGGCGAATACCGCATCACCGTAAGTGTTACGGCCGGCATCTGCCAACTTCATCATAAGTTCGGGAACATTGCCGAGCATCCTGCCGTCAGGAAGCCGCAGACCTGCATATTCCTGATAGTTCAATCCCAAATGATCTTCGACAAAGCGCTTTGCAAGATTCAAATTCCCTTTGTATTCAGGGCCGACCCACTCCTTGCGGAGCGCGTCTTCCGCCTTGTCCTTCGCCTCCGCATCAGCTTGAGACTGATGCTCGTCCGCGATGCGCTTTGCCTCGACAAACCATTCTGTTGCCCCAGCAACGGCATCATTCGTCATGCCCTTCTTGTGGGCGAATTCCGTGAACTGAGCGAGAACCGGCTTGTCTTCATCTGTCAGGTTCTTGACGATCTCGTCAGGCAGTTTGTAGTCTTCCGGCTTATCCGGAATTCCAACTGACTTGCGCCATGCTGCTAGTGCCTTTTCATCCGCTCCATCTGCAGGCTTGTCTACCTTGAGTTTTCCGGATCGAATGAGATCTTCACGTTCTTTCCAGCCTCTTGCGAACGTCGTGGGAGACGGATAGCGCTTCAGTTGCCGAAGAAACGCCTCGTCCTTGCCGGCAAGCTGCTCGCGCCAATCATCAGGCCAGGGGCTTTCCTTCTTGACCTCATCAATGACATCGGCTGCGGTCTTTCCAGTAGATTGCGATGTCGTTTCAGTCGTGGCCGATTTCGTTGTTTCGGCTGTCTGCTGTGTCGTGCTTGTCTGTTCCGTGCTCACGCCAGTTTGTTCAACTGTCGCTTCCGCCGCTAGTGCCTCAGTCATTTAGTTGCCTCTTTTGCCTCACTCGTATTCTCGCTCATCAAATGCCGCAGCATTTCCATTGCGACAAACCGCCGCCCATTCATGAAGCTGATGGCATCGCTGCCGCCTTCTGCTTCCGTGAAGAAATCGACGTTGTTAAAGCGGCAAATCTTGTTGATGATGACAAGACGTGCCTTTATGTGATGGTCATCCGAAAATAACGACTTGAGCGCCATCACTTCGTCGGATGTCAACTTGACAGGCTCATTCGGACGCTTCATTGCACAGTCCCGCCAGGTCCAGGAATAAGTCCTCCTGCCTGCATAGCCTGCGCTCCCTTGCCTACCTGTTCAGCAGTAGCTCCGCCGGCCTGCAGCAGGGACGCAGCTTGGGCGAGTTGCGTGGCTTGTGCATTCTTATCCGCCAGCGCCTTCTTTGCGTCATCATCGAGCAGCCATTCCGGTTCGGCACCAGTTCCGCGAACGGCGTCTTCAGTGGCTTTCTTGAGGTCAAAGTCCTGCGGAATTGATTGGTCAAACTGCGCGCCGGCCGCGATGATCTGTATGCTCTCCTGATAGGCCGAGATAATCTGCCGGCCTTCCAGCGTGTTCAACGGACCTTCGAATTTGAACGTTACATCCTGCCCTTCCAGTTCATCCGGTAGCGGCGGGAAAGCACCTCTGTAAAGCAGCATTTCGAACGTGACATCAAGCAAAGGAAGATGATACTTGCTATCGATAGGCCCGAAGAACGGTAACGCAGCGCGGCGATATTCATCAAGCCTTGCGTTCGTTTCGAATGCGGTCATCTCGTGGACCTGCGGGAGATTTAGCTTGTTGAGCAGGTACGCTTCAGAAATCAACATCCGAACGTCCTGCTTCAGCTCCATTCCGAATGAGATCGGAAGAGCGTCGTGTAGGGAAAGAGTGTCTTCGCCTGTGTAGAT
>ERZ650303.58-NODE-58-length-27500-cov-12.520496_pt1 | contig 27500 bp, 23 predicted proteins | sample MGYA00376239_ERZ650303 | MGnify/ENA primary metagenome ERZ650303 (study PRJEB26733, sample SAMN07839262) | wastewater metagenome | biome: small river; feature: stream; material: water | place: USA: North Carolina | collected 2016-04-05 ... | reverse complement strand
ACGACACGATGCCGCTGGAGTCGATGAAGTGCTCCACAAAGTTGTTGGGCTCGGTGACCGCGTTGCTCTCGAAGGTGGGTGGTGGTAAGTCGTTCAGGCCTTCAAAACTTCGGCCTTGCAGCAGTTCGGTGAGGCTGCGCTCCAGTGCCACTTCAAAGCTGGGGTGCGCGCCGAATGAGGCGAAGACACCGCCTGTGCGTGGGTTCATCAAGGTGACGCACATGACGGGGTAGGTGCCTCCCAATGATGCGTCTTTCACCAGCACCGGAAAGCCTTGTTCTTCCAGCCCTTGAATGCCAGCCAAGATGCTGGGGTACTTGGCCAGCACATCGTGCGGCACATCGGGCAAACAGATTTCGCCTTCCAAGATTTCGCGTTTGACGGCGCGCTCAAAAATTTCAGACAAGCATTGCACTTGCGCTTCGGCCAGTGTGTTGCCAGCGCTCATGCCATTGCTGACGAACAAGTTTTCGATCAGATTGGACGGGAAGTACACCACCTCGCCATCGGATTGGCGCACGTAGGGCAGGGAGCAAATGCCGCGCTGCGTATGGCCTGAGTTGGTATCGATCAAATGCGAGCCGCACAATTCGCCATCGGGGTTGTAGATTTGCAGGCAGTACGCGTCGAGAATTTCAGTGGGTAGTGCATCTTTACGACCAGGCTTGAACCAACGCTCATTTGGGTAGTGAACAAATGCCGAGCTGGCCATGTCTTCGCCCCAAAACGATCCCGCGTAGAAATGGTTGTTATTGAGTCGTTCGATGTATTCGCCCAACGCTGAGGCCAACGCGCTTTCTTTGGTCGAACCCTTGCCGTTGGTAAAACACATGGGTGAGTGTGCATCGCGGATGTGCAATGACCACACGTTGGGAATGATGTTGCGCCAAGAAGCAATTTCGATCTTGATGCCCAAGTCAGCCAAAACGCCCGACATGTTGGCGATGGTTTGCTCTAGTGGCAGATCTTTGCCGGCGATGTAGGTGCTGGTGTCAGACGTCGGCTTCAGGGTGAGTAAAGATTGCGCATCGGCATCCAAGTTCTCGACTTCTTCGATGACAAACTCAGGCCCTGCTTGCACCACTTTTTTGACCGTGCAGCGTTCGATCGAATTCAAAATGCCGCGGCGGTCCACCTCTTGGATGTCTGACGGCAACTCGACTTGAATTTTGAAAATTTGTTGGTAACGGTTCTCTGGGTCAACGATGTTGTTTTGCGAGAGGCGAATGTTTTCGGTCGGAATATTGCGTGTGACGCAGTACAGCTTCACAAAGTAGGCGGCACACAAAGCCGATGAGGCTAAAAAATAATCGAAGGGGCCAGGGGCCGAGCCATCGCCCTTGTAACGGATAGGCTGGTCTGCGACGACGGTGAAGTCATCGAACTTGGCTTCTAGGCGAAGTTTGTCGAGAAAGTTGACCTTAATTTCCATGGGCGATATTTTTAAAAGTACTCAAATTGATGTGATGAAAATGGTTCGTCATCACGCGGGTGACCAGTATATAAAGCCCAGTGAAAACAGGGCTTTATTTCGGCTTTCGTGGGTTGTGCGTCTTTAGATTAGGCCTTTGCGCTTGATCCAGTGATAAAAAGGCTCAGCCAACAACAACACGGCAATCACACGGCATGCTTGCAAGGCCGTGACAACCGCTACGCCAAGTTGCAGAACCTTAGCGGTGATCGCCATCTCTGCGATGCCGCCCGGCGCTGTGGCCAAAATCATTGTCGCTAACGGCAATTGTGTTAACTCGCTTAATGCAATGCTCGCAAGTGCTGATATGGAAATCATGAAGAAGGTTCCAAATGCAACGCTGGCTAACCAGCGTGGTGCCGTGCGCATGAAGTCAGATGAAAACCGGACCCCAAGGCTCACGCCGATGACCAATTGCGCACCATTTGTCAGCCAAGTAGGAATGCTCGATAGCATGATTTCGCAGGTTGTTAGCGTGATTGAAACAGCCAGCGACCCAATAAACCACGGGTTTGATTGCCCCAGTAGTTTCATCGCTCCAGCGCCAAGTCCGGTGATCAACGCCAGTTCAAGGAGCCCTATGCCATTCACTTGATGCAGTTGAGGAGGGGCCACATCCAAACCATGCCATCCGCTCCATTGCACGGCAAATGGCACGGTCACTGCAACGATCAAAATCCGAAGGCTATGCGCTGATGCAACTAAGTCTGTTCTGGCTTTTTGGCGTTCCGCTAGCAACGTCATCTCAGGTGCTGCACCAATAAGGCTGGCGAAAAACGTTGTTGCGCGATCTAAATTTGGGAACCTTGGCGCGTTGAACCAATAAAGCCAAATGCCATAAAGGTATCCAAGCGCGAATGACCAAAAAATGCTAACGACGACGACCCACCATAGGCCAGCGACCATGGCGCTGACCTGCGACGTGAAGTACAAGCCCAAGGCGGTGCCAATTGTCCATTGAGCCATGTTGCGCAATGGATTCCAACTCAAGGTTTTCATCCCGAAGGTTGATAAGGCTGCCGTGATCAGCAAAGGGCCAATCATCCAGGGCAGTGGGGTGCGCAACGTCACGCAAAAAATTGCGGCAATAAAAGCGGCCAAAAGCGTGCAAACGACTCTCAGACTTTGGCGGAAAGCTAGCTCAGCGTTCATCACGATGGGTGTTTCATTTCAAAGAAAAAATCTTAAATTTAGCTATGTATCAAGCTGAGAAATTGGAGCGCTGCTGCGCTGAGTGGTCGATCTTTACGCACGATGCTTCCGTATGCGGATAGTTTATGTTTGATGTTGTATTTGACGATGCTGAGTAAGCCGTGCTTGGCATAGGGCGTTGCAACAGAGAGCGGTATCACGGCGATCATGTTTGACTTTGCAATCAAGTTCATCGTTGTCAAGATCGAGGACGTCTCTATCAATCCTCGCGGAATCGCGGCGTGGTGTGCTTTGAACTCTTGTTCAATGACTAGGCGCATGGGACTACCAGGCGGTTGAAGAATCCATGGGTAGGAAAGCAAGGCACTGAATGCCGTGATTCCTTTCGTGTTCTTGCTCAGTGGGTGATTGGGTGCCGCGACGACAGCCAATTTTTCATCATCTAGCGGGCGAAATAAATAATCGTTGGTTGATAAATCGAGAAGGCGACCGATGACTAAATCTAAGGCGCCTTCTTGAAGCATTTGACGCAACTGATCACTTGTGCCGACCGTGACATCTACGGACAGGAGTGGGAATCTGTTCTTGATCTCTATCAGTGCGTTGGTCAGCAGCGATGGCGATGCCGCCATGATGCTGCCAATGAAAAGTCGACCTGCGGAGCCTTGATGTAACTCAGCGAGATTGCGTCCCAGCGCTTCGACACTGCCGCGCATGCCTCGGAAAGTCGCGAGGACTGATTCGCCTGTGGGCGTCAGCTTTAAACCCCGACCGACGCGGTCGAACAAGGGGTGACCAATTGCGGATTCAAGTTCATGGAGCATCTTGGTCGCTGCAGGTTGGGTCAGCCCGATGCTTTCCGATGCAGCGCGCAATGTGCCTGTATCAGAGATCGATAAAAGCAATGAAACCTGCCGCATGCGCAGTCGATTCAGCAGATTGGGGGTGAACTTGGATGATGGCATGGCGGAATCTTGATTGATAACCTGTGGTGATCGAATGGTAACAAACATTCAATATACAGCTATCAATTGAGTTTCTACCATTCGGCTCATTAAAGAAAAAAGACGGAGACAGTGTGACGCGTGTTCTGACTAAATTCAGCTGGGTAGCCATTGAGCTCGCATCTCAACGCGTGTTGGGACGTGAGTTGAAGCGTCTCGCTACGAATCGATTGGTTTGAGATGAATGCTTCTATCAATCAGGCTAGAAAGCGCTTTCTTGAATCCGATCAAGAGATGCAAGATGAATTGATGCCAATTGTTGATGCGCATCATCATTTCTGGGATGTCAAAAACAATCCGCATCATTGGCTCAAAAATCAACCAAGAATTCCGTTTCGGTATGGAGATTACGAAGCTATCTGCTGCGACTTCTTGCCCGGTGATTATTCAAAGGCGGTCCAAAAGCATCACGTGATCAGGCATGTGGCGATGGAAGGGGAGTGGAATCCGCTTGACCCTGTAGGGGAGGCCTTGTGGATGCACCGCTTGGCAAGCAAGTCCGGTAAACCGCATGCGATGTCGGCGCAAATTTGGCTTGATAGAAATGATTTGAATCAAGTCTTAGAAGCTTATGCGCAAGAGCCATTGCTTGGTTTCGTCAAGAGCGTCCGTCACAAACCGAGAGTCACAACGCGACAAGAATTCAAATCCAATTGGTCTGAGCCAGGCTCAATGCGATGTGGCCATTGGCGAAATGGGTATGCACGACTCGCCGACCATCAGTTGATGTTTGAACTGCAGTGTCCATGGTGGCATCTGGATGAGGCGATTGAGCTTGCGAATGATTTTCCGAGCACAAAAATAATCATTAACCATGCGGGCTTACCTGCCACGCGCGATGCAGAAACTGTTGCGACATGGTCGAAAGCAATGGGTCGAATCTCTGAATGCCAAAACGTATTCGTGAAGATTTCAGGCCTTGGCGTTGCAGGACAAGCGTGGACGGTTGAAGCGCAGAAGCCCATTGTTCAAACGCTCATTGATCAATTTGGCGTTGACCGGTGCATGTTTGCAAGCAACTACCCAGTGGACGCGCTGGTGACGAACCTGGATTCAATCTGGTCAGGATTTAAGCAGTTGACCAAGCGTTTGAATCCGACAGAGCGATTGGCAATTTTTTGCGATACAGCAGTCAATGTGTATCAACTTAAGTAAAAAAACATAAGGAGACAGAGATGGGAATTGAAAAGTTTGTGAAGGGTGTTGAATGGGTATTGATCACCATGTTTGGTGTCATGGCCGTTCTTGTTTTCGGTAATGTCGTTCTGCGATACGGATTTAATTCCGGCATCGTTTTCTCAGAAGAAATCTCGCGGTTTTTATTCATGTGGCTCACGCTCATCGGCGCGTTGGTCGTCATGAAAGACCACGGTCATCTTGGTATGAGCAGTGTGGTTGATCGCCTGGGTGAAAAAGGTCAGCGAATTTGTCGGTTCATTTCAGACTTGTTGGTCATGGCATGTTGTGGATTGCTGGCTCATGGGACTTGGAAGCAAGTGATCATTGGTATGGATGACCACGCGCCAGTCACAGGCATTCCGATGGGCTACATCCAATCCAGTTTGCTCATTTCAAGTGTTGGCATGGTGTTGGTGCTGGCTTACTCCTTGTGGCGCCAGGTGACCGGTCGTATGCCTGCTGAAGAACTCGTGCCATACAGCGGCAGCGTTGGTGAATAAACATTACAGAGACAAAAAATGACTATTGCAACATTCTTAATTTCTTTGCTGGGTGCGATGGCACTTGGTGCACCGATTGCCTTCGCCTTGCTGATTTGCGGCGTGGCCATCATGATTCAAATCAATAATTTCGACACCCAAATTCTTGCGCAGAACCTGCTGGAAGGTGCGAACAACTATCCTTTGATGGCTGTGCCATTCTTTATGTTGGCTGGCGAGTTGATGAATGCTGGCGGTCTGTCTCGTCGAATTGTGGACGCGGCGGACTCAATGGTGGGTCACGTTCGAGGCGGTCTCGGCTATGTAGCGATCATTGCTGCATTGGTCATGGCTAGTATTTCTGGTTCAGCGGTTGCAGATACAGCCGCGGTCGCTGCATTGCTCATTCCAATGATGCGAAATGCTGGATATCAAGTGCCTCGAGCCGCAGGTCTGATCGCATCGGCGGGCATCATTGCGCCAGTGGTTCCACCATCCATCGCCTTTGTGGTTTTTGGTGTTGCTTCTCAAATTTCAATCACAAAACTGTTTCTGGCCGGCATTGTGCCGGGCGTGTTGATGGCGTTGACATTGGCCTTCACTTGGTGGCTTGTGGCTAAGAAAGAACCTGCAGCAGTGGGTCGTAAATTTGAAATCAAGAAACTGATCACGGCACTGTACAAAGGTGTCTGGGCGCTGGTGCTTCCGATCGTGATTATTGGCGGCATGAAGTTTGGTGTGTTTACGCCAACAGAGGCTGCTGTGGTTGCCGTGATGTACTCACTGACGGTTGGGTTGTTCATCTATCGCGAACTCGATATCAAACAAGTCCCAGCATTGATGCTCCATGCATTGAAAACCTCTTGCACCATCATGTTCTTGGTTGCCTGTGCCATGGTTTCCGCTTGGTTGATCACGATTGCAGATATCCCATCTCAAACCGTTGAATTGCTGAAGCCGTTCATGGACAGCCCAACTTTGTTGATGTTTGTGATCATGGTGTTGGTCATCGTTGTGGGTACAGCACTTGACTTGATGCCCACCGTCTTGATTCTTTCCCCCATCTTGGTTCCTGTCATTAAGCAGGCTGGCATTGATCCGGTTTACTTTGGTGTCATGTTCATCATGAACAACGCCATTGGTTTGTTGACGCCTCCCGTTGGCACCGTTCTTAACGTTGTGGCGAGTGTTTCTAAGGCAAGTCTGGACAGCGTGATCAAAGGTGTTTGGCCATTCTTGCTCGCTCAAACAATTTTGTTGTTCTTGTTCGTCCTGTTCCCGCAATTGATCATGGTGCCAGCGCGTTGGTTCTATTGAGTTGATCGCCATGACATTTCAAGCTGAATGAATCAGCCTCACCCATTAAAACGAAAGAGACAAATGAAAAACATTTCAGTGAAAACAATCAGTGCGATCGCTTTAGCCGTTGCAGCATTAGCAGCCAGCTCGGCCATGGCGCAGGATGACAGAAATATCAAACTCGGACATGGCATTTCTGAAGACCATCCCCTAGGTCAAGGTGCCAACAAGTTCACGGAAATCATGACGCGTCTTTCTAAAGGAAAGATGAAAGTCAAAGTATTTCCCTCAACGCAGCTGGGCTCAGAGACGCAAATGATTGCGGCTCTGCGCGGCGGTGTTCAAGAAATGGCGATTGTGTCCTCGGCACCAGTTGCCACCTTGTCAAAAGACTTCATGGTTTTCGACTTGCCGTTTTTATTTCAAAGCAACAAAGAAGCGGATGCTGTTCTTGACGGCGCTGTTGGCCAGCGATTGTTGGATGGCTTGCGTGAAAAAAACATGATCGGTTTGTGCTATTGGGAAAACGGTTTTCGCAACGTAACCAATAGCCAACGCGCCATTGTTAAAGCTGAAGATTTGTCAGGGCTCAAGTTGCGCGTCATGCAAAACCCTGTCTACATCGACTCATTTAAAACGCTGGGTGCGAATGCCGTGCCAATGCCTTTCACGGAGCTGTTTACAGCTTTGGAGACAAAGGCCATGGATGCGCAAGAAAACCCAGTCGCCATTATTTACACAAGCAAGTTCTATGAAGTTCAGAAATACATGACGCTGACAAAGCATGCCTACGCGCCGTATGTGGTGTTGGTGAGTAAGAACTTCTGGGAAAAATTGTCAAGCGAAGAGCAAGGCGCCTTGCGACAAGGTTGTACGGAGGCACGCGATTTCCAACGAGCCTTGAATCGGAAGATGGAAACCCAGCAGATTGAACAACTTAAATCTCAAAAGATGGTTGTGAGTGAACTCGGCGCGGGTGAGGCTGACAAGTTGCGCGCCAAACTCAAGCCCGTCACGGATCGTTTCACGCAGGAGATCGGTGCGCAAACAGTTGCAGATGTTCAAAGAGAAATCGCAAAAGTTCGCGGAAATAACTAATTTCATTCATCAATCACTGGGGACATGAAATGACATCAATTTTTCGTATGAAGCAGCGTAGTTTGAAGACGGTCATTGCTGTGGTGGTCTGCCTGCCTAGCCTGTCAGCATTGGCTCAAACAGCGGCTGATTGGCCTAGCAAACCTTTGCGCATGCTGGTTGGATCGGCCCCAGGCGGTGGGACTGATGCGATGGCACGTGCAGTTGTTGACAGGTTGGCGCCGCTGCTTAAGCAACCCATTGTTGTTGAGAATCGTCCGGGTGTATCAAACACGATCGCAGCCGATCTGACTGCCAAATCGACAGATGGACACACGATGGTGATGGGGGTTTCTACCGCGCATGCTATTGCGCCCCATCTGTTCAAGCTTGGATACGACAGCAATAAAGATTTGGTGCCCGTCGCTTTTGTCGGGACGGTGCCAAACGTATTGGTGGTGACCAATGGGCTGCCCGCGCAGAATGTTCAGCAATTAATTGCACTTGCTAAGTCTGAACCAGGAAAGTTGAACTATGCAAGCAGTGGTGCCGGGAGTACTCAGCACATTGCCGCAGAAATTTTCAAAGATGCAGCTGGCATCGACGTCACCCATGTTCCGTACAAGGGGAGTGCACCCGCGTTGATTGATCTGGTTGGCGGTCAAGTCCAGATGAGTTTTGACACCATGCCTTCTGTGATTGGTCAAATCAAAAATGGAAAAGTTCGACCGTTGGCCGTGACGTCAGCGAAACGAAATGCACAACTGCCACAAGTGCCCACAACAACAGAAGTTGGCATGCCGAGCGTGCAAGTTAATGCGTGGTACGGCGTGTATATGCCGTCGTCCACGCCAAAAGCTATTCAGCAGCAAGTGCATGACTTGGTCAACAAGGTGATCAGCTTGCCAGAAACCAAAACACGCCTGGAGGCTGTTGGGGCTGAACTCAATCCGATTTCCCAAAGCGAGTTCTTGGCGTTTCACAACGCTGAATTCAAACGCTACGGCGAAATCATTCATAAGAAAAACATCAAGATCGACTGAGTTGATATGTCAAACACAACTAAATCTTCTCTTCCTGTCGTTGCTCTCACACTGGGCGATCCAGCAGGGATTGGGGCGGAACTGATTGCACGATTACTGGCAAACCCAGAAGCGACGACGCACGCAAACATTGTCTTGATCGGAGACCCTTGGCTGTGGCTCGAAGGTCAACGCATTGCTGATGTGCATGTCAAAACGCAATCAATTCGTGATTTTTCCGAAGTGCGTCAACGTCCAGATGCATCGCTTCCCGCTTTCTTGTCTGTTGAAACGGTCAACCAAAAAGACGTTCATCTTGGCAAAGCTGAAGCCGCTGGTGGCCGCTCCGTATTGCAAATACTTGATTTATGCATGGATGCCGTACTTGCTGGCCATGTCGATGCGATTTGTTTTGCACCTCTCAACAAACAAGCCATGAAACTGGGTGGCTTAAGCCATGAGGATGAGCTCCATCATTTTGCTGAGTACCTGGGTGTGAAAGGATATTTCTGCGAGTTCAATACATTGGGAAATCTTTGGACTTCACGTATTTCTTCGCACGTTCCATTGAAGGATGTTGCAAGCTATTTGAGTGTGGATCGCATCACCCAAGCCTCTGAATTGATCTATCAGTCACTCTTGGACAGTGGCATCGCAGAGCCAAAAGTTGCCATCGCTGCATTTAACCCACACGGCGGTGATGGTGGTGTTTGTGGTCGTGAAGAAATCGACATCATCGAGCCTGCGGTTCGTCAGTTGAAAGCGCGTCAATGGCCAACGCATGCCCCATTCGATGGGCCATTTCCTGCAGACACAATTTTTCTAAAAGCCCAAGCCGGTGAGTTCCAAGCGATCGTGACCATGTATCACGACCAAGGGCAAATCGCAATCAAGCTACTCGGCTTCTCCCGTGGCGTCACTGTTCAGGGCGGGCTGCCTATTCCAATTACAACGCCAGCACATGGAACAGCGTATGACATCGTTGGAAAAGGACGCGCCAATCCTGATGCGACTTGGCACGCTTTTCGAATTGCTTGTCGGATGGGCGCTGCGCGCCTAAGCCGAAAAGAAATTTAAAGATTTACAACATTCATTTCACTTTTTCATCTCAAGAAAGATCAATCATGAAAATCAAATCAGTCCGCGCACGTGTCTATGAATGGAACGGTCCAACAGTGCCACCACAAGGCAACTTCTGTTCAAACGCCATGGATTTGTTGTATTCCAAAAACGAGACGATGAGTACGTTTCGTTTCCACTCATGGACGGTTGTTGAAATTGAAACTGATGACGGAATCATCGGTTTAGGCAACGTCGCGCTTGCTCCAAAAATTGCAAAGGCCATCATTGATGAGTACCTCGCACCACTGGTGATTGGGCAAGACCCATGGGATTACGAATATCTGTGGCAGCGCATGTACCGCGGCACCCATGCTTGGGGTCGTAAGGGTGTTGCCATGGCCGCCATCTCTGCCGTTGACTTGGCCATTTGGGATATTTTGGGCAAGAGCGTCAACAAGCCCGTATTCAAACTGTTGGGTGGACGTACGAAGGAAAAAATTCCTTGCTACTACAGCAAGCTCTATCGTACGGACCTCAAAGAGATGCAAGCGGAAGCTCAGAAATTCAAGGACCAAGGTTTCAAGGCTTTCAAAATGCGATTTGGTTACGGTCCAGCACATGGTCAGCAGGGCGTTGTCGAGAATTTGAAATCAGTCGAAGCCGTTCGTGAAGTGATTGGTTACGAGAACGATTTGATGCTCGAGTGCTACATGGGCTGGAATCTTGAGTACGCCAAACGCATCTTGCCTAAATTGGCTAAATATCAACCTCGCTGGTTGGAAGAACCGGTCATTGCTGATGATATTGATGGTTACGCAGAGCTAAACGCGATGAACATCATGCCCATTTCGGGTGGCGAGCATGAGTTCAGCCTGTATGGATTTAAACAGCTGCTCGATAAGAAAGCGATCAGCGTCGTTCAGTACGACACAAATCGCGTGGGTGGCATTACGGCAGCTCACAAAATCAATGCGCTGTGTGAAGCCTATAGCGTTCCCGTCATTCCTCATGCGGGACAAATGCACAACTATCACTTGACGATGAGCACCTTGGCTTCGCCGATGAGTGAATACTTCCCGCAATTTGACGTTGAAGTTGGCAACGAGTTGTTCTATTACGTTTTCAAAGGCGAGCCAGTTGCTGAGAATGGTTTCGTTGATCTTAAAGATGACGTGCCTGGCCTTGGGTTGACGCTGAACACCGATTACCTTGAACATTTCAACATCATCGAGTGAGGCCAAGTATGAAACGTCGATATCAGGGGGTTTTCCCAGTCGTGCCCACTACTTTTCATGAGGATGGGACGCTTGATTTAGAGAGCCAAAAGCGTTGTCTCGACTTCATGATTGATGCAGGATCCACAGGGCTTTGCATTCTTGCGAACTTCTCCGAGCAGTTCTCTCTCTCAGATGAAGAGCGCGAAGTCATTACCCGAACAACGCTTGAGCACGTTGCTGGACGTGTGCCCGTCATCGTGACGACAACGCACTACGGTACTTCTGTCTGCGCAGCTCGCAGTCGAAGCGCTCAGGATATGGGGGCCTCCATGGTGATGGTGATGCCGCCTTATCACGGTGCGACATTTCGAGTACCTGAGGCGCAGATATTTGAGTTCTATGCGCAAGTCTCTGACGCCATTGATATCCCAATCATGGTTCAAGATGCACCTGCAAGTGGCACTGTGTTGAGCGCACCGTTCTTAGCGCGCATGGCCAAAGAGATTGAGCAACTTGCCTATTTCAAGATTGAAGTACCTGGCGCAGCTAACAAACTTCGAGACTTGATCCGACTCGGTGGTGATGCGATTGAAGGTCCATGGGATGGTGAAGAAGCCATCACGTTGTTGGCCGACTTAGATGCTGGTGCAACGGGGGCTATGACGGGCGGCGCATTCCCAGATGGCATTCGCACAATCATTGATCCCTATCTGCGCGGCGACCGTGAATCGGCCGTGGTCGCTTATGGAAAGTGGTTGCCCCTGATTAACTACGAAAACCGTCAAGGTGGCATCCTGACCGCCAAGGCATTGATGAAGGCGGGCGGCGTGATCACTTGTGAAGCGGGCCGCCATCCATTCCCTCCCATGTCGCCAGACGTGCGCAAAGGCTTGTTGGATGCGGCGCATCGCTTAGATCCGCTCGTGTTGCGTTGGGCGCACTGAACCATTTCCCCCTGTAACTTTCTGAAACTAAAAAAACTGGAGACAAAAATGAAACTGATTAAATTATTCAAACTTTCAATGATCTGTACGGGCTTGGCAGCAGCCGCTGCTTTGCCAATCGCTTCACATGCGCAAACAAAAATTCGTTTTGCACATGCTGGACCTGAAACATCTTCTCAACATTTGGCGGCTCTTGAGTTTGCCAAGCAAGTGAAAGACCGCAGCCAAGGCAAGTTAGAAGTGCAAGTGTTCCCTGCCAGTCAACTTGGAAATGATGCTTCTGTCATCGGTGGCGTGCGTGGCGGAACGATTGACATGATGATGGCTGGCAGTGGCAACTTTTCAGGCTTGAACTCGCGTCTTGAAGTTCTCGATATTCCGTTCTTGTTCCGTGATCGTGATCATGCATACAAAACTGTCGACCAACAAGTGGGCCAAGAGTTGATGAAGGCACTAGAGCCCAGCGGCCTGAAGCAACTGGCATTTTGGGAAGTTGGCTTTCGCTCCATCACAACGAAAAACCGTGCCGTTCGCACACCAGCTGATGTGAAAGGTTTGAAGATTCGTACGCAACCCAATCCAGTTCACTTGCAAGCGTGGAGACTTTTGGGTGCTAACCCCGTACCGATGCCACTGAGTGAGTTGTATGGCGCACTCGAGTCGGGCGCTGTCGATGCACAAGAGCATCCAGTTGAAATCACTTATTCAGCAAAATTCTTTGAAGTTCAAAAGCATCTCACGATGACACGTCATGCCTTCACGGCAATGCCCGTGGTGATGAACAAGAATAAGTTTGATGCTTTGAATCCTGAGCTGCAAAAGGTATTGATCGACGCTGCACAAGATTCGAAAACATTCCAACGCGGCATGAATCAGAAAAATGAAGCCCAAATCATTGCGGAACTTCGCAAGAGTGGCATGGCTGTCATCGAATCTTTTGATCCAGCACCGTTTAAAGCTGCCATGGGTGATGAGCTTCGCAAAGCCTACATTGCAAAAAATGGCCCTGAGCTTTTGACTGCCGTCGACGCAATTAAATAAGGCTTTCGTCATGAGTCACAAAGAAACACTTCTGCTCGTTCAGAAATGTGCCCATACATTTAGTTTTTATGATTTGGCAACAGGCGAGGCGGAGAAGCACATCGTGCTTCCGAACTTTCCGCATGAATTTACAGTTGATCCTGTTCGCCAAATTGCATATGTTGGGCACTACGGAATTGAGACCGCAAGTCACCTCGGTGATCCTGGGGGACATTCCGTATTCGCCATTGATTTGAAACGTCGCGAACTCATTGCGACATTAAATCTGTGGCCTTATTACAGACCACATGGACTGACTGTGGACCAGCAGGGGCGTTTATTTGTGATGTCTGAAGGGCATAACGTGTTGATGCGATTTAGTGATCCCGTCAACCGTCACGTGCCTGACTTGGCCGTGCCTTCAGGTGGTTTGAAAACGCACCTGTTTGCACTCACGAAAGATGCTGAAACGGCGTACGCATTGAATTTGCTGTCGAACACGGTCACCAAAATTCGTCCGAACGATCCGACCTTCACACCCATTGCAATGGTTCCTGGCCCCGTGCCCGAAGGCAATGTCTTATCGAGTGATGAAACGCTGTTGTACGTTGCCAATCGTGGTGATGACACGTTGGTGGCTGTTGACACAGCGTCGATGAAGGTTGTCGCGCAAGGTAAAACGCGTCGTGATCCCAATAGGGTTTACCGAATTCGCGATAAGCACGGTGTCGATTTGCTGTTGACCACTAACTCGGGTGAGCAATCGTTGTCTATTTTTGGCACTGACCTCGTCGAGAAACGTTGTTTGGTACTGCCTAGCAACCCATTGGCTCTTTCGTTGCATCCCACTGAGCGTGCAGCCTTCATCTCCTTCCAAGATGAAACTGTGCGTCGACTATGTCTTGATACCTTTGAGTTCACTCAAACAATTCGGACGCTACGTGAACCCGACTCTTCATACGTTTGGCAAACCTAATTCAACATAAATACAGAGCAAGGAGACAAATCATGAAATCGCTTAAATCATTTTCTCGAGTCATCGCAGTTTTCTGTTTGGTCGCTGTGTCGCATGTTTCACATGCGCAAGCTATTCGTTTGCGATTGGCGCATTCAGGTGCAGAGGCTGAAACACAACACGCCGCTGCGTTGGAATTCGCTAAACAAGTGAAGTCAAAAACTAACGGTCAAATTGAAGTGCAGGTATATCCCGCAAGCACGTTAGGCAACGACAACACGGCGATTGCCGCTGTTCGTGGCGGAACGATTGATATGACCACGTCTGGTACACCCTATTACACAGGCATGGTCGGTCGAATGAACGTCCTAGATTTACCGTACATCTTTGCCAATGCGGATCATGCGTACAAGGTTTTAGATGGCTCAATTGGTCGTGGCTTGTTAGATGAACTTGAGGCTAACAACCTGAAGGGCCTTGCATATTGGGAAGTCGGATTTAGAAGTTTGACGAACTCACGCAGACCTGTTCGTACACCAGACGACATCAAAGGTTTGAAGGTCAGAACAACGCCTAACCCAGCACACATCAAAGCATTCCAAATTTTTGGTGCCAATCCAACGCCAATGCCATTGGCTGAAGTTTTCACTGCGATGGAAAACAAGGCAATTGATGGGCAAGAAAACCCAGTTGGCATTGTTCGCGGCAACAAATTCAATGAAGTTCAAAAGTACATGTCTTTGACCAAGCATGCATATACCGCGATGCCCGTAGTGATCAATAAGGCGAAGTTTTCATCACTGACAGCGACGCAACAGCAAGCTTTGATTGATGCCGCAATTGCAGCTGGCTCATTTCAACGCGATTTGATTCGCAAGACTGAAGCGTCAGATTTGGCGTACCTCAAAGCCAATGGCATGCAGATTGAAGAAAACATTAATTCTGAACCTTTCAGGAAGCTGGTGGCAGAACCCATCAAGCAGATGTTTGCAGAAAAGTACGGCACGCAGTTAGTCGATGCTGTGGTGAATGCGCGTTGATTAAACAATGCCTGCGATGAATTCACCGGTTGGTGATGGTGTTGCCATCGTTGATGCGCACCATCACTTGTGGGATCTGTCCACTGGGCGGTATCCATGGCTTCAAGAAGAGTACGACCCCAAGAGCTTTTTCTTGGGGGAGTATTCAGATTTGTGCAAAAACTTCTTGCCGGAGGACTACCAACAAGTCAGTCGCGACTTTCGTGTTGTCGCGACCGTTCATGTGGAAGCGGAACGAGATCGAAGCGAGCAAGTCGCAGAAACAAAGTGGTTGCATGAGCAGTATGAAAAATATGGCATGCCAAACGCTGTTGTCGCGCATGCTTGGTTAGATCGACCAGAAACAGAGGAGCGGTTGTTGCAGCATTTGCAATTTCCTCTGGTGAAGGGCATTAGGAGTAAGCCTGTCACTTCGGCTAGACCAGATCAATCTGTGAAAGGTCAGCGAGGAACAATGCAGGATGAGTCTTGGCTCCGAGGTTTGTCGCTGCTCAATCAATATGGATTAAGTTGGGATTTGCGCGTTCCCCAATGGCACCTTGTTGAGGCTGCTGACGTTGCAGCGCAATTTCCAGATCTGCCAATTGTTTTGAACCACCATGGATTTGCTTGGGATAGAAGTGATGAGGGGTTGCGTCGTTGGCGCTCGTCTATGGAGGCGATAGCACGTCAGCCCAACGTCCATGTGAAGCTTTCCGAATTTGGCTTGCGTGATCAACCTTGGGATTGGTCAGCGAATTCGTACATTGTTCGAGAAACGCTTGCCATATTTGGTTGGGAGCGCTGCATGTTTGCAAGCAATTTTCCCGTGGCGGGTCTTCGAATTTTCTATGCCGATCTCGTGAATGGCGTCATGCGCATGCTTGACCATTTGACTCAAGATCAGCAAGCGGCGGTAATGGCAAAAAATGCCATTCGCTTTTATCGCATCAATCAAACAAATGCTTTTTAGAACAAAGTTGTGTCAACGCGGCGTTCAAGAATTTGACTTTTAAACACGTTCCCATTTTTGGGGACAACTGAAGGAAAACATGTTGCAATCTTTTAATGCACGCACGGGTGATGTTTTTGGCAATGATGTTCTGGTCACGTCCAGCTCAGAGTTAGAAACCGCAATTCAAAAAGCCCATCATGCCTACGCTGACTGGCAATCAAGCGACGGTGAGACTCGCGCGAAGTTGCTAAATGCACTCGCTGATGCCATTGAAGCTGACCGTGAAAATTTGGTGAAGGTGGCAGATACAGAGACGGGTTTGGGTTTGCCTCGCTTGAATGGTGAATTGGATCGCACCGCATTCCAGTTGCGTCGATTCGCCACGCTTGCTAAGAATGGTGGTGCATTTGTTTTCACAGACGATCCTGCTGTCGCCGGCGGCCCTCCCGTTGGTCACCCGCGCATGATGCGTGTTCGCGTCCCTCTGGGGCCTGTCGCTATGTTCTCGGCCAGTAACTTCCCCTTTGCGTTCTCCGTCTTAGGGGGCGACACGGCCTCCGCTCTCGCCGCAGGTTGTACGGTGGTTGTCAAAGCACATTCAGGCCATCTGCACACTTCTGCCCGCGTCTATGAAGTTGCGAGCAAAGCAATCCAAGCACTGGGCATGGATGAGGGCTTGTTGCAAATGGTGCAAGGGGCGGGCAACCAAGTGGGCGTGGCTTTGATTCAGCACCCATTGATTGCAGCAGGGGCTTTCACAGGCTCAACCCGTGGTGGTGCCGCTTTGCGCGATGCAGCGCGTGCACGCCCACGTCCAATCCCTTTCTACGGTGAACTTGGTTCAGTCAATCCAGTGATCGCGACGCCCGCCGCTTTGAAAAAAGGTGGCGATGCTTTGGTTCAAACCTTAGCAGGCTCCATCACCTTGGGCTGCGGCCAGTTCTGCACCAACCCAGGTCTCTTGGTTCTTCAACGTTCGGACGAATCAACCAACTTTGTCCTTGCCTTGGTTGAAGCACTCAAGCCCCTCAAACCACACGCGATGCTGACTAAGGCCATGCGTAGCGCCCTTGATCAAGGGACAGCGGCACAAATCGAAGCCGGTGCTAAGCCACTGCTCTACACCCCTGTTGATGAGGTTTGCCCGAACCCTTACCTTGCAGAAGTCGATGCAAAGACTTTCATCTCGAAGTCCCAACTCCACGAAGAAGTATTTGGCCCTGCGACATTGATCGTGTGGACTGATTCAGTGACACAAACCTTAGAGGTGTTGAACACCGTGGGTGGCACATTGACGGTGACCTTCTGGGGAGCAGAAGAGGAATCTGCCGACATTCACAAACTGGTGCGAGGTGCAACTGCCATTGCTGGCCGTGTTCTTTTCGCCGGTGTTCCGACAGGTGTTGCTGTCACTGCGGCTCAACAGCATGGTGGTCCATGGCCCTCATCAACTGAACCGATGACAACTTCAGTGGGTGATGCTGCGTTAGACCGATTCCTGCGCCCTGTGTCATTGCAAGATATGCCTGAGTGGTTGAAAAACCGCGAAGGTCGACCTTGCTAAATGCACGCCTTCATTTTGAATTCACGTTCTTTTTTCGTTCATTATTTTCAAGTGCCAATTCTTTGTTGTTTAAAACTCAGGAGACTTTCATGATGTCAAACTTTTTTAAATCTTTGGTGATTGCGACTTTAGGAATTTGCTTAACTTCTTGGGTCAGTGCCCAGGAAATCAAGGCTAGGTTAGGGACGAGCTTGCCGGAGGTTCATCCGCAAACAATGGGGGCTCGAAAATTTTCTGAAATCGTCGATAAAAAAAGCAATGGGCGTATCAAGATCACTGTTTATTCATCTGCGCAGTTGGGCAGTGATCAGCAAATGCAGTCCGCGTTACGCGGAGGAACGCAAGAATTCACCGTGCCCTCAACTGCGACTTTGGCAAACTTAGTCAAAGAATTTGGCGTCATCGGTTTGCCTTTTTCGTTTTCAAGCGAACGTCAAGCGGATGCTGTTTTGGATGGCCCATTCGGACAAAGCTTGATGGCGCGTTTACCGGAACGTGACTTGGTCGGTTTGGCATTTTGGGAGAATGGTTTTCGAAACTTTACGAATAGCAAACGTCCCATTGTCAAAGCGGATGATTTGACTGGCTTGAAAGTTCGAACCATGCAAAACAATCTTTATATTGATTTGTTCAATGGATTGGGCGCAAATGCTGTTCCTATGCCAGTGAATGAGTTGTTCACTGCGCTTGAGACGCACGCTGTGGATGCGCAAGAAAATCCATTCACTGTTGTGCATGCCCAAAAGTTTTATGACGTCCAAAAATACTTGTCAACAACCGGGCATGCCTACGACGCGTTGGCATTGATTGCCAGTAAAAAATTCTGGGATGGGTTGAAGCCTGAAGATCGTCAACTTTTGCTGGCTGCAGCCCAGGAAGCGACTTTGTATCAGCGCCAGGTTAGTCGTGAGTTGAACTCACGTACCCGATCTGAATTGGTCAAACTTGGTATGCAAATCAATGATGTTTCCGACGCCGAACGCCAAGCGATGCGAACAAAGCTTGCACCAGTGATTGCAAAGCATCAGGCGGCTGTAGGCGAAGAAACTGCCAAGGCGTTCTTCGCAGCGATTGCTGCCGCACCCAAGTAATTGCTAGGTGCTTGCTTGAGATGGCTGCCCACTCTTGAAAATTCTTACTATTTTTGAGAGTGGCAGTTTCAGAGAAGAGCGCATTCGAAATCTATATGCCTCACCCTGATCGGTCCGGTGTTCAAAATGGAAACAAGCGTTCTGTAAATTAACTCTATTGATGGAATTGCTGATTTAAACCGTCAAATCTAACATTCATCCACAAAAGCGATTTTGCTGGGTGGTTTTGGATAGGTCGGTTCTCTTGTATTCATTTACGCGTCTTGCTTTTCAATGTGTTTCAGGCATTGCTTTGGCCGTGGTGTCACTTGCATCGACGGCAGAAGACGTACCTTGGCACTTGGGCTCTTTGAACCCGGCTGACGCTGTGGCGCCTTCGGCGATCAATACGGCAGGCATGAAGCCAGGACCCTATGAAGTGGTCGTCGCCGTGATCGACAGTGGCGTGCTGTCTAGCCACCCTAGCTTGGAAGGGCGTTTGCTGCCCGGCTACGACATGCTGTCGCCACCCTTGAATTTGCGTGGCGCTCGTTCGGCTGATTATTCGCCAGATGCCCGTGACGCCAAATGTGGTGAGCGTGTGACGTCGAGCATATTCCGTACCCACGGAACTGAAGTGTCTAGTTTGATTGCGGGTAATGGCAAAGACGGTGTGCGTGGCGTTAACCCCAGCGCCAAAATTTTGCCTATTCGTTTGTTTGGGTCATGTCCGATGACACGTGCTGATTTATTAGACGCCATCGCATGGGCGGCTGGTTTGCCTGTGTCTGGGGTTCCTTCAAACGCTTATCCTGCGCGCATCATCAATTTGAGTTTTTCCGGTGGCAAGCGCACGTGCGGTGCTGATTTGCAGGGATTGGTTGATCGCTTGGCTAGGAAAAATATCTTTGTCGTGGCGGCGGTGGGTAATACCTTTGGCAAAAAATTAGCAGAACCCTCAAATTGCGAGGGCGTGATTTCGGTCGGTGCTGTAGATGCCGAAAACAACATCGAAAGCTACTCGGCGCTTGATTCGCGCACCGTGATTTATGCCCCGGGTGGGGGTAAAGACTTGAGCGGCAATGCCCCATGGCACAACAACAAGTTAAAGGTCGCGTCGTTTGATGTCAATTTCAGCGGTGATGAAACCCATTTAGGGGCAGATCGCGGTGTGGGTACGAGCTACGCTGCGCCATTGGTGTCTGGGTTTTTGTCTTTGTTGCTGTCGCAACGCCCAGACATGAGCCCTGCAGAGTTCATGAGCGAGCTGCCTAAGTTTTCTCGTCCGGTGAATCCCACGGATAAATGCTTGGATTGCACCCCTAAAGGCTTGACCATGACGCCTGTGGCACCTCGGTAGTTGTGAACGCAGCAAGTTGAACTTGCTTTCCCATGAATATCAAAATGTATAATTTGGTACTCTTTTTTGTCATTTTGACTTAACAAGATTTATCATTGTTACTACAAGTTGATTTCTAGAATTCTTCGAAATCGATTCGTTCGGAGAAGTTGATGCGTAAAAAAATTATGAAGTTAGCAGTCGTTGTGCCGGCTGTACTTGGCGCTTTAGTCGTCGCTTCTGTCCTCGTCTTCAATGCTGTGCGTCACTACATCATTGAGCACAACGAAGTCTTGGTTCATTCAGTTGCCCAAAGTATCTTGCCTGCGTTGTTGGTGAATGACACGCAGCAGGTTGAGGCCGTGATGAAGGCCTTGGAGAGTTATCCGGGCGTAGAGTCCGCAGAGCTTTTAAATGCCGAAGGTGCATCCATCGCCAGTTATGCAAAGGCGGGGAAAGTTTTAGACCCGATGTCTGCTTCGTTTGAGTTGGCGTCAGCAGTCAACGACTCAAACCAACTGCATGTGATGGCCCCGATTACGTTCGATAGCTTGATCGTTGCTAACTTACACATGGCTGTTAATTTGTGGCCGATTTACTTGCGAATCATGATTTGGTTGGGCGTTTTATTGATCGTGCCCAGCATGATTTATGTGCTCATCAAGCAGTTACGCGTCAAGGTCAGTTTTCAAAAAGTGTCGGCTGACGGTGAGGCTGACCAAGGCGGCGCCCCATTTGACATGACACACGCGGTGACGGCGGCCATGTTTGACGCAGATATCAGTCTGGAATACCAACCGATTCAGCGCCTCAGCGATGGTGGTTTGTTTGGCATGGAGGTGGTGGTGTGTTGGCGTCATCCTTCTGGGCAGACGATGCACGTGTCGCCCGCAGACTTTGTGGCGCTGGCGGAAAAGAATGGTATTTTTTTGCCATTCGAGGATTGGCTGTTGACAACCGCTTGTACGCAAGCCGTGGCTTGGCAACATCAGTATGGGCCGTTGATTTTGACGTTCAACATCACCGCTGCTCAGTTCCAGAACCCAGCTTTCGCGCAAAAGATACGCGCTGTGTGCGCACAAACTCAGTACCCCCATCAGTTGCTAGAGCTGGAGGTGGATGAGTCTGCGATGGCACGTCACCCACAGAAGGCTGTTGCCAATGTCCAGGCGTTTGCGGAGCAAGGCTTGAGTGTCACTGTGGATCGTTTTGGGTTGCTTCAAACCTCACTTGACTTACTCTCGGTGCTGCCAGTCCATAAAGTGAAGTTGGACAGCAAGTTGGTCAAACGCATGGGCCATGACGTGCAGGTGGGGCAATTGATTGACGCCACGATTGCGAAAGCGTTGGCGCATGATGTCCAAGTGATGGCAGATGGCCTAGAGGCCATTCAGCAACGTGTGACGCTTCAAAGTATGGGTTGCATTTTGGGACAAGGTGCTTACTTCTATTCACCAATGGGTGCTTCTGAGTTTGAGACTTTCTTGGTGGCACGCCCGTTTGATGTATCCGCAGCTCACCCACTCACCATGGACAGCAACCGCAGCGAGGTGGGTGGACTCTCTGCCGTTTAACGCGAGACATCATGCTTTAGAAGCATGGCTGCGAGTCCTGCGTTTCATGCGGCTCATCCAAGTACCCAACGGCAGGGAAATGTCGCGCAATGCATGACAGCATTTGCGCGTCGCTGGTCACAATATGTAAATTGCTTTGAATGATGGCGCTTCTTCTTGCGAGCGCTTGAATGGCTGCAGGCTGAAGCCCAAGAGATGTCAAGGCCGCTGAGGTGAGGTTTTCATTGCCAGGCATGAAGCAAGCTGACAAAGGCAAGCCTCCGATGCGCACGGGGACACCGGAATAGACATCGATCAAGTCGCTGATGGACACGCCAATGACGTCCATGGTTGAGCTGAATGAGGCCAGCGAAAACTGATCTTCTTGCGCAGAGGCTGACACTTCCATCGCCGATTGTGCGTTGCGTGAACAATGCCAAACAGGGTCAGCGATGGCCGAGCAGCTGATCAGGAGTGTGAGGAGTAAAGACCGTTTCATGGCTGCGTGATTCCTGCGTTTGCTGTCAGTCCTTTCGGAACGCATTCTGCGCACTTGCTGAGTGGTTCAACTTGTCTTAGGAATTTCGGCAGCTCTCGGGACAAATCGGAGGGTTGTTTGTTTGGGTTGTAAGACAGCCAGAGCGAGATAAATCCCGCAACCACGGGTGCAGCGAAACTTGTGCCAACGCCGCGCTCCAAGGCTGTTGATTTTTCTTTACCCAAAAAATCTAAGTCGTAGGTAGCGACCATCAATTTATTGACGGCCCAGTAAGCGTCTGATGAGAGGTGCTTGCCACCGCCTGGTGCGTACAGAACCGTGCGTGGATCTAGCGCAGAGTAAACCTCGATGTGATTTTCTGCATCAAGCGCGCCGACCGAGATGACGCCATTGCAATTGGCAGGTTCAGGTAGCGGTTTATGAAAATTATTTCCCGCAGCTGCAACGACGAAGATTTTTTTCTCAATCACACGGCTGATCAAGCGTTGCAAATCTGCGCCGCAAACGGAGAGTCCGCCCGCAATGCTCATGTTGATGATTTTTGCTGGGTGAGGGTTGTCTGGCACACCAGGGACAGGCAGCCCTGCCGACCATGCGATTGCATCCAACAAGTCCACGCGTGACATGCTGCACGCACCAAACAAACGAATTGGCAGTATTTTGGCGGACGGGTTCACGCCGTAAGCACCATCGACACCGTTGGCAGCAATCAGGCTTGCAACCTCTGTTCCATGTGTTCTGAACGCGCCAGAGATAAGACGTTGGCCGCAGCGTGCATCACGTTCATCTGGGCTGAAGTCTGTTGACCGACCACCGCGCAAATTATTAGGGGCTGACAGCATGTCGTAGCCCGGCAGAAGTTGTCCGTTGAGGCTAGGGTGGCCAGCAAGAATGCCACTGTCAATCACCGCAACAACGACGCGGTGTGGTCCAGGAGGAATTTTGTTTGTGTTGATGGCCGAAGGTGCCGATGCCTTGGCGTCTACCGCACCTAAATGCCAAGGTAGATCTTGTGCGGCTCTTGCAGAGAATGCAGCGAGGAGCAACGCTGCTGAAAAAAAATGTTTTAGAAGCACGGACCCGCAGCCTCGGTGTCAGTGGCCTTGGAGAGGTAACCAACCGCAGGGTGGTGCTTGGTGATGCAAGCCAACATGGCGGATTCGCTGTGCACCGTATGAATGTTGCTTTTCGCGATGGCGCTTTGGCTTGAAAGTGCTTTGATCGTCGCAGATGGCGTGCCAATCGACTGCATGGCCGTCGTTGTCAGGCTGGAGCCGTGATCGCTCATCACGCAAGCAGACAAAGGCAAGCCGCCCGTTAATTTGACGTGGGCGCCTTGATAAACAGCGTACAAATCGCGCAATGACAGGCGGATGACTTCTCGCTCAAGGGCTAAAGAAGCCAGCGTGAAATTGTCGGATGCATCTGCAATCTGGATTTCGCTGCGAGAGCAGTGCCAGATTGGATTGGCCAAAGCCGCTTGGCAAGCGAACACAGCGCCAAGCACGACCATGGCGCAATTTTTGAATCTGTACGGGAGGCATCTCATAGATCTGAGATTTTACCTTTCTAAGTGTTAAACGAATACTTTAAATTTATTTAAATAGTCGTCAGAGGCTAAAAGTGATCTCTTATAGGTGCTGTGTGTGTGATGATGAAATCTCACAAGGAAGCGTGATTTGCACGGTCGCAATCCCGTTTTCTGGGATATTTCTTGCAATCACTCCCTGGTGTTTGTGGATGACGTTGTCTACAAAGTCGAGTCCCAAACCAAATCCAAGCATGAGCGGTACCCAATCGTGAGCATCGGTATTTGCCTCGACTGAATTGGAGATCGTGACGGTGACTTGTGTATTTGAGGTCTCCAAACTGTGTTCACAACGCGATTCAATGCGAATGGCACTCTTTGTGGGTGCGAATTTGACGGCGTTGAACAGCAGATTCACCAAAGCGCGCACCAGCAAACGCGTGTTGGCCATCACGAAAATATTGGAAGCATCGCTTTCATCGCATAGCCTGATGCCTTTGGCCTCAGCCAAGTCAGCGACCTGCTCCAAACTGTCTTGGAGCAAGTTATCGAGCAAGACTGACTGAACGTTGTATGTCGAGGCTTCTGCGGAGATGGTGAGGATGAAGTCATCCATCATTTGAAGCAGGGTGTGGGCGTGACCGACTATTTTTTCGCGTGACGTGCCTTCCAGGGCATGCTCTGGGGTGGGGCGTGTCAGCGACAAGATCGATGCAATAGGCGTTCGCATGTCGTGCGATAAAAATTGCAGTGCACGATCGCGTTGTGTTTGTGATTGACGTAGTTCTGTGACGTCCATCAAGATGAGCAACTGCAAATCGCTGTGAGAAGGTGAGCGAAGCAAGGTCGTTTTGAGAACGAAATCTCTTAATCCAAGCCGAGTGCCGAGTTGGAAGACCGTTTGTTGCGTGCTGTCTTGCGTTGCATCCGCCGCATTTGAGACGGCCCGCAGTGGCAGTTGCAAATGCTTTGCAAATTCCGTCAGTTGGCAGCCGGAGACAAGGTTTGGATCGAACAGCTGTTGGACTTTTCGATTGCTCAGCAGCAATTGTTCTTGCGCATCAAAAATCAAAACCGCATCGGGCATTTCGTCAATGACGACAGATAAAAAGTCCAACTCAGAACGCGCAGATGCCACGGCATGGTCGAGCAACTTGGCGTGTTGTAGGACCACTTCGCGTGATGGTCTTACGGCCGCGTTGGCTCTTTCTGCGGGTTGAAACTGCCGTAAATCAGCCGCTTTGTCTTGCACCAAGTTCACGATGGCTTCTAGCCTACGCCACGCCCACAGCGGTTGCAGTAAGACGGCAATCAGCACAAACGGGACAGGATCGGCCCAATAGTCTGCAAATGTGAGCAAGGCATAGCTGGCGGCAATGCCGCTCACGATCATCACGGCAGCCAATATCAATGACTGGCTTGGACGAAGCGTGACCAGACTTTGAAGCATGACGAACAGTGGAATGAGGGTCAATGCGAAGAGGGTCCAAGGCGTTGCTTCGTCGATCAAGGCGTTGTTCAATGAGGCGTTGAGGACGCTGGCCAAGACAGCCACACCCGGCGTGCTCGCGTTGTTTTTGCCAGAGTACAGGGTCGGGTATCGGTCGCCTAGGCTTGGCGCGGTGACGCCAATCAGCACATATTTGTCTTTGAGTAAGGTTCGACTGACGCTGCTCTCAAGGGCATCCACCAACGAAATCATGGGAAAACCAACGCGTGGATCGACCATGCGAAAGCGGCGATAGCGCCCCGATTCGGGTGAGGTTGCGTTCTTGTTTTCTCCTTTGGCATGGAGCGCCAGTGCGAAATGAGGCCAGCCTTGTTCATGCGTGTGAATGCCACGAATCACACCATCGGTGTCAAAGGATAAGTTGATGTGGCCTAGCGTGGCGGCCTGATTCAAGGGAGCAACAGGGCCGACCGCTTGCAGTGACGAAGGGTTGTCCTCCTGGACTTTGAAGGCCAAAGGCAGCACAGCCTTGTGCTGTTTGATGGCTTCAGCAAGGGCTGGGTCATCGGCGCTTGGGTCTAAGAACAGCAAATCCAGCCCCATGACTTTGGGGCGGCAACAGTTGTCGTCAAGACGCTTCAACAATTGGGTGTATTGCTCGCGTTGCAGCGGCCAGCCACCGAGCTCTTGGAGCGACCGATCGTCAACGGCGACGATGACAATATTTTGGGTGGCTCTGAACCCTTGCAAGCGCATCAGGTGGTCATACAGCACGTTCCCCATGGGGCGAGCAAGGTCACCCAAAACGAGTAACGCCAATAGAGCCAATGCAACAGCTGTCGTGAGCCACCATTCACGACGCAGGCGAGTCTTGCGTTCGCTGTGTTTGTTCAAGGTGCCGCGGTGGTGAATGCAATCAGATCAAAGTAACCCGATTGCTTGGTGGTGTTGTAGGACATGCTCCAGGTGTAGCGGCCAGCGGGTAAGCCTTCAATCATGAACCGTCCATTGCGGGCCTGCAGCTGTTTGGTCGAGACCATCTCTTGCGCCGTTTCTGGCGCATGTTTGATGAGTGAGAACGTGATCATTGCGCCGTCGGCCAAAGGGGCTTCAAACACGGCACGGCAACGGCCCGACTTGATTTCTCCAGGCACAGTGCAAAAGCCATATTGCTGAGGTGTACCCATCAGCCCGCTGTTGGAAACAGATGCGACTTGGTAAAAGGTGGCAACTTGGCTCAGATTCGATGCCTCGATTTCTGGGGCGCTGAGGGTTTGGGAGGTTTGTTCTCCCAGCAGGTTCGCACTTTTTGCACTGAGGACCACATAGTGATTGGCCTGTGCGTTGCCCGTCAACTTGATGGCATAGGACGATTGCGTGCGATTGATCAGTTCTGCCCGTTCAAAGACGGGGGCATTCAGCAGTTTCTCCACAGGCATGGCTTTGCCTGATTTGTCGAATGGCACGCCTTGCCCCTGGGTGACGGCTTGCGATTGGGTGTCGTTCACGCCCATGGTGTTGACGACACCGCCGATGACCTCCACTTGGCCCACTTGGTCTGTGGGGGAGTAACCCACGCGAAATTCTGTGCCTCGCACGCCCGTGATGGACAAGGGGGTGCGGACTTCAAATGGTGTTGTCTTTGAGCGGCCTTTGTAGACCTCAAGCTCGACGCGACCATGTACCAAATCGAGTTGCACCTCTGGGCTTGATTCCATGGCGTTTTTACGCAGGACCGAAATTTTGATGGCCGCACTGGACGGTAGTCGAATGATGGAGCTGTCTTCGAGGCGCATCGACACATGACATTCAGCAGGGATGTCAATCACCACGCCTTCTTCTAAAACCGCACCGATGTAGATGGGCTTGAGCGGTTGGCCTGCATGAATCGTCCTTGCGCATGAGATGCTGATGATGGTGGCATGCGAGGATTCTTGTTTGACGGCCTCTCGCGGGACCTTGAGGTATTCACCCGAAGGCAGTAAATCAATGCTGCGCAGGTGATTCAAATCTCGAATCGCAGTTAGGTCTGCGGGCTGTCGCAAATATTTTTGAGACAGCTGTGAGAGGGTGTCACCTGTTTGAATTTTGTAAACAATCAGCGGGCGCTCAATGGCCTTGTCTGGCTGTTGCGCATGCGCGGTTGTCAGCCAAATCGCACTTATCAATAGCGCCCATGCTTTACGCATCGGTGGTTCCGTTGACCGCCATCAGTCGGTAGCCAAATCCATAAATGGGTTTGAGTCTCAAGTGAGGCGATGTCGCTGCAAGGTCAAGTTTTTTGCGCAGCCACGAGACATGCACGTCGAGCGAACGCGAAAGTGCGTCACCTTCACCATGCCAAACTTCTTGCATCAGTCGTTCGCGTGAAACGGCACGTTCATGGTTTTCAAAAAGGAACAAAGCCAGTTTGAATTCTTTTTCAGACAAGCTGACTTGTTGGTTGTCGAAATGGACAGAGTTGTCCAGTTTGTTGAAAACGTAATTCAACAAGTTGCGGGTGGTGTCTTGGTCGTTGCGGTCAGGGTAGGTGCGGCGCAACAAAGCGGTCACGCGCGCGAGAAACTCTTGGGGGCGAACTGGCTTTGTGCAGTAGTCATCAGCCCCCGCGTTGAGCGCTTCAATGATGTCTTGTTCATCTG
>ERZ650303.56-NODE-56-length-28318-cov-9.006758_pt1 | contig 28318 bp, 38 predicted proteins | sample MGYA00376239_ERZ650303 | MGnify/ENA primary metagenome ERZ650303 (study PRJEB26733, sample SAMN07839262) | wastewater metagenome | biome: small river; feature: stream; material: water | place: USA: North Carolina | collected 2016-04-05 ... | reverse complement strand
CTCCAAATTTTGCACGCGCAAGTAATGGAGGGTGGGGGGTCAACTCCAGCATCAACAAACGAGGTCAATGATGGGTTCACGTGGTCCACTGGGCAAGCCGGCCGAGCTGAAAGCGCTCGAAGGCGGCCGCAGTCACCGGCCGATCAACCTCGATCAGACTTTTCGACCCGAGGTCGGCGTGCCGGACAGGCCGTCGTATCTGAGCAAGGAGGCCAAGCGCGCCTGGCGTCGTCTGTCGGAAGAGTTGACCTACTACAACCTGCTCAGCAAGGTCGACCGCGATGCGTTCTCCATGCTGTGCCAGACGATCGGGCGGCTGGAGCTGATCGAGCGCGCCCTGGCGGCCAAGCAGGCGCTGCTGGTGACGCAGGGCAAGGACCCGGCCGAGGCGCTGCTGGACAAGACGCCCAACGGCATGCAGATCCAGTCGGCGATGTACACGGTGCTGAACAAGGAGCAGGCCAAGCTCAACAGCCTACTGGCCGAGTTCGGGCTGACGCCAGCGCAGCGTGCGCGTGTGAGCACGGCCATCCGCGCACAGCTCAAGCTGTTCGAGGGCGGCGCCAATGACAAACCCGTGCCGCCGGTCGATCCGTCGGCTCCCAAAGGCTTTTCCGAGTTCACATGAATCCAACCTACTTCGCGCGGGCCCAGGCTTACGCGGAGCGGGTGACCACCGGCAGCGAGACGGCTGGCCGGTTTGAGCGGCTGTTCTGCAAGCGACTGCTGGCGGATCTGCAGCGCCAGGGCGCGCCAGACTTCCCCTACGTCTTTGACAAAGTGGCCGGTGCCCGGGCCTGCACCTTCATCGAGCTGCTGCCGCACATCAAGGGCAAGTGGGCGCGGCCCGAGTATGTGGACGGCAAACTGCAGCACGGCCGCCTGCAGCTGGAAGACTGGCAGATCGCCATCGTGATCCAGCTGTTCGGCTGGCGGCATGCGACCACTGGCCTGCGGCGGTTCAGACGTCTGTACGAAGAGGTCGCGCGTAAGAACGCGAAGTCCACCCTGGCGGCGGGCATCCTGCTGTACATGCTGGCGGCCGACGGCGAGCCCGGCGCGCACTGCTACAGCGCGGCCACCACCGGCGAGCAGGCGCGCGAAGTGTTTGACGTGGCGCGCAACATGGTGCTGCGGTTGCCCGAGTTCCAGGTGCGCTTTGGCGTCGAGTACGGCAAGCACGACATCACCATCCCCGACGCGGCCAGCAGCTGCAAGCCGCTGAACGCCGAGGGCAGCACGTTGGACGGCCTGAACGTGCATTGCGCGGTGGTCGACGAGCTGCACGCGCACAAGACGCGCGCCGTGTACGACGTGCTCGACACGGCCACCGGCGCCCGCAGCCAGCCGCTGATCCTGATGATCACCACGGCCGGCAGCGACCGCAGCGGGATCTGCTACGAGCAGCGCGACTACACCATCAAGGTGCTCGACGGTGTGATCGCCGACGAGACCTGGCTGGGCGTGATCTTCACGCTCGATGAGGGCGACCTGTGGCACGACCCGGCCGTGTGGCGCAAGGCCAACCCAAACCTGGGCATTTCCGTCCAGCTCGACGACCTGGAGGCCGCCTGCCGCAAGGCGCTGGCACAGGTCAGCGCGCAGGCCAACTTCTTGACGAAGCGCCTCAACATCTGGGTCAACAGCGACAGCGCCTGGATGGATATGCAGGCATGGGACAAGCGCTGCGACCGCACGCTGACGCTGGAGGCGGTGAAGGACCTCCCCTGCTGGGCCGGGCTGGACCTGGCCAGCAAGGTCGACGTGGTGGCCAAGGTGCGCTGGTTCTATGACAAGGCCAAAGACCACCACTACATCATCCCCGTGTTCTGGCTGCCCGAGCGCGCGGTGGAGTCTGCGCGCAACAGCCAGTACGACGGCTGGCGCCGCAGCGGCCACCTGCAGGTGATGGACGGCGAGGTGATCGACTACGACCTGATCGAAGAGTCCATCCTGGAAGACACCCGCACCCTCAACGTGCAAGAGGTGCCGTTCGACCCCTTCCAGGCCACGCAGCTCAGTGGCCACCTGCTGGAGCAAGGCGTGCAGATGGTGGAGATGCGGCCCACGGTGCTCAATTTCAGCGAGCCCATGAAGCTGCTCGAAGCGCTGGTGCTGCAGGGCAAATTCACGCACGACGGCAACCCGGTGATGACCTGGATGATCAGCAACGTGGTGTGCCACCGCGACGCCAAAGACAACATTTACCCGCGCAAAGAGCGCGACGAGCAAAAGATCGACGGCCCCGTGGCCGCCATCATGGCCCTGGGCCGGTGCATGGCCGGGGGCCAGTCTGAAAAATCATTTTGGGAAACCGCAGCATGACCCTCGTAACACTCATCGACGCCGCGGCCAGTCTGCTGCCCGATGCGCTCATGACGGCTGGTGGCCTGGTGGTGTCGTATGGCGTGTACCAGATCTACGCGCCGGCGGGCTACATCGTCGCCGGTGTGCTGCTCATTGCTGCCGGCGTGGTGGCTGCCAAAGGGGCGCGCTGATGGGCTGGCTGGCACGCGGCATTGATCGCAAGAGCGGGCAAGGCTATGAGGTGTTCGCCGATGCCATCCGTGGCATGCTCAAGTCCAAAAGCGGCGTGGTCATCACGCGTGACCAGGCGTTCCGCGTGGGTGTGCTGTTCTGCTGCCTGCGCGTGATCAGCGAGGGCATTGCGCAGGTGCCGTTCAAGGTGATGCGCAAGACCAAGAGCGACGTGTCGCGCCACCCGGACCGCAACGACGCAGACGATCACCCGATCTTTGACCTGCTGTACCGCAAGCCCAACAGCTGGCAGACCTCCTACGAGTTCCGCGAGACCATGGCCATCCATGCGGCACTTGGCAACGCCTATGCGTTCAAGAACGTCATCAACGTCGGCAGCCGCGGCCCCCAGCTCACCGAGCTGATCCTGCTGGACCCGGGCCGCGTGAAGGCTGTGCAGGCCGAAGACTGGAGCATCCAATACCAGGTGTACCGCCGCAACGGCGAGATGATGCCCTTCCCGCAAGAGGCCATCTGGCACGTGCGCGGCCCAAGCTGGAACGGCCTGCTGGGCATGGACATCCTGCTGCTTGCCCGTGAGGCGCTTGGCCTGGCAGTCGCCACCGAAGAGTCGCAAGCCAAACTGCATGCCAAAGGCGTGCGGCCGTCGGGCCTGTACAGCGTGGAAGGCAGCCTCAATGAAACGCAGTACAACGCCCTGAAGAAGCACATTGAAGACGAGTACTCCGGCGTCGACAAGTCTGGCGGCGTGATGCTGCTGGACCGCAGCGCCAAGTTCATGGCGCAGGCCATGACCGGCGTGGACGCGCAGCACCTGGAAACGCGCCGCCACCAGATCGAAGAGGTCTGCCGCTTCATGCGCGTGCTGCCCATCATGGTGGGCTACAGCGACAAGGCGGCCACCTATGCCACGGCCGAGCAGATGTTTCTGGCGCACATCGTGCACACCCTCATGCCATGGTACGAGCGCATCCAGCAGAGTGCAGACGTCAACCTGCTCACCGATGCAGACCGCAAAAACGGCTACTACACCAAGCTGCAAGAAGCCGGCTTGGCCCGCGGCGCGATGAAGGACACCGGCGAGTACCTGTACCGCATGACCATGGGCGGAATCATGGAGCGCAACGAAGCCCGCGGCAAGCTGGACCTGAACCCGCTGGACGGGCTGGACGAACCTCTCACCCCGGTCAACATGACCACCGACCCAAGCGGCGCAGCAGCGGCCGCCGCAAATGGAGCCTGACCACCATGGACCACATCGAGCACAAGTTCATCTGCCTCAGCGAGATCAAGTTTGCTGACCCCGGCGCCGACGGTACTGCCACGCGCAGCTTCACCGGCTACGGCGCGTTCTTTGGCAACCTCGACGCCTACGGCGACGTGATCGAGCCCGGCGCCTTCCAGGACAGCATCACGTCTGCCCGCAAAAGCGGCAACTGGCCCGCCATGCTCAGCCAGCACGGCGCCTGGGGCATGACCAGCGAAGACCTCACCCCCGTGGGCGTGTGGACCGATCTGTCTGAAGACGGCAAGGGCCTCAAGAGCGAAGGCGTGCTGGCCGAAACCCAGCGCGGGCAGGAGCTGCACACCCTCATGAAGATGAAGCCGCGCCCCGCCATCAACGGCTTGAGCATCGGCTACATCCCCAAGAAATTCACCATGGGCACCAAGCCCACCGAGCCGCGCCGCACGTTGCATGTGGTTGACCTCATCGAGATCAGCCCTGTCACTTTCCCGGCCAACGGCAAGGCACGTATTTCATCGGTCAAGTCTGCCAATGCAGACTGCACCGAGCGCGAATTCGAGACGATCCTGCGGGATGCAGGATTTTCAAGAAAGGAAGCCATGACCATCATTGGTCGCGGCTTCCGGGCTTTGAGCGGCCTGCGGGATGCCGGCAGTGAAGAGCTTGACGAGCTGGCGGCGGCCATCAAGCGCAACACCTCCAAGTTACAAACCACCTGAAGAAGGACTTTTCACCATGAAGCTCTCCCGAAATCACCTGATGTTCGGCCTCATCGCCGTACTGCTCATCCTGTCTGCGTTCACGCTCGCAGGCAACCCCATCCTGCCGCCCGACGCACTGGCCGGCCTGGGCATGCTCCCGCTCATGAGCGGCGAGATCGACATGAAGGAAATCAAGACCCTGCTCGAAAAGCAAGGCGAAGCCTGGGGCGAATTCACCCGCAAGAACGACGAGCTGCTCAAGGCCAAGGCCGAAGGCAAAGCCGTGTCCGAACTGCAGGCCACCGTCGACAAAGTCAATGGCGAGCTGAGCAAGCTCAACAGCGACGTGATCGAGATGGCCAAGAAAGCCAACCGCCCCGCCAATGACGGTGGCGACAGGGGCGCGGCCCGTGCCGAGTTCAAAAAGGCGTTCAACGCCTATGCCCGCACCGACGACGAATCCGGCCTGGTGGAGATCCACAAGAAGGCCATGATCAGCGGCAGCGGCCCGGACGGCGGCTACCTGGTTCTGCCTGAGCTCGACACCGAGATCTCGCGCGTCGTGTCTGTGGTGTCTGCCATCGGCCGCCTGGCTGACCAGCGCACCATCGGCACCAGCATGTACCGCAAGATCGCCAAGACCACGGGCATGACGGCCCGCCGCGTCGGCGCTGGCGCCACCGGCGGCGAAACCACCAACCCGAAGTTTGCGGAACTCGAGTTCCCGGTGTACGACAGCGAAGCCGAACCCTGGGTGCACAACGAGACGCTGGAAGACGCCATCATCGACCTGGAGATGGACCTCTCCAACGAGGCCGCCATCGCCTTCGCTGAACTGGCCGGCTCCGAGTTTGCCTCGGGCGACGGTGTTGGCAAGGCGTTCGGCATCACCGCATACAGCTCGGTGGCCAACGCCAGCTACGCGTGGGGCAGCATCGGCTACATCAAGAGCGGTGCCAACGGTGCATTTGCCGCCAGCAACCCGGGCGACAAGATCATCGATCTGCAGCACAGCCTCAAACCCCAATACCGCCCCGGCGCGGCCTGGGTGATGGGCGACGCCACGCTGTCGCAAGTGCGCCAGATGAAGGATGGCTCGGGCAACTTCTACCTCTGGCAGCCGGACCCGTTGGCTGGCTTCGGCGGCCGCCTGCTCGGCAGCCCGGTGGAAACCGACGACAACATGCCGGTGTACTCCACCACCGGCAACCTGGCCATGGCCTACGGCAACTTCAAGGAAGGCTACGTGGTGGTCAACCGCAGCGGCATCAAGCTCATCCGCGACAACATCACCGCCAAGGGCAAGACCAAGTTCAACTTCCGCCGCCGCTTTGGAGGCGGTGTGAAGAACTTTGAAGCCATCAAGCTGATGAAGTTCTCGGCCTGATCCGCCGCGCACAGAACCACGCTCAAAAGCGACACGCCGCCCGGCGAGAGCCCGGCGGCGTTTTTGTTCCCGAACCCAATTTCACTTACAGGATGCAGCCATCATGAAAGACCTTTTCAACGCGGTCACGCTCAAGCGTGCCATTTCTCCCGTGTCGGTCGCCGACAACACAGCCCAGGTGGGCCAGATCATCGACCGCCAGGGCTTCAATTCGGTCACCTACGCCATTGCGCTGGGCTCCATTGCAGACGCCGACGCCACCTTCGCCGTCACCATTGACGAAGGCAACGACTCCGGCCTGTCGGACGCAGCAGCCGTTGCTGCCGCTGACCTGCTGGGCACCACCACGCTGGCCGGCTTCCAGTACGACAGCGACAACGCCTGCCGCAAGCTCGGCTACATCGGTGCCAAGCGCTACACCCGTCTGACCATCACCCCGACGGGCAACGCCAGCGCGGCGCTGATCGCGGCTGTGGCCATCCTGGGCCACGCCGCCAACAAGCCCACCGTCAACCCGCCGGTCTGATCGATCCCGCGCCATTCGTGAAGCCCACTCCCGCCCGGGAGCGGGCTTTGCAAATCACGCCTGACCCGACGCCGCCGTCAAAGGACACATCACCATGACCATCCAGCTTGGCACCACCCTGCGCAACAACATGATCGGCCAGTACGAGAGCTCGGTCGGCACCAGCCCGAAGCTGCAGCTGCGCACCGGCGCACCGCCGGCCAACTGCGCGGCCGCTGCCAGCGGCACGCTGCTGGCAGAGATCACCCTGCCCAGCGACTGGATGGGGGCGGCCTCGAGCGGCGCCGTCAGCAAGTCTGGCACCTGGGCAGACGTGGGCGTGGCCGCCGGTACTGCCCAGCACTACCGCCTGCTGGACAGCCCGGGCACCGTGTGCCACGAGCAAGGCACCGTCACCGCCACCGGCGGCGGCGGCGACCTGACGGTGGACAACACCAGCATCGCGGTCAGCCAGGCGGTGAGCATCACCAGCTGGACGCGCACGCAGGGCGGGGCGTGATCGCCATGGCTCAAGAATGGGTCGTCACCTTCACGCCGCGCCGCCCTGGTGAAACCGTGGGCGCGTGCACTGTCTCGCGCAACGGCTTCACCTACAGCGGGTCGCTGAACAACGACATTCAAGAGACGGTAGACGCCTTCTGGAAAGAAGCCGCCCAGGCTGAAAAGGCGTTTATTGCCGCCGCCTCGCGCAATGACGAGACCGAAGCCTCCATCAAGGCGTCCGCACCATGAGCAGCAGCCTCAACAAAACCGGCGACCAGACCATCTTTGCGCTGGCGTCCATCGCCGCCAGCACGGTCACGGTTGGCGCAGAGACTGCGCTTGCCACGCAAGACGGCGGCCTGCTGCACGTGTACGCTGGCCGACGCGCTGCCACGGCAGCCGGCGCCGTCGCCAACATCCGCATAGAAGGCAGCTACAAAGCCGCCGGTGGCGTTGGCACCTGGAACCCGCTGGCCATTCTGGCTTTCGACTTTGCCGCCTGCGAGGCAGAGGCTGTGTCTGGCACCGTCGGCTCTGGCACCAACGTCATCACCGTGGCTAGCACCACCAACCTGACGGCGGGCGACGTGATCTTCATTGACAACGGAACCATCGCCAACAGCGAGTGGCACCGCATCAAGTCCATCGTGTCCAACACCAGCGTGACGACTGAAGAGAACCTGGCCAACGCGCAGACAGGCTCCACCCTGTACGACAGCGCCGCCATCTTCAATTTGATCCAGATCCCGCGCGGCATCGTGCGCCTGCGCATCGTGGCGGATGGCTCGCTGTTCACCCAGGCGTGGGCACTGTTCGCCAAACTCGTTACCGTTGACTCGATCGGGTAAGCCATGGCGGTGAGCAAGCCGCTTGCAGGCGCGCAGATAGACCGAGCGGCACCGGCCGCGCAGGGGATACTGGGCGCATGGGCTTTCAATGAAGGCGCTGGCTCGCGGGTTGGCGACTCCGTTTCCAAGGCCAATGATTCATTCGGCATTGCGGCCAACCTCGCGTGGAAAAACGGCGGGTTTTTCAACGGATCATCGTCCTCCGTCGTTGTGCCCAACAAGAATTTTCCTTTCCTGAAGTCAACGCCTTTCAGTGGATTTGCAGAGGTTGAGTGGAAGTCAAGCGGAGCCCACCAGTGCATTTTTGGCACCTGGGTCCAAAGCACATCGCCTGGGTGGATGTTCTATGTCACCAGCACGGGAGCTCTCCGGCTGATTTTCACTGATGCAGGCGGCACAAATTACTTTAATAGGTACAGCACAAGAACGCTGGACGCACGTCGCCACACCGTTGGTTTCACGTATGACGGCAGCGCTGCCAACACGGGCATCAAGCTATTTCTGGATGGCGCGGAGCTTGCTGGAAGTAATACAACAAACGGAACCGCTGACCCCGGAACGCTTGCCGGTGCAAATCTCTACATCGGGCGCAACGCATCGGCTGCGTCAACCGTTTACTGGTTCAACGGTGGCATCAATGGAGCGGCTTTGTATGGCGCAAAGCTCGATCCGATGCTGGCTCGAAGCGTTACGTCGAACCTGTGGCAGCTCTGGCCGGATGACCAGATAGTTTTTGCGCCGGCTGCAGGTACAACCGGCACCAGCTCCGCCACCGTCACCCTCACCGGCAGCGCCACCGGCGCGGTGGCAGTTGCAGGCGCCAGCAGCCAGACGCTGCCGCTCACAGGCACCAGCACCGGCGCGGTATCCGTAGCAGGCGCATCTGCTGGCACAGTCAACCTCACCGGCACGGCAACCGGCGCCGCGGCAGTCGCAGGCGCCAGCAGCGCCACCGTCAGCCTGACTGGCAGCGCCACCGGCACCTCGGCAATTGCCGGCGCGTCCAGCGGCACGGTGGATCTGGCAGGCACTGCCACCGGCACCATCCCGCCGCTGGCCGTTTCGGGTGCTTCGGCCGGCACGTTTGACTTATCGGGCACCAGCACTGCCTCGGTGGCGGTGGCCGGGGCCAGCGCCGGCACGGTGGCACTCACCGGCACGGCTGCCGGCACCGCGCCAGTCGCCGGGGCCAGCAGCAGCACGCTGGCGCTCACGGGCAGCGCGGCTGGCACGGTGGCGGTGGCTGGCGCATCCAGCGTCACCATTGCACTTACTGGCAGCGCCACTGGCCTGGTGCAGAACTTCTCTGCAGTCTCCAACGGCACCTTCACCCTGGCCGGCACAGCCACCGGCAGTGTGGACGTAGCGGGTGCGTCGGCAGCGCAGATCGACATTGGCGGCGCGGCGGCATTCACCATCCGCACCATCCTCGGCTCATCCGCCGGGCGGGTGCAGACGTCTGCATCGCGCACTGAGGCGCTCAACAGTGCGGACCGGCAGAACACCTACAACCCCGAGCGCATCGCCGCAGGCAGTGGCAAGCGCGGCAGCAACACGCAGACACAACGCAGGTAACCAGACCATGGGCTTCAAAGTCATCACCGCGCCGACGCCGCCGGTCATCACGCTGGCCGAGCTGCAAACGCACCTCAAGCTCACCGGCGTCACGCTCACCACGGCGGAGCAAAACGAGATCACCTACATGCTCGAAGCCGTGCGCATGCAAGCGCAGCACTACACGCAGGCCAGCATCGGCGCGCAGGTGTTGGAGCTGGCGCTGGACGCCTTCCCCGACAGCAGCGGCGCGATCCGCCTGCCCATGGGCGCCACCAGCCTCACCAGCGTCAAGTACATCGACACGGCGGGCGCTGAGCAAACCTTCAACGCCAGCTACTACACGCTGGACGACTATTCCAACCCCAACTGGGTGCTGCTCGACAGCGCGCAGACCGACTGGCCAGACACTGAAGACGTGGCCAACGCCGTGAAGGTGCGCTACGCATCCGGCAGCAACACGCTCGACCCGGCGGTACGCAACGCGCTGCTGGTGGGCGTGGGGCACCTGTGGGCGCATCGCGGCGATGCCGGCGACGCCACCCTGCCGCCCGCCTTCCACGCGCTGCTGGACACCGTCAAGAACTACGGCTAAACCATGGCAAGCAATCAAGAGCTCGGCCAGCTGGACCAAAAGGTCACGCTGCAAAGCCGCAGCAACAGCGTCGATGCCGTCGGCCAGAGCACCATCACCTGGACGGACATTGCCACCGTCTGGGCAGGGCTGGTCAGCCGCCCGCGCAGCCGCGAGTTTGACGCGGCAGGCGGCACGCAGAACGAACAGACCGTCACCTTCCGCGTGGTCTACCGCACCGATGTGGACGCCACCTGCCGCCTGGTGTGGGAGGGCCGCAACCACGACGTCATCGCCGCCGACCCCGTCAAGCGCGACGGCTGGCTGTACATCACTTGCCTGCAAGGGGTGAAAGATGGCCGCTGAAGGTGTGCGCATCGAGGGCTTGGAGGCACTCACCGCCAAGCTTAAAGAAATGCCGCGCGTCATGCGCAACCGTGTGCTCAAGAACGCGCTGTCCGCCGGGGCGCGACTGGTGCGCGACGAAGCCAAGCGCAACGCGCCGCTGCTCTCGCTGCAGGCCAAGGCACCCTACCGCACCCGCGGCACCGTGCAAAAAGCCATCACCGTGCGGGCCAGCAAAGTGGCGCGGCGCGCGGGGGATGTGGGCGTGTTTGTGAACGTGCGGCCAGCCAAGAGCGGCCAGCGCGGCGCCAAGAGCAAGACGGACCCGTTCTACTGGAAGTTCTTGGAGTTCGGCACCAAGAAAATGAGCGCCAGCAGCTTCTTGAAGCCCGCCGCCGCCCGCCTGGGCGACGCGCTCAAGGCGTTCGAGGCATCGCTGGGCAAGTGGGTCAGCAAGGTCGAGGCATCGGGGAAAGTGCAGCCATGAGCGCCAAAACAGAATTTCGCACGCTGATGCTGGCCACCAGCGGCGTCACCTCACTGGTGGGCAGCGGCAGCAATGCGCGCGTCAGTGCAGACCGCATCGAGCAGGGCGCGGCGCGGCCGTTCATCGTGTTCACCCAGTCCGGCACAGACGTGCAGCACGGGCTCGACGGCGCGGTGCTCACCACCAAGGCCGTGCTGGAGCTGCAGTGCTGGGCAGACACCCGCGTGGCCGCAGACGCGCTGGCAGATGCAGTGCAAACCGCCCTGGTGGGCGACTACCGCACCATCACCGCCCGCGCCGATGCGTATGACGGCGAGCTCGACCTTGAGGCAACCATCATCACCGTGGACTGGTGGCTCTAGCCGCTGCCAGTTGCAAGTTTCTCAACGCGGCCCTTTGGGGCCATTTTTTTTGACTATCTAGGAGCTACATCATGAGCGTACCCAAAGGGCGTAATTGCCGCGTTGAAATCGCGGCCACTTTTTCCGCAGCCAAGACGGTCACCGCCGTCACCAAAGCCAGCCCTGGCGTGGCCACGTCCACCAGCCACGGCCTGGCCGAAGGCGCCATCGGCTACTGGAGCATCAGCGCCGGCATGACGGAACTGGACGGCATGGCCGGCAGCGTGGACGCCACCGCCACCAACACCTTCAATGTGGAAGGCGTGGACACCACCAACTTCACCACCTGGAGCGCGGGCACCTTCACGCCTGTGGCCACGTGGATCACGCTGTCCACCAGCACCGCATACAGCATTGCCGGCGGCGACGCAGACGAGATCGACAAGTCCACCCTGCTGGACAACAGCCACCAGCTCGACTACGGCCTGCTGGGCGCAGAAACCGTGAGCTTCGACGCGCTGAGCGACAGCCAGCTAGCCGCCGCGCTGCAGATCGAGGCGGCAGCCCGCGCCAACACGGCCATCGTGTTCCGCATCACCCTGAGCAACGGCGAGCGCCGCGTGTTCCGTGGCCTGCCCACGCTGCCGAGCGAAAGCCTGCAAATCAGCCAGGCTGCCAGCGGCAGCTTCAAGGTGGCCGTGGTTGGCCGCGTGCTGCGTCTGCCCACGGCATGAGCCCACAAGAAGCCATTGCGGCGGCGCGCACCGCCCGCCAGAGCTGGATCGAACTGGAGCCAGCCACAGACGGCCAGCCGGCCAAGCGCGTGCAGCTGTTGCGCCCGCGCGAGGCCGAGCTGCAAGACTTCACGCCCAAGCCCGGCCAGAGCGACATCGAGCGCATGGTGGGCTGCGCGGTGAAGTACGTCACCGGGTGGGACGGCATCACCATGGCCGACCTGCTGGGCGCGGCCATTGCGCCGGCAGACCCGGCGCCGTTTGACGCCCGCCTGTGGGCCGAAGTGTTGCCAGACCGCATGGACTGGCTCAACACCGTGGCCGCCGGGCTGATGGACGTGATCGCCACTCACCAGCGCAACCGCGCCGCCGCTGCAAAAAACTGACCGCCCTGCTGGACTGGGCTGCCGGCCAGCAGTACGAGGGCGAAACGCAGCCAACCGGCACACCCGCAGACAGCCTGGCCATGCAGGCGTTCAACCTGCTCAGCAACGGCCACGGCGGCATTGACTGGGCGGGCTACGACCGGGTGTGCGCGCACCTGGGCATTGCCCAAGACGACCAAGACCACCACGCAGACCTGATCGACCGCCTGGCGGTCATCAAGAACCACAACCCGAACAGGCAGCAAGAACATGGCACTGGCAACACTGTCGATTGACCTGATCGCCAAGGTCGCCCAGTTCGAGAAGGACTTTGGTGCCATGGCGCGCACCACCGAAAAGCAGGCGCAAGAGATGAGCGCGGCCATCGGTGGCGTGGCCACGGCCATCAAAGGGCTGGCCGCGGGCTTCTCCATTGGCGCCTTCACCACCTTCGTGAAGGACACCATCGACGCGCTGGACCGCTTGAACGATCTGAGTCAGCAAACCGGCATTACTGCCGACGCGCTGGGCGGCTTGGGCTTTGCGGCCAGCCAGAGCGGCGGCAACCTGGAGAGCGTGGTGGCTGCGGCCGGCAAGCTCAACAAGACGCTGGCCGAAGCTGCTGCGGGCGACCAGCAGGCCGGCGAATTCTTCAAGGCACTGGGCCTGTCTGCGGTGGATGCCGCGGGCAAGACCAAAACGGTCGAAGTGGCCATGGCCGAGATCGCCGACAAGTTTGCCGGCTTTGCCGACGGCCCGGAGAAAAGCGCCTTGGCCATGCGCGCATTCGGCAAGGCCGGTGCAGACCAGATCCCGCTGCTCAACGAAGGCGGCGCCAAGCTGCTGGAAAACATCGACTACTACAAGCGCTACAGCGGCGTCACCATCGAGGTGACCAAGCGCGCGGACGAGTTTAACGACGTGCTGGGCAAGATCAAGGTGATTAGTGGCGCGCTGGGCGTGGGCATCACCTCCGAACTGCTCGACCCAATGAAGGCTTTGGCCGACGAGTTCTTGCGCGTCAAAGAAAACGGCGACGACTTCAATCTGGTGGCCACCACCCTGCGCATCACGCTGGAAACGCTGGCCGTGCTGGGCGCCAACGTGGGCTTTGTGTTTGCTGGCGTGGGCCGTGAGGTGGCCGCTGCAGCCGCGCAGCTTGCTGCACTGGGCCGGGGTGATCTGGAAGGCTTCAAAACCATTGCCGAAGAGGTGCGCCGCGACGGCGAGCGCGCACTGGAAAAGCTGCAGGCGTTTGAAGACAAGATCCTCAAACTGCGCGGCGGATCGGTGGCCGGCGCCAGCGATTTCGGCCCGGGCGATACGCCCGGCAGCACCGGCGGCAAACCCAATGCGCCGCGCCTGCCCGGAGGCTCCAGCAAAAGCTCCAACGACCTCACCGAGGCGCAGCGCCAGCTCAAGAGCTATGTGGACGCGCTGCAAAACCGCATCGACAAAGAGCAACAACTCACCGAGTTGCAAAAAGCGCAGAACGTGCTGCTGGAGCTGGGCGTGCTGGGCAAGATCCCGCAGGTGCGCGAGCTCATCCTCACGATGGCTGAGCAGGCTGACGCCATCAAGGAAAGCACCGATCGCCTCAAGGCGTACAGCGAGGCGCTCAACAAGGCCGACGAGCTGAACGTCAAATACCTCGACGGCCTGAGCAAAGACAACGACGCCATCGTCAAGACCAACGAGACCATGCGCCTGGCGCTGGAAGAGATGGGCCTGCAGGCCGAGGCGCTGGACAAACTGCGCATCGCCAGGCTGGACGCCGCGCTGGCTGTGGAGCGCGAGAACCTTGTGATGGCGCAGAACATCGACGGCAACGAGGCCGAGATCGCGCAGATCGAGCGGCGCATTCGCTTGAAGGAGATCGAGCGCGGGCTGGTGGCCAGCACCGCCGTGCGCCGTGTGGAGGTGGAGCAGCAAGACGCCGACAAAAAGCGCCAAGAGTCAATTTCGCAGTCCATCAATGACGGCATCCAAGACGGTTTCCGCAGAGGCAAAAGTGCCAGCGAAGTCTTTATTGACGAACTCAAGGCGCAGTGGGGCAAGACCATCCTGTCGCCCATCATCAAGCCCATTGCAGACTTTGGCGCCAATATCATCACCAGCGGCCTGGGCGCGCTGGCCAGCGCCATCGGGTTACCGAAGTTTGCCACCGGCATCAGCTACGTGCCGCATGACATGGCCGCCATCATCCACAAGGGTGAGCGGGTGGTCACCGCGCAAGAAAACAAGAGCTACGGGCAGGCACAGGCCGCGCCGGTGTTCCAGCAGCAGTTCATCATTGGCGACGTGGCCAGCAAGGCAGACGTGGCGCGCGCTGTGCGGGCAGGCAACCAGGCCACCATTGCCGCGTGGAACCGCCGGCAGGCGTATGGGGGTGCAACATGAGCACCATCTACAGCTGGCCCACGGGCCGCAACTGGGTGTTGCGCGACTTCATGCTCGTGCCCGAGTTCAACCAGCGCGCGCACAGCTCGCCGTTTGGCGGCTCCGAGCAGGTGGTGGATCTTCTTAACGAGCGCTGGCACGTCACCGGCACCCTGCCGCCGTGCAGCAAGGCGCTGGCACCTGAGCGCGAGGCGTTCTTCAACAAGCTGCGCGGCATGGACAACCGCGTCTACCTGTGGCACATGGGCCCGGGCCGCAGCGCACCGCGCGGCACCATGCGCGGCAGCCCGGTGGTGGCTGCTGGTGGCGTGGCGCAGGGCGCGCAAACCATCAACATCACCACCACCGCAGGCGCCACCGTGCTGGCCGGTGACGTGATCGGCCTGGCCGGGCAGTTGCTCATGGCCGCGCAAGACTGCACGGCAGACGGCGCGGGCGCCATGGCCTTTGTGTCGGCCAACAAAGTGCGCGCCGCAGCCAGCGCGGGCGCTGCCATCACATGGGACGCGCCCACCGCGCCATTCAGGTGCATCACGCAACTGGGCGTCAACTACGTGCCCGGCTATGCCGAGTCTGTGGCGCTGGACTTTATCGAGGCGTGGGTGTCATGAGAACAGACGTCTCCAGTGACGCCGTCACCGCGCTGTCCAACGGCACGGTGGCGCTGGTGCAGCTGGTGCTGATCGAGCACCCGGCGGGAGACATTGCGCTCAACACCAGCAACTGGAACCTTGACTGGGACGGCGTCACCTACCTGGGCGCCTACGGCATCGGCAGCATCAGCCAGATCACCGACTCGCCGGGCGAGGTCAAGGGCCTGCAGTTCGAGCTGTCGGGCGTGCCGGCAGACCGCATTGCGCTCGCGCTCGATGCGTCAGACCAGCTGCAGGGCAGTGTGGTCACCATCCGCACCGCCATTCTGGACAGCAGCTACGTGGTGAAGGATGCGCCCATCGAGTGGGTGGGCACCATGGACACCATGCCGTTTGACGAAGACGGCCAGACCGCCGTGCTGCGCCCCACCGCCGAGCACGACGGTGTGGACCTGCTGCGCGGCCACCCCAGCTACTACAGCGACGGCGACCAGCAAGCCCTGCACCCGGGCGACCGCGCGTTTGAGTACGTCACAGACCAGTCCACCAAGCCGGTGGTGTGGCCAAGCAAAGAGTTTTTCTACAAATGACCGCTCGACTCGAAGACTGGCGCACCCAGTTCGGCGCGCTCGTACAGTCACGCGCGCGCACGCCATTTGCCTGGGGCCGCAACGACTGCGCGTTGTGGGCTGCAGACTGCGTGTGGGCCATCACCGGGCAGGACCCCGCCGCTGACTTGCGCGGCGCGTACAGCACCGAGTTTGGCGCGGCGCGTGTGCTGCTGCAGCGCGGCGGCCTGGCCGCCATTGCCACCGACGCACTGGGCCCGCCCATTGCGCCGCTGCTGGCCACCGTGGGCGACGTGGTGCTGGTGCAAACCCCGCAAGGCGAGGCGCTGGCTGTTTGCAATGGTGACCACTTGCTGGGCCCCACGGCCAACGGCATGGGAGGCTATTCGCTGGCCGACGGGCTGCAAGCGTGGAGGGTTGGCCACCATGGCTGAGCTCGTCACTGCTGCCGTCTCCTGGCTTGGCACACAGGTTGGCGGGGAGATCGGCGCCGCGCTGGTGATGAACGCCGTGGAGATCGGCGCCGTCACGTCCACCGTGGGCATGCTCGCGGGCTCCAGCATGCTGGCCAACGGCCAAAAGCGCCGCGCCGAGCGTGCCGCCAAAGAAGCCTACAACGCCAGCCTGCAAGACCGGCTGATCACCATCGACACGCCGCTGGCAGCGCGCCAGCTCGTGCTGGGCCGCGTGCGCAAAGCCGGGGCCGTCTTTTTTAAGGGCAGCGCCGGCACGTACAAAGAGAAGTTCTGCATGGGCTTGGCCCTGGCCGCGCACGAGATCGACGCCATTGAAACGGTGTACCTCAACGACGTGGCCGTCACGCTGGACGCAGACGGCTACGTCACCAGCGACCCGTACCGCCTGGCAAAAAAGCAGAACGGCCCATTTGGCCTGGGCAGCAGCACCGCCGTGCCGGTGACGGCGCTCACCACCACGCTGCCCAACAACCCGGTGGACGGCAGCGTCTCGGTGGTGCTCACCACCGGGCCAGACGCCGGCGGCAACTACACCCAGCAGATCACGCCATGCACCGTCTCCGGGCGCGACGTCACCATCACCGACGCGGCCTTCATTGGCGCAGACATCGTGTACCAGTGGTACACCACCAGCCCAAAGCTGCGCATCCGCTTCTACACCGGCGCAGCAGGCCAAACGGCAGACGCCCGGCTGATCGAGCTGTTTCCAGACCTGTGGACCACCGCGCACACCGCCAGCGGCTGTGCCTATGCCGTGGTGGAGGCCGACTACGACGAGACGGCCTTTCCCAGCGGCCTGCCCAACCTCACGGTAGTGATGCGCGGCGCCAAGGTGTACGACCCGCGCACCGGCCTCACGGCATGGAGCGAAAACCCAGCCCTGCTGGCCCGCCACGTCTACACGCACGCGTTCTTTGGCAACAAGGCAGTGAGCTCGGCGGCAGACTTGCGCATCATCGCCGCGGCCAATGCGTGCGATACCTCCACCGTGTACACGGTGGACGGCGTGCCCACCACCCGCGCGCTGTACACCGCAGGCGTCACGGCCAACTACGGCGCCGCCGCCAAAGACGTGCTCGACGACCTGGTGCAAGCCATGGCCGGCGAGTGGTGCTACGCGGGTGGCGACTTCTACATGCGTGCAGGCGTCTACACCGCGCCGGTGCTGGCCCTCACAGAGGCAGACGTGGGCGGCCAGGTGCGCAGCATTGGCGGCGGGCTCAACCGCGTGGCCATCAGTGGCACCGCGCACCGCCCGCGCAACGAAAAATTCAATGTGCTCAACGTCACCATGGCAGACGCTGCGCAAGACTACAAGGTAGTCCCCATGGCGCCGGTGAAGGGCAGCGCGCTCATCACCCGCGACGGCGGCGAGCTGGCCCAGCCGGTGCAGCTGTCGGCGGTGACGTACTGGCCGCAGGCCCAGCACGTGGCCGGCGTGATGATGCGCGACGCGCGCGACCCCGGCATCTACAGCATCCCGTTCAAGCTGGCCGCTTACCGCGTGCAGGTGCTGGACACCATCACGCTCACCATCAGCCGCTACGGCTGGAGCGCCAAAGAGTTCCGCGTGCTGCAGCGCGGTTGGTCGGTAGATGGGCTGATCGTGCTGCTGCTCAAAGAGACAGCCAGCACCATCTGGGCGGTAGACGCCGCTTTTGAGCCCGCGGGCTACGCGGCCAACACCAGCCTGCCCAGCCCGTGGGACTTGCCCGTGCCGCAGATCGCCGTGAGCGAGACGCTGCTGCTGCAGCCCACCACCGGCCAGGTGGCCACACGGCTGAACGTGGCCATCACAGACCTGGGCGACACGCGCGTTACCAACAACGGCCTGATCGAGCTGCAATACGAGCGTGTGGGCGACGACCAGCCCGGCATGCTGCAGGCGCTAGCCGGCGTGAGCAGCCTGACCATCGACAACGTGACCGACAGCGCGGTGTATTTGATCCGCGCGCGGGTGCGCAACGCCACCGCCGTGGGCGACTGGTGCACGCAGGTGGCCTGGCGCGTGGTGGGCAAGACGGCCCGCCCGGCAGACGTGAGCAACCTCACCGTCAACCCCGTCAGCGGCCAAGCCTATTTGAGCTGGGACGCCGCCACAGACGAAGACGTGCGCAACGGCGGCCAACTGGTAGTGCGCTTTGCGCCCGTGACCAGCGGCGCCACCTGGAACACCAGCACAGACCTGCCCGGCGACGTGAGCGGCGCCAGTACCACGCACAGCTTCCCGCTGTTTGCCGGCACCTACCTGGCCAAGTGGCGAGATTCAACCGGCAACGACAGCGTCAACGCGGCCACAGCCGTCACGCTGGCACCCGGCCTGCTTGCCACCACCACCGTGGCCACCGTCACCGAGGCGCCCGCCTTCACCGGCAGCAAAACCAATGTCAGCCTCGATGTGGACTACCCCGGCGTCAAGATCGACAGCCTGGGCACGTTTGACAGTGCAGACCTGTTTGACAGCAGCCTCATGTTCGACGGCGGCAGCGGCTACCAAAGCTCGGGCACGTACACCTTTGCCAGCGGGGTGGACTTGGCCACCACCTACACCGCCCGCGTGAGCGGCAGCGTCACCGTGCAGGTGATCGACACCACCAACCTGTTCGACAGCAGCGAGCTGTTCGACAGCGACGAGATGTTCGACGGCACCGTCATCGACGACGTGGCCGCCTGGCTGGAGGTGCGCACCACCACTGGCGACCCAACCGGCTCGCCCACCTGGAGCGCGTGGACGCGCCTGGGCGTGGCGGACTACTCGGCCCGCGCCTTCCAGTTCCGCGCGCAGCTCACCAGCACCAACAGCAAGCACAACGTGGTGATCACCGACGCCACCGTCACCGTGGGCCTGGCAGACCGCCTGCAAGACGCGCGCAACGTGGCCAGCGGCGCCGGCACGCTGAGCGTCACTTACCCGAGCCGCTTTTACAGCACACCGGGCCTGCAGATCACGCCGGTGGGCATGGGCACGGGCGACTACTACACGCTTGCCAGCGAGAGCGCCACCGGCTTCGACATCACCTTCAAAAACGCAGCGGGCACCTCGGTGGACCGCACCTTCCACTGGCTTGCCAAAGGACCCTAACCATGAGCCAACACGACTACGTGATCAGCGACGCCACGCACACGGCCATCCGCGCGGACATCAACGCCGCGCTGCTGGCCATTGCCAGCCAGAACAGCGGTGCCAGCGCACCGAGCACCACCTACGCCTACCAACTGTGGGCGGACACCACCAACAACCTGTGGAAGATCCGCGACAGCACCAACAGCAGCTGGCTCACCATCGGCCCGATCGCGCCGACGCCGGCAAACCAGCGCTCGTACCTGGGCGTGGACTTGTGCACAGTCACCTGCGCGGTCGGCTCCAGCGCGCTGACCATTGCGCTCAAGACGGCAGACGGTAACGACGCATCGGCTGCAGTGCCGCTCACCATTCCGTTCCGCAGCGCAACCCTGTCCAGTGGCACGCTCAACCGCCGCACCTTGAGCGCTGCGCTGTCAGTCGTCATCAGCTCCGGTAGCACGCTGGGTGCCGCAAATGGCGTAGCCCGCCCGTTGTACGTGTACGCGATCGACAACGCGGGCACGGTGGAGCTGGGCGTCTCGGCCAGCTTCTTTGGCACAGACTTCATTGCCAGCAGCACGGCAGAGGGCGGCGCAGGCGCGGCTGATGCGGTGGGCGTGATCTACAGCACCACGGCGCGCAGCAGCGTGGCCATGAAGCTGATTGCCGTGTTGACGGACAGCCAGGCCACGGCCGGCACGTATGCGGCTGTGCCCACGGCCATCAGCTACCCCAGCGCGGCAGCGCCTGCGCCCACGGGCACGGCGTTTTGTGCCACGGGTGCGGCCACCACCACCACCACCGTGGTGGAGGCGGCCACCTACAGCAGCGAGCTGGTCGACGCGGGCAACAACTTCAACCCCACCACGGGCCGCTACACCGCGCCGGTGGCGGGCATCTATCAATTCAACTGGACGGTGCAGTGCAACACCGTGGCGGGGTCGGCGGCCATTGCCTACCTGCGCAAGAACGGCGTGGCCACCAACTACGGCACGGTGGGAGCATCGGCGCCAACGTCCACTTATGCATTGACAAGCAACCCCTACGCCGGCGGCTCGTTCATCATCTCGCTGGCGGCGGGCGACTACGTGTCGGTGTATGTCAGCGCGCTGGGCAGCGCTGCCGCAGGCGTTACGCACTTCAGCGGCAATCTGGTGCAGTTGGCATGATCGCCTTCGATCTGCCCGACGTGGGCCCGCTGGACTGTGCCACGCACATCCACCTGGCCACGCACCACTGGAACGCGCCGCAAATGCACACCAGCACGCCCGGCATTGGCGTGCTGTGCAGACGTGCGCACAAGCCGCAGCAGCTTGGCGGCGTGAGCCTGGTGCGCAACAGCCACGGCATGCCCGCCGTGTACGCCTTTGGCGGCTACCAGCCGCTGCAGGCTGGCAACGTGCGCGTGGGCGCCATTGCTGGCCTGCGCACGCGCAGCGTGTTCCGCACCTTCAACAACTACCAATGGAGCTGGAACCCGGCCACCTTCGACCACACCGACGTGGTGCCATTTGGCGCGGCCGTGGCCAGCTGGCAGTGGCGGCCAGGCGCAGATGCGCATCTGATGCTGGTGCCCGCCATTGGCCTGTGGACGCCGGCCACGGCGGCAGTTTCACTTTCATGGGCCTGGAAATAGGCCCGCCGCCCGCAACAGCCGCACAAAAGGAACAACAAGCCATGGCTGAACCTATTACGACGACGGCCGGCAGCGTGACGGCTGCGATCAGCGTGGTGACGCTGGCCCTGTTTGGTGTGGACTACTACTCGCTGCTCTACGGCCTGGTGGGCGCGCTGGTGGGCTTGAGCCAGGCGGCTGCCATGGCGAGGCTGGCGGCGGTGGTGCACATCGCCATGTCCACCATTCTGGGCGCGGCGTTTGGCAATGCGGCGCTGGCGCTGTTTGGCACCACGAGCAGGCCGCTGTTGATCATGGGCTGCCTGATCGGCGGGGCCGGTGCGCAGTTGATTGTGGCGGCCGCCATCAAGGCGGTGCTGTCGCGCATCGAGCTGTTTGGCGGTGGTGCCGGGCTGGATGGGCGACTACCCAACCAGGCGCAGGACGACGATGGGGACGACCGTGGAGGGCATGGCCGTGGACGCTGAACTCTTCATGTCGCTCGTGATCACCTGCCTGACGCTCTACGTGGTGGTGGCCTGCATCTGCCGCGTCAACCTGCTGGACCCCAAGGCGCACAAACGCACCTGGAGCCTGTTCTACATCGGCTGGGTGTACTTTGCCGGCAACGTGCTCATCAGCTCCATGGCACGCCAGCCGCCGCTGTATGTGGTGGTTGGGCTGGCGGCCATTGCCGTCAACCTGTGGATGACCCGCGCCACCTGGAACCACGCGCCGCCGCGCGTCACGCACAAAGAACCCACAGCGCCCGTGCAGCTCGACGTGGTGGGCAACCGCGCGCGCGAAATCATCAACGTCAACGTGGAGGCCGGGCGCGACCTGGGCGACGACCTGCGCGGTGCAGGGGACGACTACCCGGTGATCCAGCAACTGGCTTCAAAGGACAACACGCGATGACCCCGCAAGACCTTGCCCAATGCACCGGCGCGCGCATCGACCGCGCCACCGAGTGGCTGCCCTACATCGAGGCGGCCATGGAAGAGTTTGACATCAACACGCCCGAGCGGCAGGCGGCCTTCCTGGCGCAGATCGGGCACGAGAGCGGCGGCCTGCACTGGTTGGTGGAGCTGTGGGGCCCCACCGAAGCGCAGCGCCGCTATGAGGGCCGCACGGATCTGGGCAACACTGAGCCGGGCGACGGCATCCGCTTCAAAGGGCGCGGGCTGATCCAGACCACCGGCCGCAACAATTACCAGTTGACAGGCGACGCCCTGGGCGTGGACCTGGTGAGCCAGCCCGAACTGCTGGCCCAACCCGAGATGGCCGCACGATCCGCCGCATGGTTCTGGCGCGAGCACGGCCTGAACGAACTGGCCGACGTGGGCGACTTCATGCGCATCACCCGGCGCATCAACGGCGGCACCAACGGCTATGACGACCGGCTGGCCAAGTGGGAAGCGGCCAAAGAGGTGCTGGCGTGAAGACGGCCAGCAAAGTTGCCCTGACGTTCGGCACCGTCATTGCCGGATTCATCCTGATGATCGGCGCATGCATGGGCATTGTCGGCACCGTGTCCACCGCAACCTGGTACGGCGTCAAGGGGATCTGGAAGTGAGCGACGTTCTACAAAGCAAAGAAAGTCGTCCGAACGGATGGAACATTCGGCACTATCCAGACGGACATGCTGGTGGTGTGGCGTTTGACTGTCCCGGCTGCGGTGGAGATAGCTACGTCCCTATCAACACGCCTGATGGATGGGCTTGGAATGGCGATGAACAGGCGCCCACGCTAACTCCATCTTTGTTGCAGCGTTGCTGCCAATGGCACGGCTATTTGACTGCAGGGAGGTTCGTGCCATGCTGAACATCTCCCCGCTCGACCTCGTGCCCAGCTGGGGATGGGCCGGCCTGGTGGCCGCGCTGGCCCTGGCTGCCGGCGTGCAGACCGTGCGCCTGGCGGAAGAAGAGGGCGCCACCGAGCGGGTGCGCACCACACTGGCCAACGAGCGCGCCGATCGGGCGCGCGAGACCACGCAACGCGCCACCGTGGCGCTGGAGGCAACTGGCAATGTACTCAAGCAAGAGCGGCAAGGCGCCGCGCAATCGATGGGGGTGGAACGTGACGCACAAACTCAAGCTCGTGCTGGTGCTGCTGTGGCTGCTGATGCTCAACGTCGCGCTGCAGGGCTGCTCAGCCACATTGCCAGCCTCGACGCCGCCGCCGGTGCCAGTGGACTGCCCACGGCCACCGCCTGTCCCGGCGAGCTTGACCGCGAGCGCGCCGACGCCATCCGTGCCAGGCAAGTACTCGCAGCGTGTGTCCAGGAATATCGAAGCCTGGGACAAGACGCTGACGGGATCGAGCTCAAGCTCGACACCGCCATGAACTACATCGCGCTGGTGCAGCCGCCTGCACAGGCGCCGCCCTGAGTGTCTGGAGCCACCGCGGCCTGGTTTCCTCCAAGTTGACAGGCAGCGGCGACACGCCGGCGGCGGGAAGGTCGCCGGCTAGAGAAATCCCCCGAGGTCCGAGAGGGCCTCGGGGGATTTTTTGCGTTTATGAGCCCTGCGGGGCGTTGCCGATCACCAGTTGGCCCAGTTGCACCACATTGCCGAGCTGGCCGCCCTTGTCGCGCAGCTCGATGCTCGTCTTCGCCACCTTGATCTCAGCGTTCAGGCTGTTGCTGATCGAGTCCAGGCCCTTGGCCATCGCTTCCACATCCGTGGCGCTGATCTCCTTTCGGGCCAGCGCCAGCAGGCTGTTCGCCACGATGCGCCGCAGGTCGCCCTGCGTTGCCACCTGCTCCATGTTCTCCAGGGATTCTGTTAGTGTCTTTGCTGCTTTCATGTTTTGCTCGCTCTCTGTATTTGCGCTCAACGGCGCGGTTGCACTCGACGCAGCGATAGCCGCGCCCGTAAAGGGCGCCAGAGTTCTTAACGAAGAACTCAAGCGGGAAAATCATCTTGCACACGTTGCAGCAGCGGCTCGTCGGAACGGTCTTCTCCGAATTTGGTGGCTTTGGTATCTTCTTTTTGCGCGGCTGTTTAGGCTGCCTGTCCGTCTTTGGCAGCACGGCCTTAAGTTCCCTAGCGGCGCGCTTTATCTCTAATTGCTCGCGTTTCTTTTCAAGAAGCTCGCAAGGTAGTTGGTCGCGACGGATGTCTGTTCCTTGAACCAAGCACTTTCGTAGGTAGCTCGGGATCAGCTTTGCGCGCCCTCTGCGCGCCTTTTCGTTGGCCCGCTCTGCCGCTCCATTTTTCTGCCGCTGCTTTGCCGCCCATTTTTTTGCGTACTCACGCGCCTTAGCTTCGTTCTTAAGCCGCCACTGCCGGTGTGCCTCGACTGAGCAGGTCTTGCATTGCGTCATGAATCCGCCTGCGTTGCGTGATGAAAGAAAAAACTGGCTCACCGGCAAAATTTTGCGACAAGTCCTGCACGTTTTTTTAGCTTCGTCCACCACGGCTATCCCGTCGTTCGAGCCGGAGCCCAACAGCTGGGAAGATTTACGCGCTTCAGTCACGGTGTGCCTTTCACAGCCGCGCCGCGATCTGCTCGGCGGTCTCGCGGTAGTACGTGTTCTGCAGAATGCGGATGTCTTTGTGCCGCGTGATCTTGGCCAGCGTCATCACGTCTGTGCGCCTGGCCAGCCAGGTGGTGGCGGACGCGCGGGCGTCGTGGAATGTCAGGCCCTCGATCAGCAACTGCGCACACAGCTTGCTGAACAGCGTCGACGCTTCGTTGGCATTGACGGTGAACGTGGCCGGGAACAGTTTGACGGCCCGCCGCACGATGGGCACCTCTTGCGCCTGGCCGGCCTTGGTGCTGTCTAGCATGGCCACGCGACGCCGGACGTCGTATCGCGCCGTCAGCACCTCGCTCAGGCGCATGGCAGTGTGCAGGCTGATCCTGAACGCCTTTTGCACCTCGGCTGTCTTGCCTGTCCTCGGCGCGCGCAGCACGCGCTTGATGAGCTGCCACGTCCACACGCTGGTGCGTGGTGCGTTCTCTTTGGGCAGGCGCACGCCCTTGAATGGGTTGTGCTCGATCCATTGCCACTCATCCCGCGCCACGGTGAACAGGTTGCGCAGCAGGTTGGCCTCTCGCTGCACGGTGCTGCCAGACACGGTGGCCAGCCGGGCGTCACGCCAGCGGGCGATGGCCGGCGCGTCGATGGCGCCCAGCGGCGTGGTGTCGCCGATCGCAGCCACCAGGCGCGCGAAGGTGTTGCGCTCCCACTGCTGCGAGCGCTTGCGGGTGGTGTGGCTGGCCTCGTACTGCTCCACGGCCTGGCCAAAGGTGCGCCAGCCCGCGCCCAGGCGCTTGGCGGTGCCTTCCTGCTCGGTTGCCCAGGCTTGAGCCTGCCGCTTGGTATCGAAAGTCTTGGACGTGCGCTGCCCATTGCGCTGCACTTCAGCGCGCCAGCCGGAGCGGAATGGGCGGATGTAGGCCATGTGCGGGAATCGCGCGGGATTTTGTGCGGGGAGCTTTGCGCGATCATACTGTGCCGCCCTGCGTCGCTCCACCTGATAACGTGCCATTACGCACGATGTTCTATAGCGATGGTGCCCGGGGCCAGAATCAAAACCTAGCATTCATGCGGCCTGCAGCGTGTTGTGCGGGTTTTGTGCGGGCTTGCCGCGTGCGAACTTGCGCACATCAGAGGCCAGCCAGACCCTGTGTTTGGGGCCTGAGCCGGGTGCTGGTGCGGGGAAGCCGGGCGACTTCACGAGCACGTCACCAGCGTGCCGGCGTGAGCAGCGCCACATCTCGGCGATCTCATCGAGGGTCATGAGCTCGGGCATCACTATTTCCCCTCCAGCCAGATCTTGATTTCATGGATGCTTGTCTTGCCGATATTGACAAATGAGTCGATCAGCCCGGTTTCCAGGGCTGACTTTAGTTGCTGCACAGTGAACACCTCTTCGCATCGCAACGCATTTTGAATGCGTGGCGAAAGTCCGTCGAACGGACCCAATATCTCCGTCTCTTTCCGAATGGCCTGGAGCACAAGTTGTCGTGCTCGCTCCTTGCTCACTAAAAAAGCCGCGCCAATTTCGGTATAGGTCAGGCCAGCCCGCTTCATTTCCAGTACGTTTTTCAGTGCGGCTCTATCCCAATGCCGCTGCGGTGCGGACTTGTTCTTCTGTTTGCCAATGCAGCCTTCGGCAACCGACTCTGATTTGTGGCGATGCTCAGGGTTGTGGCAACTCCAGTACTTCACATGGATGGTGTGCCACGTCGCCTTCGGCTTCGTTGTCATGATCTATCCTCCAGCATCGGCTTCACCAGCCAGTTGAACGTTGACTCGATGGCCAGCACCAGGTAGTAGCTGAACATGGCGGCCAGCCAGTAGTCGTGCTGCATCAGACTGAGGGCGATCGCGGCCGGGTTGGAGATCAGCCAGGCGACGAATGCCCACGGCATCCAGCGGCTGGGTTTGCGCAGCAGTGTGGCGCCGATCATGCCGGTGATGGCGGCGAGGATCTGTAGGGTGAGGGCAAGTGTCATTTGGCGGTGCCTTCAAACATGTCGAGCGTGCGATCGCAACGGGGTGGAGGAGTGGCTTGGCCGTGCGGGATGAATGCAATGCACTTCACTTCGCCGTTGTCGAGCTGGCGCCACTCCACGGCCTCTCCACGAAACGACGCGGCGATGATCTCGCACAGCTCGTTGTCGTCGCATTCGTCCAGCGGCTCCCCGTCGCGGATCGCCTTGTCGCGGGCGCAGCGCCCGCAAGCATCCTCAATGAACGAATAGCCTTCGGTGCCGTTGCTCGGCATCCACTGTCGGCCTGGAAGCGGCTCAGGTGTTGGTATGTACGCCACCGTTTTCTCCAGTTGTTGCAACAGGCTCAAGTCGATAGCCCTCTTGATCTCTCAATCTGAGCCAAGCCGCGCGTTGCACAGTCCTGTTTCGACCTCTGCAAAGCCCGTTCATGAGCACAGACAGGGCCTCGCCACTCGTTGGGCGCGGCTCAACCATGCGGCGTCCCTTGCCAGGGTGCGCGCGGTGTCCAGCCGCTCGGTGAGCAGCTGGATGTGCGGGGCCTTGTCTCGCGCGGCGTTGGCCCGAGCGATGAGCGTGACCATGGCCATGCACTCGCTGTACAGATCCCGGCCGAGTGTGAGCTTGACGTCGCGCGGCATCTGCCGCGTGAAGCCCATCGTCAGTGTGACGAGCTCGTAGCAGAGCTTGTAAATCGGCAGGTCCTGGTGCATTGCCATGGGGTGTGCGCTCGGTGCGGGGTTAAAGGATCAAAGGGTCAAATAAACGATCTGCGGGCGGGACGGACGCGGCGCTGGGTGCCCTTGTCGCGGGTGAGGTAGCTGATGCCGTACTCAAAGTCCTGGACCCAGGCGTAGTAGCGGCCGTCCTGCGTGCTCGACCAGTAGTAGCCTTCCTTGTTGAACGATTCCGGGCAGTGCACGAAGGCGGCCATCATTTCGGCATGGGCGGGCAAGTACCACTGTTCGCCCATGCCGCGGCAGTACGCGGCAGCGGGGTGCGGCTTGCCGCTGGCCAGCAGGGCGGCGGTGTTGGCGGCGCCGTCGTAGTGGTCGTTGGCGTTGTCGATGGTGTCGTCGGGCCCGTAGGTGAGCTGCTCGGTCGACTCGGCACCAAAGATCAGGTGGTACGCGCGCAGATCGCCACGGGAGGGCATGAGGCAGCAGTAGGTTTCGCCGGGGGCGAGCTCGGGGGTGGCGGGTGCAGGGGCCTGCTCCTTGGTCTTGAAAGCAGCCGTGGACAAGGGGCCGGCAAACAGCGTGGCCAACAGGTTGGGCTGGCCGTTGTCGTGCAGGTGGACGGCCTTGGTGTGGATGGTGATTTGCATGGTGCGTGGTCTTTCGGGCGGGTGGTGGGGTGATCAGTCTTCGTCGCCGTCCGCGTCGGCTTGCGCGGCATGGCCAAACAGGTCTTGCGTGCTGACGTCGTCGGCACGGTTGAGGATGTCTTTGCGGATCGACGCGGCGTCGACGCCGTAGTGGTTGGCCATGGCCAGCAGCTGCCCGGGCTTGTTGGCGCTGCCGTAGTAGCCGTTCTGGTGCACGTTGGTGATGAGCGCGCAGTCGAGCATGAGGGTGGTGAGCTGCTCGGCCGTCATGCTGTCGATGCGCTTGCCCAGTTCGTCGCGGTTCTTGGTCTGGTACAGGTGCTGCAGCAGCTCGCGCTCGCGAAACTGCACGCCGGCGAAGGTGGTGTGCGCCACCATGCGCAGATCGAACGCGTCGCGCGCTCGCAGGGCGGCCGCCGCGCGGGTGGCCATGAACACGGCGATGTAGGCCTTGGTCTCTTGCGCGGCCTTGGCTTCGGCTTTCTCGCGTTCCTGCTGCTGTTTGGCGTACAGGTCTTGCTGCTTCGGCGCGGCGTCTTCGACCTTCACGCCGAAAGCCTTGATGTCGGCACGTTTGACGGCCTCCACTGTCTTGCCGGTGCGCGGGTCCTGGATGGTGATGACCTTGGGCTTGGCGGGGTCGCTGTCGGCGATCTGCTTGAGCTCTTTGCGCACGTCCTTCAGGGCAATGTAGGCGCCCTTGACGTCGCCGCCGGCG
>ERZ650303.55-NODE-55-length-28500-cov-9.070135_pt1 | contig 28500 bp, 25 predicted proteins | sample MGYA00376239_ERZ650303 | MGnify/ENA primary metagenome ERZ650303 (study PRJEB26733, sample SAMN07839262) | wastewater metagenome | biome: small river; feature: stream; material: water | place: USA: North Carolina | collected 2016-04-05 ... | reverse complement strand
GGTTGTATTCTGGGGTAACAAATATCACTCCATCCGCCTTATGAATCTGCGCTTTCATTCTTTTGACAGAATCGGCCTGATGTTCATCTTGATCCTGATCATATAAAGGCAGATCCCCAATTCCTACCAGCTCAAAATCAACATTTGCTGGCGAAAGTTTAATAATTTGTTCGCCCAGCTGACGATTAAATGATTCCTTCCGTAAGCTTCCAATAACCATTGCAATGTGAAATTTTTCCATGATGATCTCCCGCCAATAACTTCATATCAATACGCTACTTAAATACACACAACTCACCAGGCTTTCTAAGCATCTTATTCACCTCGTCCAGATGCATCTCTTCGGTGACAATCATTTCTCTCGCATATTCTTCCAGCAAGACGGATTGCACTCCCGAAGTCTCTGGATGTGTTCCCGTAGAAATCTTAAGTAGATCGTAATAAGCCGCCAGTGCTTGCGTTTCATTCTCTAAACTTTCTTGCAAAATATCGCCGATATCATGCTTTTCAGTCTCTAACAAATTTCCGATCCTCAATGATGGATGGCCGCCAAGCAAAGTCACCAGCTCACCAGCCTTATGGGCATGAGCAAGACTTTCAGATGCATTCTCTTTTAACCAAGATACGATCGGAATGCGGTTATACCCATAAACCATCAATGCGTAATGCGTATATTTCACAACCCCAGCCAGCTCTAACTCCATAATATGATTAAGGCTATTAATGGCCCTACTGTTTGTTGAATTGTCCATTTTTCACTCCTCTCAAAATGCGAATCCTCTTCGCTTAAATTCATATCAATTTCTCGGGTTGAACCCATGCATCAAACTCCTCGGCATTAACAAAACCGCTATCTAATGCCGCCTGTCTCAAGGAAATGTTTTTCTTATAAGCTGTGAGCGCAATCGATGCTGAGCGGTCATAACCAATATGAGGCGTTAATGCAGTAGCAAGCATTAAAGAATCGTCCATCAATTGCTTAATCCTCTCAATATTGGGTTCGATTGACTCCACACAATATTTTGTAAAAGACCGCATACCGTCACTGAGCAGCCGAATGCTTTGTAAAAAGTTATTCAAAATAAGTGGCCTAAAAGCATTTAACTCAAAATTTCCCGATGCCGCGCCCATGGCAATGGTGAGATCATTTCCCATTACTTGGTAACAAATCATGGCCATTGCCTCGCATTGGGTTGGATTTACTTTCCCTGGCATGATGGAGCTACCTAGCTCATTAATAGGCAATCGAATCTCCCCAATTCCTGATCTGGGGCCTGAGGCCATCCACCGAATATCAGTAGAAATCTTCATTAATGCCACAGCTAAGGTTTTCAAGGCTCCGTGAGCAAATACGATAGGCTCATGACCCGCAATAGCAGCAAACTTATTGGGTGCCGATACAAATGGAAAACCGGTTAACTCCTCCAATTCCTCACTAACTAGCGCGCCAAACTGCGCTGAAGTATTGATGCCAGTTCCCACAGCTGTTCCACCAATGGCAAGCTCATACAAAGCCGAAAGTGCAAGATCAATATCCCTCATTGCCGTCTCTAGCTGCCTTACATAACCAGAAAATTCTTGCCCCAAAGTCAATGGAACCGCATCTTGTAAATGCGTTCTTCCTACTTTAATAATCCGGGAAAAATCATTCGCCTTATGTCTCAGACTAGCTACCAAACTAATCAAAGCTGGCATTAAATGCCCGTTAATTCGACAAACAGCCGCCACATGCATTGCGGTCGGTATAACGTCGTTGGATGACTGCCCCGCATTAACATCATCGTTGGGGTGGATGTAGTGATCTACCCCTATAACACCCCCCAATAGCTCTATCGCTCTATTCGCAAGAACCTCATTCATATTCATATTGGTTTGCGTTGCCGATCCCGTTTGCCATACAGACAGAGGGAAAGCACTGGCATGTTGTCCTGAGATAACCTCATCGACTGCAGCGAGCAAAACATCAGCCCGATGGCGATTTAGTCGCCCATCTTTAGCATTTATTTCAATACAAGCCCGTTTAACGTAAGCTAAAGCCTCAATGAATTCTGGAGGCATTTTCTCAGTGGAAATGCCAAAGAAATTCAAGGATCTTTGAGTTTGTGGACCCCACAAAACTGTGGCCGGCACCTGAACGGCACCAAGACTATCGCGCTCGATTCTCATAGTGTCCACGCTTCCATCCTATACCTCTTAATTAAATTTTCAAGTGCCATTGAAATTTAATTTTTTAAGGGGTATACATTAACTGCAGGATCAATTTTGGAGACATTTATGGAAAAATTTTTTCACCCATTAAAAGAACTCTTCGATCAACTTGGATTGCCATCAAGCTGCAAATCGATTGATGAGTTTATTGCTAAACATGCACCTCTAAATCAATCAACTGTGCTAGCGGAGGCGGAATTTTGGAATCAAAATCAACGCAATTTTTTACGCGACGAATTACTAAACGATGCTGATTGGGCTGAAGCAATAGATTTATTGAATAGCCAGCTAAGATTGCCACGCAAGCCTTGATTTATATGGGGATAAACATGAAACGTATTGTTGATATTTTTTCCAAGGATTGGTCTAGTGAAATTGTTTGGAGTTATGTTATTACGCTAGGTCACGAGGATTTATCAATTGATTTGGATGCTTTCGAAAATGAAGCATTAAGACTTGCGATTGAAGAAAACAGGGGGACGGAAAAAACTATTTTTGCAAAAGTCAGAGAGTAAATATTCGAGTTTTTTCTAGCTTACAACTAGTAAAAATTGAATTAATTAAGATAATTTTTATTCATATTTTGTTAGTAGGGGAATACTTGCGATTTGAGCTTGGCAAATATAGGATTAAACACAAGCTTCCGATAAGGAGATGAATATGATTAATACATTAGAAAAAATTCTCTACACAGCCCATGCACACACTACAGGCGGAAGAGAGGGCAGATCACGCACCAGCGATGGGGTTCTGAGGGTAACACTAACTCCCCCAAAGGAAATGGGTGGTTCGGGGACAGCAACAAATCCTGAGCAATTATTTGCCGTTGGCTATTCTGCATGCTTTATGGGGGCAATGAAACATGTGGCATCGCTAAAGAAAATGAAAATTCCAGATGATGCGTCTATTGATGCTAGCGTGTCTATTGGACCTATTCCCCATGGCTTTGGAATTTCTGTAAGGATGGATATCTCCATCCCCAACATGGACCGGGCGATTGCCCAGGACATCATTAATGAAGCACATCAAGTCTGCCCGTACTCAAATGCCACGCGAGGGAATATTGAGGTGGATTTGTCGCTCCTCTGAAAGTAATTTCCTTCGCCAAGGAAATTTCGTAAGCAGAGACTTATCACTATTACTCATCGAGCTAGCCAACCGCATATCTCTAAAATGATCGGGAAGGATTTGAAATGTAACCTTATGATCTAAAGACATCATTTAAGTATGCATCACTTAAATTTATCACTAGTACCAGCTCAGCCAATTAGGGAAATAAATGAGTCCAGTATTTTTAACCCCAATAAAGTGATTGCATGTTCGAATTGCAATATTAATCTGGAGATGATCATGATGAAGATATTCTCAATTGCTCTACTTTCGCTAACGCTATACGTGAATGTTTTTGCTCAAGGAAATAGCGCCAATGCGCCAGGCAAGCAAAAAGGCCCTGGTCAATCAGCTAAGGAATTGGCGCCAGGCCAAGAAAAAGGTGCGGGACAATCGGCCAAACCCTTAGCTCCAGGGCAGCAAAATAAGGGCAGCATGATGCCAATGAATCCTGATGGTGGCATTAAGAAAGGTAGCCACGGTAAGGGCAAGTAACTCAGGCGTATGAGTAAGACCTGGGAGCGAGCTCGAAAACGAAGTTTGGACGAAGCCAATCTCGCCTGATGCACCGGTAATACAAAAGCCACCCTCGGGTGGCTTTTTCTTTTGGACCGCATCACTCAGTGGCGTACAGTTTTTTTAAATGAAGTAACTGATAGTCCACTCGCTCCTTCAACATGCCTTTAATAGTCTCGGCATTTGGAGAGTAGCTTCTCATCACATCATTCTTTAAGCTATAGATTGGCCAATTGGCCTGACCCTGGACATTTGGATTGCCAGTCTTGGCAAACTGAGTCCAACTTGCAGACATCCTTTCAGATATGGCGATATCTTGCGGATCATTTTTATCAGTAATGGGATACATATATCCAGGCCAAATACCACCCTTCTTACTTTCTGCAATGGCATTCTCAATATGAGCGCAACGGTCTACCGATGATTCAGGTGTTTTAGGGGCTTGATTAGTTAATGCATTGCTTCCGAATACAAAACTAATCTCAAATGCATGAGGCACGCCAGGATAAGCTGGACGAATGTTCTTAGTTAAGTAATCAAAATAATAAGCGTATCCAGGTGCAACGCCATTCATACTATCCGCCAAGAATTTAGTGCTCGCACGAAACAACATGTCGGCCATCAAATCGGCTGATACAGCGCACTTTTCTGGAATTTTGCTATACAGCTGATTAACAACTTTTGGATCTTCCTTAAATGCTTTTGCAAGCGCATCTAGAGGGGGCTGGTTAAAAGTAAAGAGGCTGGCATCCCAGGAGTTGGTGCCGATCATAAAAGGCACCTTAGCTTGCTGACCAGCGGCAAACAAAGGCACTGGATCGCCCTTGAGAATCTGGCCATCAATCATGGAGCCGGCAAACTCCCCTGCTTTTTGTTCAGCTGCGGTGAGTACCAACTTTTCGGTAGGCAAACCCCGGAGCTCTTTTAAAGACTTCACTCCAAGAGTTGCCATGTATTTATCTGCAATCTCGGTAGCTGGAGCCACGCCCAGACGCTTTTCCGTCAAGCCTCGGATAGGACTTTGCTGTGCACTCTCTGCGATCGCTCTATGAAATAGACCTCTGGCTGCATCGGATACCATCAACCAAGTAACGCTTCTTGCACCAGCAGACTCGCCAAAGATAGTGACGTTGTTTGGATTGCCTCCAAAAGCCGCGATATTGCGTTTGACCCACTTCAGCACTGCAATTTGATCCATCGTGCCGTAGTTACCAACAGGCTCACCCTTTGCTTTTGCTTCTTCAACGAGTTCCTTGCTCGCAAAAAATCCTAGAGAGCCTAAGCGGTAATCAAAGGTCACCACGATGACGCCATTCTTCACTAAGTTAAGTGGTGTATAGAGCGGGTCTCTAGCGCCATCCATCTGCAAAGCACCGCCATGGATCCACACCATGACTGGTAGATCTTTACCAGGATTTTGGGGTGTAAACACATTGAGCTTTAGACAATCCTCATTACCCGGTAATCCAAGACCTTTATTTTCATTTTTAAGATTAGGCTGCGGACAAGAATCACCAAATTGAGATGCGTCGCGGGTCCCGCTCCATGAGGCTGCTGCCTGTGGTGGACGCCAACGCAAATCACCCACTGGTGGCGCCGCATAGGGAATGTTTTTAAACACATTCATGTTGTATTCAGTGGCGCCCTGAAGTAGGCCTGTTTCGACTTTTGCAACGGGCTTATCCGCACTAGCAAAACAAGTGACAGTGAGTGTAGAAAGTAAGAGTAGGAAGACTTTTTTCATTGGAGCGCAGAGAAGAGGATTAATGTTCCTAGAACTATACCTGAGCACAATACAGATTTCTGCGATCAATTCAGCTGAAGATGTTTTTCAAACCCAAGACATGGGTATGGCAAATGACATTTGTATCTATAAGGCTTAATATGAAAGTAAGGAGGTTTTATGCGCTTATTTCAAACCACTATGACCGGAGGCTTATGTCTTGCAAGTCTCCATTTTTGCTGGCTAATACTCGTAGCTTGCGGATGGGCGCAAGCACTGCTGGATTTTATATTTAAGCTACACATGCTGAATTCACCATTTCAAGTGCAAGCATTTGATCCGATACTGGGAATTGGATTACTTGGAATTACATTTGTGATTGGGTGCTTTTATGGTGCTCTTTTTTATCTCATCAAAAGTAAATTTTCTTCATAATTAATGCAAGGCCTTACTCAATCTGAAGTAAAAAAACTCCAAGCTCAGCATGGATTTAATGAGCTAACAGTTTCAGATAAGAAAACTACACTGAAGCTGTTAGCGCGAATACTATCTGAACCCACATTCACCTTGCTAATCCTGGCTGGGGCAATTTATCTAGTTATTGGAAAGATTGGGGATGCATTAATCCTAATTGGATTTATTTTCATATCCGTAGGAATCACCCTCTTCCAAGAGCGCAAAAGCGAAAAGGCAATCGATGCCCTGAAAGCACTGTCTAGCCCCAGAGCAATTGTTATTCGAGATGGGGTTACCCAAAGAATAGCGGGCAAAGATATAGTTCTTGGCGATACCCTGATCCTTGAGGAAGGTGACCGAATTCCCGCGGATGCCTTATTGCTAGAGGCTCATGATCTACTCGTTGACGAATCACTACTCACCGGCGAATCTGAACCAGTCAAAAAAGATAGTGCCAGCCTAATTCATTCAGGCTGCATGGTAGTTCGTGGCGGCGGCATAGCTAAGGTTACCGCCATAGGTATGCAAACCGAGCTAGGTAAGATTGGCGGCACCCTCAAGCAAATTCAAAACTTGAATAGCCCTCTTCAAGAAGATATTGGGAGGATGATTAAGCGGTTTACGGTTTTTGGAATCACACTCTCTATCCTCGTTTTAGTAATCTATGGAGTGTCGCATCACAACTGGCTTCAAGGCGCACTCACCGCTGTGAGCCTAACCATGGCCTTACTACCCGAAGAGTTCACAGTGATTTTGACGGTATTTATGGCGCTAGGGGCTTGGAGAATATCCCATCAAAAGGTACTCACTAGACATGCGCCTGTCATTGAAACACTAGGTAGCATCACCACCCTGTGTGTTGACAAAACCGGCACGCTCACCCTAAATAAAATGTCACTCGACGCCCTTGCAACCCTCGCAGGCACGGTGATACTTGATGCAAAAGATCAAGAACTCAATCCATCTCAAAAAGAACTTTTGAGTTACTCCATACTTGCAAGTGAAGTGAAGCCTTTTGATCCAATGGAGCAAGCTTTTTATGAGAAGCGTCATCTTGTTCCTGAGCACCAAAATTTATATCGCGACTTTCAGCTAGTGCATGAATATGGCCTAAGCCCCGAGCTTCCAGCGATGACCCATCTTTGGCGGGCGCCGGGATTAAATCAATGCGTAGTCGCAATGAAAGGCGCACCAGAGGCGGTGCTCAAATGCTGTAACTTATCGCAAACCCAGAGAATTGAAATTGAGACACAAATTCAGGTTCTTGCATCTCAAGGATTGCGTTTGCTAGGGGTTGCTAAATCTGAATACATAAACCATTCCGACTCTTGGCCGGACTCATTAAAGTCGTTTAACTTTACCTGGCTCGGTCTTGTGGGCCTCAAGGACCCAATCCGGGAACAGGTTCCCGCATCTATTCAAAAATGTCAGAGGGCTGGTATTCGAGTATTGATGATTACTGGAGATCACGCAATCACCGCCCAGGCAATCGCAAAACAAGCGGGTATTGATAGTGCCAGCATCCTATCCGGTAACGACATCAACGCCTTGAATGATGCAGAACTCTGCGAAGCAGTAAAGAATACTTCGGTATATGTACGCATTAAGCCTACCGAGAAGTTAAGGCTTGTAAAGGCGCTGCAGGCCAATAATGAGGTTGTGGCCATGACGGGCGATGGGGTTAATGATGCGCCGGCCCTCAAAGCTGCCCATGTAGGCATTGCAATGGGGCAACGAGGCACTGATGTAGCCAGAGAGGCGGCATCACTGGTGCTCCTAAATGATGATTTTTCATCTATAGTTCACGCCATTCAACAAGGAAGGCAGATTTACGATAACTTACATAAGGCGATTATTTATGTAGTTGCCGTCCACATTCCCATGGCCGGAGCAGTCTTTATTCCGATTCTTTTTGGGGCGCAGCCAATCCTAGACCCGATACATATTGTTTTCCTGCAAATGATCATTGATCCTACTTGCGCAATTATTTTTGAGATGGAGGCGCCGGAGAGCAATGTGATGCTCAAACCACCAAGAAGCATTCATCAAAAACTCTTTAGCTTCCAAAACATTTCAATAGCTTTATTGCAAGGCGCAGGCTTGACTCTGATTGTTGTTGGCCTCTATTTTTGGCTCCTACATATGGACTACTCACATGCTATGGCTACAACACTATCCTTTGGCAGTCTAGTGTTTGGAAATGTCTCATTAATTGTTGTGAGCCGATCTAAAAATGATCACCTTTTTAAAATATTGCAAAAAACTAACCCATCTCAAAAATGGATTATTGGTATTGTGATTATTGCGTTTGGATTTCTAATAAGCGTTCCATTTCTTCGTGATCGATTTCAATTCACAGAGCCTTCACTTGAGGGTGTATTACTCATTCTTGCTTCTGGATTGATTGGAATCATTTGGTATGAGTTGGTTAAATTAGGCTATAGAAGAAAATGGGGTCAGTAAGAAAAAGCATTCCATGCGAATTTTCTGGCTAACTCATCAGTGAACACTGGGCCTCGCTTGTGGGGCTATATTTTTATTACGCCTTCTTTTCAGAAGCATCAATCCAAGTTGGATATTTATCCATCACCGAGTTAAATAAGTCTGACTCAAGATGTTGATTTAGCCATGCCTTGACCAAGGGGAATGGGAGCTCTTCAAAGCGCTGTGGATTGACTGCAGCAAACTGTCTGATGAACGGAAAGATAGCCACATCTACCAAAGATATCTTATTACCCATTAAATACTTGTTTGATTGGAGGGAGGACTCCATCGGTTTAAGCATGAGCTCTATGGCGCTATTGAGCACCTCCTCTTGATTCAGATCTGGAAACCGATTGGGATATTTATACTGATCCAATAAGGTCTTAAATGGGCCATCATTCTTAGCAATCCATACTTCAGCGATCCCTTCATCAACCAATTTCCAGCCATCTGGATCAGATTTATCTAGTGCCCAACGCATAATATCTAGACTTTGGTCCAAGACAATTCCGTCAGCACAAAGCACGGGGACTGTTCCTTTGGGCGAAACAAGCAACATCGATTGCGGCTTATTTTTTAATGCAATCTCCCTATGTTCCACCTTAATGCCTGCGTATTTCAAGGCCATACGAGCTCTCATCGCATAGGGACATCTTCGGTATGAATACAAAATTGGCATCATGAATTCATTAACCCAAGAACATGAACAATGCCGCAAGAGTCATTAGGGTAGTAGCAAGCCAACCCAGGAATAGCAAACCCTTTCCCGAAACATGGGGTCCCATGACCGAAGCCTTAGAGGCAAGAATCAGAATCGTCACCATCAATGGCACAGCAACCACCCCATTAATTACCGCACTCCAAAACAATGCTTTCATGGGGCTAATAGGAGAGTACTGAATCACCAGAGCGCCCAACACACTGAGAGCGATCACTGAATAAAATCTCGCAGCATGTGAAGGAGTGTCCTCAAGACTTGCTGGCCAGTCAAATACCTCCGATAAAGCATAGGCCGCAGATCCCGCCAGAACAGGAACACCCATCAAGCCGACGCCCAATATTCCCAAAGAAAATAGGATATAGGCAAAATTTCCCGCTAGAGGCTTTAGAGCAGAAGCTGCTTGTGCGGCCGTGTTGATATCGGTAATCCCAGCGACATGCAAAGTCACGCCTGTAGCCAAAATAATGCAATAGGCTGCCACATTGGAATACAGCATGCCACTCCAGGTATCCCATTGCATGCGACGTAGCTCAGACTTTACAGTCGCGTTGGACTCAGATAGCAAGCTGACTTGATGGCGACCCTTCATCTCCTCAACCTCCTGAGAGGCCTGCCAAAAAAATAAGTAAGGACTAATCGTAGTGCCAAAAACCCCCACTATGACTGCGGCAGCTTCAGATGTAAAACTGAATTTCGGAAAAATGGTGCTTGAAAGAACTTCAACCCAGGGTACATCGACTGTAAATAAAACAGCCGCATATGCCAATAAGGATAGAGTTAGCCATCGCAGAAAAAATACATAGCGGTGATAAGGCACCAGTATTTGTAAAGCGAGTGTAATCAACACAAAAACTGCAGTCATGATGTGCCAATTGATACCAGTGACAAGCTCAGCAACCTCACCCATAGCGGCAATATCTGCGGCAATGTTCAAGACGTTGGCGACAAGCAGTAGCAACACCAAACAGAATAGAACGGCAGGTGGAAAAGTAGTTTTGATATTGGCAGCTAAACCATGACCAGTCACCCGACCAATGCGTGCGCACAAAAGCTGAATAGCGGACATTAAAGGATATGCAATTGGCATCGTCCAGAGCATATTGAGGCCAAATTGTGCCCCTGCCTGAGAATAAGTAACAATGCCACTGGGGTCATCATCTGCGACGCCCGTCACCAATCCAGGGCCTACCCGTAATAAAGGGTGGGCTTTCACACGGGACCAGATGCTAGAAATATTCATAGAGGGCAAAACATAGGGTGTTCAATCAACTCGGCCATGACAAGTTAGCACGAAACATCGGCACCGAGCAGGATTAATGAGCTCAAACAGCAGTTTCAGGTGAATATTTTGCCAATTCGATTAATCTAATAAATTGATAAGTAATATCTAAATTATTCATTATGCAAATAAATAAATAGTCTCTAGAATGGTTCCTGTTGTGAATCAACTATTTTATTTTTTACAGGAGAAACCTATGTCACTAATTAACACGCCAGTTCCACCATTCAAGACCCAAGCTTTCCACAACGGCAAGTTTGTAACTATTTCCGATGAGACTCTCAAAGGTAAATGGTCAGTATTGATTTTCATGCCAGCAGCATTCACATTCAACTGCCCAACAGAAATTGAAGATGCAGCTGATAACTACGCTGAATTCCAGAAGATGGGTGCAGAGGTATACATCGTTACTACTGATACACATTTCTCACACAAAGTATGGCACGAGACTTCACCTGCAGTAGGTAAAGCTAAGTTCCCATTGGTTGGCGATCCAACCCATACATTGACACGTGGTTTTGGCGTACACATTGAAGAAGAAGGTCTCGCATTGCGCGGCACATTCATCATCAATCCAGAAGGCGTTATCAAAACAGCTGAAATTCACTCAAATGAAATCGCTCGCGATATCTCTGAGACATTGCGTAAGCTCAAGGCCGCTCAGTACACAGCAGCTCACCCAGGTGAAGTATGCCCAGCTAAGTGGAAAGAAGGCGCAGCTACATTGACTCCATCTTTAGACCTCGTAGGCAAGATCTAAGAATCAAAGTCAGCAACAATTAGCAGTCAATAGACTCTCTTCGGAGAGTCTATTGGGCAGGATGAGAAGCAGAAGCCCTGCCCAATAGACTCATCAAGATTAAATATTAAGGAATACATCATGTTAGATGCAAACATCAAGGCCCAGCTCAAGGCTTATTTTGAAAAAATTGAGAGCCCGATTGTTTTAGAGGCTACTTTGGATGACAGCACCCAGTCTGCACAGATGCTGGAGCTGTTGAATGAAGTTGCTGAGCAATCTGCCAAGATCACTGTAAAAACATCTGGTAGCAGCAAAAACATTCCTAGTTTTACTGTATCTAAAGTTGATGAAGTTGCTCGTATTGCATTCTCGGGCCTGCCAATGGGTCATGAGATGACTTCCTTCATCTTAGCTATTTTGCAAACTAGTGGCTACCCACCTAAGGTGGAGCAAGATGTCATTGAGAGCATTAAAGGACTCGAAGGCAAAAAGCGCTTTCAGACATTCATCTCTTTGTCATGCCACAACTGCCCAGATGTTGTTCAGGCTTTGAACCTCATGGCTGCACTCAATCCCGATATCGAACATGAAATGATTGACGGCGCCCTCTTCCAAGGCTTGGTCGATCAATATCAAATCATGGCTGTACCTACTGTGATTCTGAATGGCGAAGTCTTTGGCCAAGGTCGTATGAGCGTTGAAGAAATTGCCGCCAAACTGGATACCAATTCTTCGGCCCGCGATGCAGAAAAATTGAGCGCTAAAGCTCCTTACGACTCCCTGATTATTGGTGGCGGCCCAGCCGGCGCTTCAGCAGCAATCTACTCCGCTCGTAAGGGGATTAGAACTGGTGTTGTAGCTCAGCGCTTCGGTGGCCAGGTTGCAGACACTGTGGGCATTGAGAACTTCATCTCAGTCAAGGAGACTGAAGGCCCTAAATTGGTAATGGCACTTGAGCAGCACGTAAAGGAATATGACGTTGACGTCATGAACTTGCAAACCGCCAAGAGCTTAAGCAAGACCGGCGATGAAATCGCCATCACCCTGGAAAATGGCGCAGTTTTGAAAAGTAAAACAGTCATCTTGAGTACCGGCGCACGCTGGCGCGAAATGAATGTGCCGGGTGAGCAAGAGTACCGCGGCAAAGGTGTGGCTTACTGCCCACACTGCGATGGCCCACTATATAAAGGCAAGCGCGTTGCTGTGATCGGCGGAGGCAACTCAGGGGTTGAGGCTGCCATTGATTTGGCAGGTGTTGTAAGCCACGTTACTTTGATTGAATTTGATACCAAGTTACGTGCTGATGCAGTCCTGCAAAAGAAATTGAATAGCCTACCTAACGTCACCATCATTACCAACGCTTTGAGTAAAGAGGTTTTGGGTGCAGATGGCAAAGTAACTACCTTGAGATATGAAGATCGTGCTACCAATCAAATGCATGACATTGCACTTGAAGGCATCTTTGTGCAAATTGGTTTATTGCCAAATACAGATTGGCTCAAAGGCGTGATTGATTTATCCCCTCGCGGCGAAGTCATTATTGACGCCAAAGGAGAAACATCTATGCCAGGCGTATTTGCTGCAGGTGATTGCACCACTGTGCCTTATAAGCAAATCATCATTGCCATGGGTGAAGGTGCAAAGGCCTCCCTCTCAGCCTTTGACTACTTGATTCGATCATAAGATCTTCCAATCAGAAGCTGGATGCAAAAAAGCCCCGAATCACTCGGGGCTTTTTCATTTCAAGCAAAGAGGTTGTTTGCGATTGATTAAGGGTATAAACCCCGCATCTGACGAGCCTTCAGAATTCGCTCGCATCCAACAATAAAGGTGGCGGTTCTCAAGCTCACATCATGCTTCTTGGCTACATCACAAATTCCTTTAAATGCATCGACCATTAAGATATCCAGGCGATTGTTAATCTCTTCCTCAGTCCAGAAGAAGCTAGAGAAATCTTGCACCCACTCAAAGTAACTCACGGTTACCCCACCAGCATTAGCAATCACATCAGGCACAACGGTGATATTCATATCTCTCAAAATGTCATCAGCTTCCGGCGTAGTAGGTCCGTTGGCACCCTCCACAATTAATTTCGCTTGAATGCTGCCAGCGTTAGCGGAAGTAATTTGAGACTCTAATGCGGCTGGTATCAAAATATCGCATGGTGATGACCAAAATTGTTGACTAGCGATAGATTCACCAGGAAAGCCTTTAATCTCACGAGCAATCGAGACGTGCTGAAGTAAGGCATCCACATCAAAGCCATTGGGGTTGTACAAGGCGCCAGAGTGGTCTTGGATTGCCACCACCTTCGCGCCGGCCTGGGCAAATAGTCGAGCAGCCTCACCACCCACATTACCTAAGCCCTGAATGGCTATTCGCGCCCCAGATAGCTCGCGATTCATTTGCCCATAAGCCTCTCTGGCAACTACAAAAACACCACGCCCAGTCGCATCCCTTCTACCCAAACTGCCACCAAGTGAAATGGGTTTACCAGTAACAACCCCAGAAGTGGTGTACCCCTGATTAACGCAATAGGTGTCCATCATCCACGCCATAATTTGCTCGTTGGTATTGACGTCCGGCGCTGGAATATCTTTTTGAGGACCAATCATCATATTGATCTCACTAGTAAAGCGCCTCGTCATTCTTTCAAGTTCAGATTGCGATAGCTTTTTAGGGTCAACGCGAATGCCGCCTTTTGCTCCACCAAATGGGACGTTCACAACGGCAGTTTTAATCGACATCCATGCCGATAAAGCCGTGACCTCAGATAGCGTGACATCTGGATGAAAACGAATGCCACCCTTACCCGGGCCTCGAGATAAATTGTGATGAACGCGGTAACCTTCAAAATGCGCAATAGTGCCGTTATCCAACTCGATAGGCACATCCACAATTAAAGATCGCTTTGGTCGCTTTAAAGTCTCAACCCAGCGTGTCAGTGGGCCTAGATACGGAGTTACACGATCAATCTGCTCGAGGTAAGTACCCCAAGCACCAAGATTTTTAGGGTCTAAGTAAGATGCGATTTCATGACTCATGGGCGCTCCAGAAAGTGGCGTAATTAACTAAAGTACATATTACGCCCTAGATAGAGCAATGCACCCCATATCTAGATTCCCATATTGCCAATACGTTTAATGGGGGGTAGAAATAAAAAATCCCCCGAATAGCTACACGGGGGATTTTTTAAGCTCTTGGCTGTCAAATGGATTACTTTGCCCGATGGGCCATCTGCAAGAGTTCTGCCAAATGTTTTACCTTACGACCAGTTTCTTGTTCAATCTGCTCTCGGCAACTAAAGCCGTTGGTAAGAATGATCGTTTCTTGATCAGCAGCTCGGATAGCTGGAAGCAATACCAGCTCTCCAACCGCTTTAGATATCTCTACATGCTCAGGATTAAAGCCAAATGAGCCAGCCATACCGCAGCAGCCACTATCAATGTAATTTGCCTTAGCACCCAGGGCAGCTAGAAGCGCTACATCACCCTTGGTGCCAAATAAAGACTTCTGGTGGCAATGAGAGTGAACCAAGATATTGCAGTCTAGGGGTGGTGGCGTATACCCCTTCTCATGCAAGAAATCTCCAAGTAAGTAGGTGTTAGATGCCAAAAGCTGAGCCCTTGGATCGTGCGGGAAGAACTTTAATAACTCATCCTTAAAGACCGACATACAACCAGGCTCAAGACCCACTACTGCGATAGGTGAATTTGGATCTGAATTAATTTCATCCCCAATGGCATCCAGAATTTTCTCTAGTTTTTGCTTAGCGAGATCCAGATAACCAAAGTCATACAAAGGACGACCGCAGCATAGCGGAGTCTTTGGTAGGGTTGCTTCAAAACCAGCATGGGACAGAACTTCTACAGCCGCATTTGCAACCTCAGGATGAAAATGCTCGCAAAAAGTATCTACCCAGAGAATGACTTTCTTCTGCCCAGTACTGGCACTCTTTGCTTTCTCAAATTGCTTTCTGAAAGATTGGTTTGCAAACTTAGGCAAGCTACGCTCTTGCGCTACACCACCAACCCATTTAGCAAGACTAGAAAGTACTGGTGTTTGCATCACCCCATTGATAAGCCATGAGAACTTGCTGGCCAGTGGCGCCCAATCACCAATGCGACCCATAGTGAGCGCCTGACGCGGCCTGCTATTAGTCTCGTGATAGTGAGATAAGAACTCCGCCTTATAAGAAGCCATGTCTACGTGCGCAGGGCAATCTGACTTGCAACCTTTGCAAGAGAGGCAAGTATCAAGAGCATCTTTAAGCTCCTTACTTTCCCAGCCATCTTTAATCACTTCACCCTGGAGCATTTCCCAAAAGAGGCGTGAGCGTCCGCGAGTAGAGAAGCGCTCTTCTTTAGTAGCGCGATAGCTTGGACACATGGTGCCGATTTTTTCACTACGGCACTTACCCATGCCGACGCAACGCTCTACAGCGCGTTGGAAACCATTGCCCTCTTGGCTCAAGAAATTGAGGCGCGTCTTGATATTGACGACTTTGTATTCCGGACCCATGCGGAGGTTTTCATCTACGCGATAGGGGTGAACTACCTTGCCAGGATTTAATTTATTTTGTGGGTCCCAGATACGCTTGAACTCATGCATCGCTCCCATCAACTCTTCACCAAACATGATTGGGAGAAATTCTGCTCTGGCCTGACCATCGCCATGCTCACCAGTAAGTGAGCCACCAAACTCCACAACTAAAGTCGCCGCATCACGAATGAAGGATCTAAATTTAGCGACACCTTCTGCAGAACGTAAGTTAAAGGTAATGCGCGCATGAATACATCCATCGCCAAAGTGTCCATACAGAGAGGTTTGATACTCATAGGAGTCCACTAAGGCTTGGAAGGCGCGCAGATACTCACCTAAACGCGCCGGATCAACAGCAGCATCTTCCCAGCCCACCACTGGGTCAGGAGAATTCGGGTCAATAGACAAGTGGGTCGCAGACGCCCCATTCTCACGAATAGACCAAATACGCTTTTGTACCAATGGATCAGGCTCGAGCCATGTCGATGGCCGAGGCCCCTTGGTTCTAGACTTGAAATACTCCTGCGCTTTTTCTGCCTGAGCAATGGCACCCTCAAGTGTGTCATCACCAAACTCCACAACCACCCAAGCGTTTCCAGGTGGAAGCAAATCAATTTCAGCTTTAGCTAAATTACGCTCTTGTAAGCCACGAATAATTTTGTAATCCAAGCCTTCGATCGCAATAGGATTAAAAGATTGGTATTCGGGGACAGCATCACCAGCCAAATAAATGTCATCGAAACCCAATACCAAAACTACGCGCTTGGCAGGGCTCTTTACCAATCTTACTTTGGCAGCCAAAGTAAGCGCACAAGTACCTTCGGTACCAACCAACGCACGTGCGACGTTAAAGCCGTTCTCAGGCAAGAGCTGATCTAAGTTGTACCCAGAAACGCGACGCTTAATATTGGGGAAGCGCGCACGAATTAAATCGGCATAGCGATCACGTAAGGCCAACAGGTCGCCATAGATCTGACCTTTACGCCCACCAGCAGCAATAATTTCTTGTAACTCTTGATCGGATGTCGGGCCTACCCAGAAGCGCTCACCGTCGTAAGTCAGAATTTCTAAAGCTTCAGTGTTCTCTAGCGTCTTACCTGCCATCACTGAATGCGCACCACAAGAATTATTGGCCACCATGCCACCTAAAGTGCAACGGCTATGCGTGGATGGGTCTGGAGCAAAAGTGAGGCCATGTAACTCGGCAGCATCGCGCAAGGAGTCGCAAATTACACCCGGCTCTACAACAGCATTACCTGCGGCTGGATCCAAAGCCAAAATATGATTGCAGTACTTGGAGATATCGAACACCACAGCGTTATTTACTGTTTGGCCATTCATGGAGGTGCCAGCGCCGCGCATCAGCACTGGGGCCTTATTGCGATGGCAGATCTCAATACCTTTTACGAATTCTTCGGTATTTTTAGGGGTAACAACCCCAATTGGAATTTGACGATAGTTCGATGCTTCAGAGGCGTATACAGCCTGATGGGCCGTATCGAAATGAACAGAACTTCCAAGAGCTGCTGTGAGCTCAACGTTGAGCTGCTCCCACTGAGAAATACCACCCATATTCAATCCTTGTTAGATGCGCTTACCCCTTATTGGGCAGAGTACATTCTAACAATTTCTGCTGTTTTGTGATTCCTGGCAGATTATTCAAATATGCTGAATTTATGCTCCTTTATGGCGTGGATTTTGCAATAAAGAAGGCCTTGGGAACCTCGGTGCACCAAACTACACCATCCCCCACTTGACCTGTTTGGCAAATAGTCACAATCCGGTCCATGAAAACCTGCGCAACCTCATCATTGCAAACAATTTCAATCTTCACTTTTGCAGAGTAGTCCGTCAGCTCATCTTTGATATTGAACTTACCTGTACGACTAGGAGCACTGCATCCCTCAACTTTAGTCACAGTCATCCCCGGAAATCCTGGGGTCTCGAGTAACGCTGTTCTGAGGGCAGCTAATTTATTTGGGCGAATAACCGCCTTCACTTCCATCATGCTTCCACCTCTTTATCTTCAAACCATCTATATAAGACAGGGAGTACTAGTAATGTTAATGCGGTTGAGGTTATTAATCCTGAGATCACTACGGCCGCCAATGGACGAGTTACCTCAGAACCAGGTCCACCAGAAAAGAGCATCGGCACCAAAGCCAACATCGCCACTGAAGCAGTCATCATGACCGGTCTAAAGCGATGTCCGCAGCCATGCAGCAAGGCATCTTCCATGGAGTAGCCATCCTCGCGCAATTGCTTAATAAATGAAATCAACACCACTCCATTGAGTACGGCGATACCCCAAAGATTGATAAAACCAACCGCAGCGGGCACAGACAAATACTCGCCAGATATAAATAAACCAAATACCCCACCAATAGAAGCAAATGGCAAGACCAAAATAATGAGGCCTGCCAAACGCATGGATTTAAAGAGCATAAAGAGTAAGAAGTAAATTGCCAGAATCGTTAATGGAATGATGATCATCAAACGCGCCATCGCACGCTGCATATTCTCAAACTGCCCGCCCCACTCCAACAGATAGCCCTGAGGTAATTCCACATCCTTAGCGATGCGTGATTGAGCTTCTTCTACAAAGCCGCCAAGATCTCGACCTTCTACGTTTACACCCACCACCAAGCGTCGCTTGCCTGACTCACGAGAAATCTGTGCCGGACCGTCCACTAAAGTAATTTCCGCCAAGTCACGCATGAGCACTTGTGCACCATCAGGCGAATGCAAGATGATATTTTCAATAGCGTCTACCTTGTTTCTATAAGGCGCAGGGTAACGAAGCACTAGAGGAAAGCGCCTCTCACCTTCGTAAACTGTACTCGCCTGTTTTCCACCAATTGCAGTTTCAATCACTTCATTTACATCAGAAACATTAATGCCATAGCGAGCGATGGCATCTCTATTAATCACAATATTGAGATAGTTCTGTCCTGAAGCCTGCTCAATACGCAAATCGGTGCTGCCCTTCATCTTGACTAATACCTGACTGATTTGCGCGCCTAGCTTTTGCAAAACAGTTAAATCATCTCCAAAAATCTTAATAGCCACTTGTGAGCGAACGCCGGAAACCATCTCATCTACACGCGCAGCAATTGGCTGAGAGATAGAGAGCTCAATACCTGGCAAAGTCTTCAACTTGTCACGAATTTCTTGTGCGATCTCTTCTTGGCTGAGCTTGCGATCTCCCAAGGGCTTCAGAGTAACGATAGGATCAGACTCATTCGGCTGACCGGGGTCTGCTGGAGACTCTCCTTTACCCAAGCGGGATACAGCCATCTCTACATCTGGAATAGTCATGATGCGCTTGATTGCCTCGAACTCAAGCTTAATCGACTCATCTAAAGAAATGTTCGGTGCACGCACAATCACCGGGGTAATCGAACCTTCCTGCATTACCGGAATAAACGCCTTACCTAAAAGGACAAAACCTACCAAGCTAATTCCCAGGGCGATCAACGAACGCTTCACCACTAACTTGGGGTTGGCCAAACTCCAATGCAACCAACGTTCATATGGAGCACGTAAACGAGCCACAATTTTGGTATCGTCCTCGCTTCCACCTTTCAAAATATAAGAACAAAGAACTGGGGATAAGGTAAATGAAAGGATCAGTGAAATAGTGAGCGCTATGGCGATCGTGATAGCCATTGGTGCGAACATTTTTCCCTCCATACCCTCCAAAGAAAGTAGAGGCATGAAAACCAGAATAATGATGCCCACACCGAACAGCACAGGCGTTCCGACTTCGGTAGCGGCCTCCAAAATAATACGAATCTTTGACTCACCCGTTTTAAGTCTTTCGCCTAACTTAGCAAAGGTGTTTTCTACCACCACTACCGAGCCATCGACCATGATGCCGATCGCAATCGCCAAACCTCCAAGCGACATGAGGTTGGCAGAAATCCCATAGCGATTCATGACCAAGAAGGTTAAGAGCGGCGTTAGGATTAAGGTTGCAACCACAATGAGTGAGGATCGAACATCACCCAAGAATAAAAATAGCAGAATGACAACCAGAATGACGCCTTCAATCAACACCTTAGCCACGTTGTACATTGCAGCATTCACCAGATCCGTACGATCGTAGAAGGGCACAATCTGCAGGCCATCGGGCAATAACTTACCTTCATTAATTTCGGCAACTTTGAGTTTGATGCGATTCACTACCTCTCGAGCATTGCCGCCACGAATCATTTGAATAATCCCAGCAACGCTTTCGGTATATCCATTCTTAATCGCTGCACCCTGCCGGATTTCGCTGCCAATCGTGACTTCAGCCACATTCCTGACATAGACCGGAATACCCTTTACTTCCTTGAGAATAATTTTTCCAATATCTTCAGGCTTCGTAATCAAGCCCACGCCTCTAATCAGATAGCGCTCCGCATAAGAGGGAAGCTGTCCACCACCCGAATTCGCATTGTTTCTCGCGAGAGCCTCATATACCTCACGTAGACTAATTTGATAGTGTCGTAATCTCTCTGGGTTTACCAATACCTGGTACTCGCGTGCGTAACCACCTTGGGTATTAATTTCAGCCACGCCCGATACCGAACGCAGCATAGGGCGAACGATCCAGTCTTGCACTGCGCGTCGATCCTCCAACTCTTCCACCGTAAGCTCACGCTTACCATCTGAAGGGTGATCTAGGGTGTACTGGTAAATCTCACCTAAGCCTGTAGATGGCGGTGCTAGAACAGGTGTAATGCCGACCGGCATTTTTGCAGCAACTTCAATTAAGCGTTCGGTAACAAGCTGTCTCGCAAAGTAAAGATCGGTCTTTTCTGTGAACACCAAAGTAATCACAGACAAACCATTGCGATTAAGCGAGCGCATTTCAGTTAAACCAGGCAGGCCCGTCATACCTAACTCAATCGGTACAGTAACAAATCGCTCTACCTCTTCTGGAGAACGACCCGGCGCTTCAGAAGCAATTTGCACCTGGACATTGGTTACATCCGGGAAGGCATCGACTGATAAACGCTTGGTAGCTAACAATCCTGCGACCATCAGCACAATTGCAATAATGACGACTAGAAGTCGCTGTTGCAATGAAAGACGGACAATTTTTTCAATCATGCTGACTATCCACCGCTAAGTTGTCGCTTGCGTTCGGTATTTAGGTGAAATGCGCCATTGACTGCAATCTCTTGGCCCTCTTTCACGCCTGAGAGTACTGGGCGATAGCCTTTGCCTTCTGGGCCTAATTTCACAGCCACCATACGATAGGTTTCATCATCCTCACGAATGAAAACGTGATCATGATTGTCTTCACGAATAACAGCACTAACCGGAACGAGCAATTTATCTGTCGGCTGACTTTCGATCATCATAGTTGCCAACATGCCAGGTTTAATGCGCCCCTCTTTATTGGGCACTTCCATTCTCACAACGACCGTACGTGTTTGCGGATTCACAATGGAGTCCACATGAGCAACCACACCCTCCATCTGCGCATTTCTTAAAGCAGGAATAATCAAATTAACTTTTTGACCCTTGTTAATGAGATAGGCGTTGCTCTCAGGTATCTCTGATACAGCCCATAGAGAGCTCAGGTCGGCAACTGTAAATAAGGCATCTGCAGGCTGCACTACCTGACCCTTATTAATTTTGCGCTCAACAATTTCCCCAGGGATAGTGGCAATCACATTATTCGTTGACTCAATCACGCCCGATTTTGCTAAACGATCAATGCTAGGCTGATCCATCCCCTGTACACGCAATTGATCATTGGCCGCTCGATATTCTGCCTTAGCGCTACTAGCCTCCGCTTCCCGTCTTTGCAGTTCTGCCAGCGCAATCACATCCTCTTTGTACAGAATTCTGGCGCGATTTGCGGCTTGATCCGCCAACAGACTGGCGCTCTTTGCTTTTAAAAAGGATAGTTGCGATTGCGTTAGTTCTGTAGAAGTAATCTTCGCCAAAATATCACCCTGCTTCACGGACTGACCCGGAATTGCCAGGATCTCTGAAACACGACCAGTGACGTTTGCGCCAATACGTGACAAAAATAATTCATTGAAATCAACGCGACCAGATGCACGGAGTTCTTCAACAAAAGAACCAGTCGCAACTCGCCCATCAGAAATCATCTTACGCAAATCATCATTTACGACAACAACATTGGGATCCTGCACTGATTTAATCGTTGGACTGCGATCAAATACGTTGAAGTAATTCAAGATGATCAGAAATAAACAAAACCAAGGAAAGTAAAAAAGACCTTTCTGCGTCCACTGAGGACTCTTGTCATACTGCTGAGCTACGCGAGGTAAATGCGCGCTAAACCACTCATGAGTCAGTGCGTACCAATCATTCTGGGTTTTAATAACAATCGCAATCCATTCCTGGATATGAACCCTCGCCACCTCCCGATAACGAGCGTAGAGCTCCTTTAATTTTCCGACTGCTGCCATGAATTCTTGCTTCATTGCTTTCCACTCTCAATTTTTGCAATCCACTCTGGTGTTGCCCGTAAACGCTGGATCTCTGTAATAACTGAAGCCAAGTCAAACCGCGCTTTAATTAAATCATTACGAGCCACTCTAAATGTTCTTTGTGCATCTAAATACTCAAGCATGCCCCGCTCACCATAACGATAAGAAACTTCCGCAATCCGTCTTGCGCTTGAGGCGAGCTGAACAACTTCCTGATCCAGAATTTTTACCTGGTAGCTAGTCATTTGGTATAGCTTATAAGCAGTCTCCAACTGCTGCTCAAGACTTTGGCTTTGTGCATTGAGTTGATTCTTAGCTTTAGATGCATTCGCCTCCGCCTCTGCAATCTGGCCGCCCTTAAAATCCCAGATAGGAATACTCACTACCAAACCGTACTGTCGATCGCTAAAATTCGGGTCGTTATATTGTTGTGCCTTGATGGATAGCTTTGGTAAGCGAGAGTTCTGTTCAAAGCTGAGTCTGGATTCAGTTGCCTCAACCTCTGCTTTTGCCCTCTGCAGCTCAGGGCTTTGGGCGTGTAATTCACTAAGTAAGGTTGGCAAAGGCGGCAAGGGCTCCGCCTTGAGAGTCTGCGACACCACCTCATAGTCAGCCGGCAGATTATGTCCAACCGCTTGCCTGAGCTGGCCTTTAGCCTGCTCAACTCTAAGTTTGCTAGATTCCGCATTAATCTGCGCATTTAGAAATTCCGTTTGCGCACGAATCAATTCAAATCGCGCAGTCTCGCCAACGTCATACCGAATTTGCATGCGATCACGAATTTGCTTCGTCAAACCCAAATCCTCTTCAGCCGCTTTGAGCTCAGCCTCACGACGCATCAATTCATAAAAACGCTGCTGCACTCTTGAAATCATTTCAATCTCAAATGCAATACGCGTTGCATCTGCAGCACGGACATTTGCCTCTGCAGCGTTCACTCTGGGATAACGGGTATACGGCATATCCAGAGGTTGTGTCACTGACCACGATGACACATTACCCGTTGTCAATGGTCCAGTTACTGATCTTTGTTGCCCGGTATTTAATTCAAACTCAGGATTTGGAATTGCGCGGGCTATAGAAAGTTGCCCCTTAACTACCTTTGACTGATCTCTCGCGGCCAACACTTGAGGACTGGACTCCAATGCAATGCCAATCAACTCATTGAGCGTCAGTGGCTTTTGAGCTTGTGCGCTAACTCCGCCTGCGAACAGGATGCACATGGCCAATATGGATGCAGACGTTAAGCGATTCATTACGTCAATCTTAGGAAGAGGAGGTGATATCTCATTATCCAACCTTGAGGCTGTAAATAGACGAGAAATTCCCCAAATCAGGGATCGGGGCACGATTTTGAATAGACAAACAAAGGATTGGAGTAGCAAATTCAAAGGATAACCATTTATAAAAATTAAAATGGTCTTGCCTTGAGATTGAATCACCCTTATACCGGACCCAAGGGTCGAATTGTCGGCATAAGGGACTCAGAAAACTGAGCAGGCTACTCCCCATGTGTATGTAAGTCATTAGATCATACTTATGATGAATACTTTGAATTGAGGGCGGATTTCTCATACATAGACGTGTTTTGAAAATCGCCCATATTTTTGACTTTTATGAAACGCCTTCTGAATCAGCTTATAGATTTTCTTCAGGCACATTTCAAGAGCTGTTCGCTTATCTCTCGCAGTCATACTCACCTCGATTTGATGATGGTCGAATGTCTCTAAGCTAATCATGCAATGCTGATTACAAGTCGACTTTGATAACGGGACTGCAGAATATCGAATCTTGATTTTTCGCACCATCCAAAAGAGCCGCTTCAATGAGAACTTCACCCGATTCTCTGTGAAGACCTTTAATTCTGGCTCAAGCTCTTCTCTTGCATCTAAGATCACATTCATTGACATCTCTCCTCTGTTGAACACAAGTTCAGAATAGGCCAGTATTTACTTCTAATAAAGCAGAATTTAATTGACTTTAATTCAGTATTTAACTGAATATAGTTAGACAAAAAAATGCCCTCAGGATGAGGGCATGAAAGAGAACAGCTGGATTAAAACTAATCGATCACGACTGCCATCAATGCGGTTGCTGCGCCAGCGCCTAGAGCCGGAATACCCCAACGCTCAAGTGCAGGCAAGGAGCTACCAGTCACCACCTCCACCGGAATATCGCTGATCTCCAGTAGCTTAGCGGTAGTCGAGTTTTCAAATAAACGGCTCAAAGAGTTTTTCTTTGAAGTGCCAATCACAATGCGATTACATTCAAGTCTTACCGCTTCATCACGAATGGCGCTACCTTTATCCCCACATACATAAGTAAAGGAAAAGTTGAGGCCGTGCTTTTCAAGATAAGCAGATGCTGAGGCTGCAGCCTGAATAGCACGGTCAGCATGCCACTCATTAATATTTTGCTTACTCAAAAATTTGCCGATGTGGCGATATAAAGTAGGCTGCACATTGCACAGGTGAAAATGTGTACTAGGGTCCTGTCCATAGGTCTTCACAGCATGCTTTACTGCCATGTCAGAATTTTTTGAACCATCCACGGGAATTAAAATTTTATTCATTTTGTTTTCTCCAAAATTGGGGGACTGCTCTTGTGAAACGACATTTGCAGACTCGGTCACTACAACCGAAGGAGCAATCACACCTTCAAGTGCACGCCTACTTCTGATAAATCCACTAGTTAATACTCCCAACACAACAACCACTTGAATCACGTACTCCAGAGCAGAGTTCTGGGAAGCTAGCCATTCTTGAGAGATAGGCTCAGAGGTCATCATTTTTGCGGCCGTCCATGCCAGTACGCCAGCACCCAAGTAGGTCACAGAGGGGAATCGCTCAACCAGTTTGAGTATTTGTGTAGAGCCCCAAATAACTACTGGGATGCTGATTAATAATCCTAGGACAACAAGCACATAACTGCCATGCGATGCACCTGCGACTGCAAGCACATTATCTAAACCCATGATGGCATCTGCGATCACAATGGTTTTCATAGCACCCCAAAAGGTAGTAGATGCTTGGCCGTGCTCATCTTTCTCCTGCTCGGGATTTAGCAAGCGATAAGCAATCCAAACCAAAAGCAATCCGCCTATCAACATCAAGCCTGGAATCTTCAGCAAATAGACGACCAATAGTGTCATAGCACTTCGGACTGCGATCGCGCCAATAGCGCCCCATACAATAGCTTTCTTCTGTAAATGGGCCGGGAGGTTTCTAGCGGCCATCGCAATCACAATAGCGTTATCGCCAGCGAGCACCAAGTCAATCACAATGATTGCCAGCAAAGCCGAAAAAAATTCGGGGCTAAATAGTTCCAATTTCATCTCCTCATTCAATTACCCATGAATTCCATGGATTTCTATGGGGTTAATTTAGGTTGATTTGCACTTAAGTAAAAGCAGAGATATATTGATAGTAATTTCGTAAAAACCTGACAATTAGAATGCTCTATAACTACCGTCACCTTTACTACTTCTGGGTAGTGGCTAAAGAAGGCAGCATGTCTAAGGCTGCCGAACGCCTTAATATTGCGATCCAGACGATTAGTGCTCAAGTGCACGAATTAGAGAAATCGCTCGGGTATCTGCTATTTAAGCCGGCTGGCCGAGGTATTGCGCTAACCGAATCTGGGTTTGCTGCCCTAGCAATTGCTGATCAAATCTTTCTCTTGGGCGAGCGCTTGCCTGAGGCAGTGAGGGAGGCAGCAAGCTCTCCTAAAACCAAAATTACTGTTGGCGTATCTGATGGCCTACCTAAACTGGTAACCAGGCAATTACTGGAACCCATCCTAGAAAAAAATGATGTGCAGCTGATTGCGCATGAAGGCGAGTTTGAGGATCTCTTGGCAGACTTAGCCCTACATAGGTTAGACATTGTGCTTGCTGACAGACCCGCACCGATCAATAAAAATCTTCACGTCTACAGCGAAGAGCTGATGAAGTCGTCAATTGCTTGGTTTGGGCCTAAGAAATTGCTCCAGCAATCGAAGAAGGCATTCCCGGCATGCTTGAATGATCTACCCATTCTGCTGCCAACCTCCCACTCAAAGGTTCGCCATTTGATTGACCAATGGTTTGCTGCAAATGGCATCAACCCCAACATTGCGGGCGAGTTTGAGGATAGCGCCCTACTAAAAACCTTTGCAGCTAGCGGTCTTGGAGTCTTTCCGGCAGGAGAAAGTATCAAAAAAGATTTGCAAGAGACATATCACATTGAAATGATTGGTAAGTGCGATGACATCTACGAATATTTTTATGCCATTCGCTCCGAGAAGAAAATTCAGCACCCACTAGTAGAAGCAATTATCAGGCGTTAGGCTATGGCAAATTTTCTAGATCCAGCAATCCTATTTTTTATATTTGGCGCATTTGCTGGCGCCGTCAAGTCGAACCTAGAAATCCCGCAACCTATTGCCCGTTTTCTATCGCTCTACCTATTAATGGCATTGGGCCTCAAAGGTGGATTTGCACTTCATAAATCAGGCTTTACAACAGAAATTGCCCTCTCGCTTGGACTCGCAATATTTTTGGCTGTTCTGATTCCCCTCATTGGTTATCAAATCCTCAGAACTAAGCTAAATACATTTGATGCAGCAGCCATTGCAGCCACCTATGGCTCTGTTAGTGCTGTGACATTCATCACAGCCACTCAATACTTAGATCAATTCAATATTAGCTATGGTGGCCATATGGCGGCGGCGATGGCGCTCATGGAATCCCCGGCGATCATCTTAGCAATCGTGCTGGCAAACAAAGCAAGGGCAGCGCACGCACAACAAAGTCAAACTGATGTTACGCACACAGGGATCTCAAAAATACTACATGAGTCCTTTACTGATGGCGCACAACTCCTACTGCTCGGATCCATGGTGGTTGGCTTGGTCAGCGGGGATGCAGGCCAAAAACTCATGGCACCATTTTCTATTGATCTTTTCAAAGGAATGCTTGCATTTTTTCTGCTAGACATGGGCTTAATGGCGGCTAGAAATATTAAAGGTCTGCGCGGCAAACCACCTATCACCCTCCTCTATGCAATTGCCTCTCCACTATCGCATGCTCTTATTGCGCTGGCACTCTGCAAGTTGATTGGCCTGCCACTTGGCAACACTATTTTGCTCATGGTTCTCGCTTCAAGCGCTTCCTATATTGCCGTGCCAGCCGTTTTGCGACATGCATTACCGGAGGTGAACCCAGCCCTCTATATGGGAATGTCTCTAGGTATCACCTTTCCATTCAATATTATTTTAGGCATCCCTCTATATGCCATGATTGCCAAACTGGTGATGTAGTTAGCACATGAACTCTATTTAGAGATATTCCGATGAATATTTATTCCAATAGAACAGCCAGCGTTTTAACAAAGCACGGCAAAGAGCTTGTCCTGAGAGATGCTCTTCACTCAAGAACTGGACTTGAGATAAAACATACCGATGCTTACGACACCGATTTGCTGGGGACTTTTACTTTAGAGACGCCCAGATACGGCAGTCAATTAGATGCCGCAAGAAAGAAGGCTCAGATTGGTATGGAGCTTATTGACACTGATCTCGGTTTAGCAAATGAAGGTGCATTTGTCGCTGACCCATACACTGGGATGCTGTCATGGAATCACGAACTTGTCATCCTCATTGACCAAGCGCGTCAGCTAGAAATTACTGGGTTTTATAGTGGCCCCGCACAAAACAATCATGCATACATTAGCCACTGGGAGGAATTGGAGAAATTTGCTCACTCTGCGCTTTTTCCGTCCCATCATCTTGTTATAAAACCAACTGATGAATATCATCCACAATCAATAAAAAATATCAGCAATATCAAGCAACTGAAGGATGCCTTTGAATGGGCATCTGCACACTCATCAAAGGGAGTTGTTTATGTTGAAAATGACCTCAGAGCCTTTGCCAACCCAACACGCATGGTGAACGTTCGTAAAGCCGCGATTGACCTAGCAAATAAGATGAACTCAGTCTGCCCCCAGTGCAACACTCCTGGATTTTGGATCACAGATGTAAAACGTGGCCTGCCATGCAAGGCCTGCGGGCTAGCAACAGATGAGGAAATTGCCAAAATCTGGAGTTGTATTCAATGTGAACATCAGCAAACCGAAGGCATGAAAGTCTTTAGGTTTGCGGATCCCTCAAAATGCAGGCACTGCAATCCCTAATCCCGCCAGACTGGGTACTTATGCATTACTGAATGAAATAATTCAGACTCAAGATGCTGTGCAAGCCATTTCTTGACTGCAGGGATTG
>ERZ650303.54-NODE-54-length-28749-cov-9.302293_pt1 | contig 28749 bp, 32 predicted proteins | sample MGYA00376239_ERZ650303 | MGnify/ENA primary metagenome ERZ650303 (study PRJEB26733, sample SAMN07839262) | wastewater metagenome | biome: small river; feature: stream; material: water | place: USA: North Carolina | collected 2016-04-05 ... | reverse complement strand
ACGAGATAACGTGATGTGACTGGAGTTCAGACGTGTGCTCTTCCGATCTGTCTTTGGGGCAAGGTAAAGGAGTGAGATTTTTTCCTAGATTGATTACGGCAATCACCATAATTAAACAGGCTAGCAAACCAATGGCAATGCCACAGGATTGAAGAATATTAGTCAGCGGCTCTGAGCTGACTAAATGAGATCCTTGAGGTCCAAATAAGATAAGACCAATCAAGACTCCTTGAACCACCACATACCATGCACCTCTCTCGAAGATGGATTTATAGGGCGATGAATTCATATTGTGGCCTTATAGAGATAAGACCACAGTCTATCTCCCTTTAGTAGTTCAGGGCCTGAATAAAGTGATCATCAATACTTGCTTGATCTTGCGTGAGGACATGCTGCGCAATAAGGAACACACCTGAAATGAAGCTAAGGCAAACCAGCATCCCAAAGGCATGGTACTGGTTCAGACCACTCTGATTAAGCACTTCCAGGTAAAGGGTGCTTTCCAACGCTAGGTGGGTCGACAGACTTAACAGAGCCAAACCCAGAAATATCTGGATGATGGTCAGGAATAAAGGCTTCTGGACTGCAGGCTTGCTAGACATATGATTCTTTCGGTTGGGCATAAAAGGATCATAGGGAACTAGCGAACATAAGTAAAAGAATCCCTTTTTATAAGCTAAATACTTTTTTATCTATAGAAGCGCCCCAAGAATGGGGATAATTGAGGTTTACACCTCATTATTAAGCGTTTATGGCAGCCTACAACACTGAAACCGTCCTTTCCGTTCACCACTGGAATGACACTCTTTTTAGCTTTACCACTACCAGAAATAAGGGTCTGCGCTTTCGTAGCGGCCATTTTTTAATGATTGGTTTAGAGGTCGAGGGCAAGCCATTGGTAAGGGCCTATAGCGTGGCAAGCCCCAACTATGAGGAGCATTTAGAGTTTTTAAGTATCAAGGTTCAAGATGGCCCCCTCACCTCCCGCCTTCAGAAGATTCAGGTTGGCGATCCTATTCTGGTGAGCGAGAAATCCGTTGGTACCCTTGTTATTGATGACTTAAACCCAGGAAAACATCTCTACTTATTTAGCACCGGTACAGGGCTAGCGCCGTTCATGAGCATCATTCGCGATCCAGATACCTATGAGAAGTACGAGAAAGTTGTCTTGATTCATGGTGTGCGCCTGGTAAGCGAGTTGGCCTATGCTGATTACATTAAGAATGAACTCACTCAAGATGAATACATTGGTGAAATCATTCGCGAGAAATTAATCTACTACCCAACCGTGACGCGTGAAGCTTTTAAACACACCGGTCGTTTAACTACCGCAATTGAATCCGGTCAACTCTTCAAAGACATTGGCCTGCCCCCATTAGATCCAGCAGTCGATCGCGCGATGATCTGCGGTAGCCCATCTATGCTCAAAGAAACTGCCGAGATGCTCGATGCCAAAGGCTTCAAGGTGTCCCCCAGCTTGGGCCAGCTAGGTGACTACGTATTTGAACGTGCATTCGTTGAAAAGTAATACGCTTTATATATCTAAAAGTAATTTAGTTATCTCTATATATTCCTTGTGGATATATAGATGCCTTGGTAAATTATCCTTAACAAGATATTTACCAAGGAATCGAAATGTCACCCGTACGCGAACACTACAACCCAATCATTACTCAGTTGCTGCGCCAGCATGATCAACTACCGCATGAGAATGTCAGTGAGCGTAAAAGCTTCCAACGCAGAATCTTATTCCTCATGACCACTATCAAGATGGAAGAGTTTGAAGACTCTTACGCTTAAGCAAACTCAGTACAGATAACTACTTGACGATTGGAATAAACCCATCTCGATTTGGCATCTTCACCAGAGGTAATGAGTTCGCATTCATTACCTCTTCTTTTGAAACAATCTTATTCATGTATAAGATATAAGCAGTTAAGGCATACACCTGATCATCCGTGAGTGATTGCGGAGCTTGGTGCGGCATAGCTCTCCTTACATAATCAAATATAGTGGTTGAGTAAGGCCAAAAACTACCGACTGTCTTGACCGGCTTATCTGTATTAAGCTGACCTCCACCAACTAATCGATTAGCAATTCCGCCCTGCCCCTTATCACCATGGCAGGATGAACATTTCTGCTGGTAAATAATCTCACCTATAGCAGCTGTACCAGATCCAGCGGGTAAACCTGCACCGCTTGGACCAATATCAATATTCCACGCTTTGATTTGGTTTTCAGTAACTGGTTTACCAAGGCCAACTGGTCCAGTCGAATAATATGCGCTAGTACAAGCAACTAAAACACCAGCCAATGCAAGAGCTAGAGGAAGTTTGACAAAATATTTAACGGCCATTTGTAATCTCCCCATTAGCGGCAACACGCCATGGCTGAATTGCATTGTTGTGATAAAAGCTATTGGGGCTTTTAACCTTTAATAGAGCCTCCATACTTGGCTGGATATCGCCACTAGAGTCGATAGCTCGACTCATAAACACTGTCGGCTCACCATTCCAAACCCAGGGATAGCGAAAGCGCACCAATGACTTATCCATGACCGGCTCTTGCAAGATGGCATCGCCCCAAGACTTTCCGCCATCAGTTGATACCTCAACCTTTTTAATTTTTCCATTGCCAGACCAAGCGACACCTGAAACTTCATAGAAACCTTTGGACTTGAGTTTCATCATGCCGGATGGTTGTGTAATGACAGACTTCACATCCATTGCAAACGTAAATTGCTGAGCCTTGCCATCCCTCTGTAAGTCAGTATAGGCAGATGTTTCTTCGCGTGTTTGCCAGGGCTCGGTACCTAATTTAATCCGCCTCAGCCATTTAATACTCATATTGCCTTCGTATCCCGGCAAGAATAAGCGCAGTGGATACCCCTGCTCAGCGCGTAACATCTCGCCATTCTGGGCATACACCAGTAAAGCATCATCCATCATCTTGCTCATTGGAATGCTTCGAGTCATTGCAGCGCCATCAGCACCTTCCGCTAAGGCCCATGTAGCACCAGGCTGCACTCCGCACTCCTGAAGGATGGTGGACAGACGAACCCCGGTCCACTCACAACAAGAAAGTAGCCCATGGATTTCTTGGGCAGTTTTACCACTGGCCTTTTTTAACTCAGCCGCACTATTGCCAGAGCACTCCAAAAAATAAATGCGAGATTCTGATGGAAAACGAACAATATCTTCCATGGATAACATGAGAGGTCTATCCACCATGCCATGAATCACCAAGCGATGCTGATCGGGATTAATATCTGGCACACCGGCGTGATGCCGTTCAAAGAAAAGCCCATTTGGTGTGATGATGCCATGCAAATTTTGTAGCGGCGTGCGCGATCCAGTCAAAAACGTTGGCGCAGGAGATGGTAATACTCGAACTACATTCTTCTCGTATTTTGAGGGGAGACCATAAGGTGGATTAATAAAGGTCGAGCCCTGCACCTTAGTCCATGGATCGACCTCCAAAAATTCACCAACTGAGCTTTGACTCAGAGCGGAACCAGACACCAGCGCGGCGCCGAGACCGGCACCTACCCCAGCAGAATTTTTAAGAAATTTACGGCGATGAGAAAAATCATTCTGATCAGACATGCGCACCCCGCTATTATTAATTACATCTATTCAATAAATATTGATCTACTTTGATCAAGCATACCTCTAAAAATAATTAATACTTAGATTTTTTTCTAATTAACTTAGAACAAAAAAGAGTCCGATAGATGCTATGAACACAGTTTCCGCAACCAACATCACCACTGGCTGCCATCCAAGCTTTGCCAACTCCTGAAAGTTGGTTTTTAGTCCGGCTGCGCCGATAGCAATCACTAGCATCCAGCGCGAGATTCCGCCAATAGAATGGGTTACTGAAGCTGGCAAGATCTGCATAGATGCAACCACTGATAAAGCGACAAATCCCAATAGGAATGTTGGTATCAAGCGCAAGCTTCCCCAGCCTAAGCGTTGAGATGATTTTTCAGCGCCAAAAAAAATAGAAATAAATAAAACTACCGGCAATAGCAGCGCGACTCGGAATAGCTTGACCACCGTGGCCACATCACCCGCCTCAGGGCCGAATAACATGCCAGCAGCAACCACCTGCGCAACATCATGAATGGTTGCACCCAAAAAGATGCCTGCAGGTAAATCAGCAATATTCAGTAGCTGCAGTGCAAACGGATACACCACCATTGCAATTGTTGAAAGAACAGTTACCCCAACCACCACCAATAAGGTAAAGCGCTCATTTTCTTTTGTTTTTGGAAGTACTGAGGCAACCGCCAAAGCTGCAGATGCGCCACAAATACCCACAGATCCACCTGCTATAAGACCAAAGTCAGGAGATAACTTCAACAGCCTGGCAAGGAAGAAGCCGAGACATACAGTAGCACCAACCGCAAACATCACCATTAAGCCGGTATTCCAACCGATTGCACCAATATCAGCAAATGTAATTCGAATGCCCAAGAATGCAACACCTAAACGTAAAACTGTTTTCGCACAGAAGTCGATTCCGGGTTTAACTGTCTCATTGAGATACAAAAAATGAAGTGATAAGCCAATCAGCAAGGCATACAACAGCTGTGGGCCACCATAATTCTCAGAAAGAAAGCTAGTCGACATGGCAATGACCAGGCAGACTAAAAGTCCTGGAATATTTTTCCGAGTGCTTGTTAGCATAAAACTAAGCTACTAGCTCACTGAAATACTCGTGATGAGTAGTATTTAAGGTGGAGACACGCCATTCCAAAGGCTCGTCCTGGATACCAAGTGCTACCCTTCGAATGACAAGCACCGGAGAGTCTGCTTTTAAACCAAGCCAATCGGCATGTTGCTTACCAGCCAACCCAGCACGCAAGCGCTCACTGCTTCGAACAACAGTCTGGCCGTACTCCATTTGATACATCTGATAAATACTACCCTTGCGATCAATAAAGTCCGCACGGGTTAAATCTTTAAACCGCTTTTTATCTAGCGTGATCTGATCGATCATCACACATTGCCCCTCCAATGAGAGGCGATTGGTAATTCTCCAAACGGGTGATCCCTCTTTAATCTCCAACTTACCCGCCTCTTCTTTGTTGGCAGAAGCGCTATTTAAGGAAACTAATTCAACCTTGGGGTAAACCTTTTTTTCAGCATCGTGCTTAACAACATGAAAAAAATAATATAAAAGTCGTTTGAGATCATGCTCAACAACATAGGTTCCCCTGCCTTGGCGTCGGACTACGATGCCTTCGGCAACCAACTCGTCCACCGCTTTGCGCAGGGTACCTATAGATACATCCAATTCTTTCGACAGATCCTTTTCAGCCGGCAATGCCTGCCCCATAGGATAGCGACCCCTGACCAGATCCTCGGTGATCTTTTGCTTGACTTCTTGGTAAGCGGTCAGGTTTCTCATATTGCAGTCTTATGCTGATTCGTATAAACGAGTCAATACAAACTCACGGTGACCGAGAATCTCTGAAGCAGTCAACTCACCATCAGCAGTCCGCTTCAAGCAATCCAACAACTTATCTCCCGCTTGATCCATATTCTCTTCGCGGCGCAATAGACCTGACACATCAACGTCAATATGCTCACCCATAGTGCGAACAGTTTTTGGATTAGCGCAAATCTTAATTACTGGAAGAATGGCGTTACCAATTACGTTACCTTGCCCTGTTGGGAAGAAGTGCGCTGTAAAACCAGCGGCTGCACACAAGGTGACCATTTCAGCAGCAGCTGAAGATGAGTCCATAAAATGCAGGCCAGGAATCTTTGGCTCTTCACCTTTATCCAGCACGCTATCCACAATACATTTCTTACCAATTTTTTGGATATTGCCTAAGGCCTTCTCTTCAATGGTTGTTAAACCACCCGCAATATTGCCTTTGGTTGGCTGAGAATCAGATAGATCGCTTGTCTTATGGCGCTCAATCACATCTTGGTAACGATCAAACATTTCACGGAACTTCTTCTTCACCTCAGGAGTGCGGCAACGCGCTTCAACCAAATGCTCACCACCAGTTAACTCGGTAGTCTCTCCAAATACCAGGGTAGAACCAATTCCATAGAGCTTATCGAAAGCATCGCCAACAGTTGGGTTTGCACCGCAACCAGAAGTCGTGTCAGATTCACCGCACTTTGTAGAAACCCACAACTCTGAAAGAGGTGCGGAAACCCGTTTTTGCTTAGATGCATGCTTAACCATGCTGTAAGCAGCCTTGCTGGCAGCAGCAATCGTTGCTGTATCGCCGTTACCCTCGATCCAGAATCCCTCAACTGGTTTGCCTGATGCCTTAATGCCATCAACAATAATTTTTGTCCATTGCGGCTCAATACCAATCACTACTACTGCTGCCACGTTTGGATTGCAGCCAGTTCCAATTAAAGTGCGGAAGTGCAAATCCAAGTCCGCTCCGAACTGTAAACGTCCATAGGAGTGAGGAATCGCCATCGTTCCTTTGATGTTGTTTGCCACTGCTTCACAGGCTGCATTAGACAAATCATCTAAAGGCAAAATCAATACGTGATTGCGAATACCCATGCGTCCGTTTTCACGGCGATAACCCAAAAAGGTTGCGTCTTTCAAATTAGTCATTTTTATATCTCTCTCAATGAATAGGTAGGTAAGTAAGCTGGATTACCAGCGCTTAGTTTTTACGTTTTGAACGTGAAGGTGCTCGCCTTTTTTGATTGGAGCTACCACCTTACCAATATCAACACCGTATTTCATTACCGTGTCACCTGGCTTGAAATCATTCAATGAAATTTTGTGACCAATTGGAATATCGCTTTCAGACTTGATATTCAAAGTTAGGTCACCATCCATTACCCAACCAATCAAGTCGGTTCCAGCTTTAACACCCTCAACTACCACTACACCTACGCCATCTGCTGGCTCATGCACGACAAAGTGGATCATTACTATCTCCTCAATAATCTCGTTTATAAAAACTACTCAGTCCATGACTGGCGGATACCAGTCTGAATTTCCTCTACAACCACATCTGAAACTGTCACACCATCCTTTAGAGCTGTGGCACGCTGCTTGAAACGACGCTGGCCAGGAAGACGAGTCCCAGCATCAGCACTTAAAACCCGCAAGAAATCCTGAATTCGACCAGCAAAAACAGATGCACCTGCCAACCCAGGGTCAATAGTCAATATCAACTGACCAATCCGAGGGCGATTGCCCTTAGGATCAAAAAATGAATCCGCTTCATAGGAAAACCTACTGCCCGATAGCCCAACTACTAGCAACTCAACGATCAAAGCAAGCAAAGCCCCTTTATCGCCGCCCAGAGGAACCATCAACCCCTTCAAGCCCTCTTGTGGATCAGTAGTTGGCTTACCGTCAGCAGTCAATGCCCAACCTTCTGGGATCTGCTGGCCATTCTTTGCTGCAACTAATAATTTTCCGCGGGCAACCGCAGAGAGTGACATATCGATAACTAAAGGATCGCCACCGGGAATAGGAAAAGCAGCGGCCAAAGGATTGGTCCCAAAAATCGCTTTCGTACCGCCAACCATTGGCATTGCCGCTGGGGTGTTTCCAAATAACAAGGAGATATAGCCAGCTCTTGCAGCGGCCTCAACGTAATGACCCGCAACACCAAAATGATGGCTATTGGTAACCGCTACTAAACCAAGACCGTTTTTTGATGCTAGATTGACTGAGAGGTCGGTAGCAAAACGAAGTGCTGGAAAAGCGAGGCCATCACACGCATCAACTAAAGCAGCTGCCGTCTTGAATGGTCGAACCTTTAACTTGGGATCCAGTTCAATACGGCCATTTTTAGCATGTCCAGCGTATTGAGCCACCCTTGCGAGACCATGTGATGCAAGACCATCTAACTCTGCTAGAGCCAAGAATTGCGCCGTTTCATACGCGGCCTTTGCACCAATACCCGCAGCCCTAAGACCTGAATCCGCTAGCGTAAGCAACTCCTGATAGCCCAGATTCATGCACGCCCCCCTTGTGAAAGGGTAAGCAGAATCAATGCTTCAAAACGCAGGGTTTTTAGGGCTTGACTAGACTTAGCTTTAGGGAACAAAATAATCGACATATCTGAATCATATAGATGATTTAGATATCTTGCAATACCCAATTCATTGTGCGGCGCAACGAGTATTTGGAAGTGCAACAGGATGAGTGGAGGAGACAGTAGTAATGAATAAGCATATAACTATTAAATAGCAATTGAGTGTATTTTTTTGATAACTAAGTAGCTAAGATACAAAGATAAAAATTTCCACTGGAGGTCACCGATGTTGAAGATTCAGAAATATAAGTTAAGTAGACGTTTAGTTTTACTTGCTGGCGCACTCACTCTTGCGCTACCTCAATTAGCAACAGCACAATCATGGCCGACAAAGCCTATCAAATTAGTCATTCCATTTGCAGCTGGCGGAACCACTGACATTCTTGGCAGACTCTTGGCTCAGCAATTAACAAAAGACTTGGGTCAGAATGTCATCGTTGAAAACAAAGGCGGAGCAGGCGGCAATATCGCAGCTGAATATGTAGCGCAATCCCCTGCTGACGGTTACACCATCATGCTTGCCTCTGGAAGCATGCTTACAGTTAATCCCAACCTTTATAAAAAATTGCCAGTGAACTACAGCAAAGATTTTGTGAACATCACTAATGTAGCCAGCGGCCCAATGTTGCTATCGGTAAGTTCTAAATTACCGGTTAAGAATCTAAATGAGTTCATCACTTATGCCAAAACCAAGGATTTGAATTTTGGCTCCGCAGGTATTGGCAGCCAAGTGCATATGGCTGGTGAGAATCTCACCTACTCTGCCAATATCCCGGCAACACATGTACCTTATAAAGGTGAGTCTGCAGCTATCAATGATCTCGTAGCTGGACAAATTGATTTCATGGTGGGCAACTTGACAGCTGCAACTGGATTTGCAAAAACTGGGCAGATTAAGCCGATCGCAGTTACCAGTGCTAAACGCGTTAAGCAACTTCCCGATGTCCCTACCGTCGCTGAAAGCGGCATTCCTGGATATGAAAGTACGGGCTGGTTCGGCTTGATTGCCCCTGCCAACACTCCTAAAGCTATCACCGATAAGATTTACGATGCCACGGTAAAGGCGGTGAACTCAGAAGCGATGAAAAAGAGCCTAGAGCTTAACGGCTTAACTCCAGTAGTGAATTCTCAGAAAGACTTTGATGCTCAGATTAAAGCTGAGTCGGCAAACTGGGAGAAGGTGATTAAGGGTCGCAATATTAGCGCCCAGTAATGATTCATAGCAGTATGAAAAAAGCGAGGATTCGTCCTCGCTTTTTTATTTCCAATTGCCAGCACTTTTACGTAAGCTGTCTAAGCAATAACATTGAACCCGCAAACACCAATATCGATCCATAAGCAACCCGCATAGAAGTATTGCTCAGCTTGGCATGAACATGGGAGCCAGTCCAGATGCCCAAGAATGCGACCGGCATCAAGCAAACGGCAAGAATGATTACCTCCCAACTTAGTATTAGCCCAGTAACAAGCATCAAAGCAAGTCTTAAGAATGTCAGCATAAAAATCGCGAATGCCATTGTGGCGCGAAGAACCCTTGGGTTATTAATTCTTAAACCTAAATAGGAGGCATAGACTGGTCCGCCTGTAGCAAAAAGGGCAGTAAATGCACCACCAAAAAATCCAAATGGCACTGCCCACCATTTATCAATCGGCTTTCGAGACTCAACATTTCTTTGAACCAAAACGCGCACACCATTAATGGCTGCAAAGATTCCAAGGATCAGCAGCAAAGGCTCGCTTGGCGCCTTCACCAATAAAATGATGCCCAATACCATCCCGATTAAGCTAAAAGGGAATAGCCACTTCAACTCTTCAATATTGGCATCCCCGGATGACTTTCTACCTACATACAGCGAGGCGCAGATATCGATGATTACCATCACGGGCACCACAACCTTCAGTGGATACATCTGAACCAGTAGGGGTACAGACACTATAGATGAGCCAAATCCAGAAACTCCAAAGATGAAGAATGCGCATAGAACGATCAATGTCGCTAGCGCAAATGAGACTGGCTCAATCAACTCAAAAATGATTAAGCCTCAACCAGAATAGTCTCACCAGGTTTAATCATCGTAAATTGAACTGGCCTATTTTTGATGTCTAACCCATCTTTACCTAATTGAACTGCCGTAAAGTAGGACTCTTCCAAAGAGCCGGGCTCAGGAAAATCATCTCGATAATGAGCCCCTCGAGAGTTTTCTCGAGATAGCGCAGCCTCGGTTACCGACTTACTCACCAAGATCAGGTTATTTAAATTCATCCAGTCCTGCCAGGTAATGCTGTATTCCCTTTGGATATCGCCTACGCCAATTTGATGCAGCTGCTGACCAAGTTGATCAAGCTTGGCACGAGCTCGGAGCAAACTTTCTTTTGTTCTAGAGATGCCTACGTCATCCCACATGCACTCTGCCAGAGCATCACGAATCAATTCGATGTCGCCTGCGGGCCGCTCCAATGGAGCCTCATGCGCCTTAATGCTTGCGAGCACTTCATCCATATTGCACTCTTGTAAATTCTGGGAAGTAACCCACTTCGCCATTTCTTCGCCAGCAATACCACCAAATACAGTGGAGTTGGCCACGCCATTACCGCCCAAGCGATTTGCTCCGTGCACCCCTCCAGTATCCTCGCCTGCTGCAAATAAACCTGGTAACTCAGTGCTGCAATCTGCCTTGAAAATCAATCCGCCCATCATGTAGTGAGCAGTTGGAACCACCTCTACAAGATCTCCAGCCAAATCAAACCCACTATCAGCACATCGCTCGACCATGCCCTTAAATTGTTTACGGACGTTATCAGGACCAAGGTGACTCATTTGAATATAGACACCGCCATTAGGAGTTGCTCTACCTGCTCTAATTTCAGAATTAATAGATCGCGAAACAATATCTCGGGTAGCACGTTCATTACGAGGATCATAGTTGCCCATAAAGCGCTCTTGATTGCCGTTAAGCAAATAACCACCTGCGCCACGTAATCCTTCCTCAAGAACTGTTCCGGTCATCCTAGTTCCAGGTCCTGCTAACAAGCCGGTCGGATGAAACTGCACCATTTCCATATCACGTAATGTGAGGCCGGCACGCAGCGCCATAGCCAGACCGTCACAACTCTTATCGCCCGATGGTGTGTGGTACTTGTACATTGTGGGACCGCCACCCGTAGCCAAGAGCACCGCCTTAGCCCGTACCAGCGTGAATTCACCAGTCTGCATATTGAGCATCAGCACCCCAGCAAGAGACTTTCCATCAGCACTATGAATTAGCTCAAGAGCTCTATGCTCCTCAAGACGATGAATTCCTCTAGCCCAGACTTGCTCTGCCAATCGACTAATAATTTCAATACCAGTCAAATCTCCCTTATGAACCGTACGGTCAAAGGTTTGACCGGCAAATGCCTTTTGATGCACTGTTCCATCTGGATTGCGATCAAAAAAACATCCGAGCTCATTCTCAAGTTCATGAATACGTTCAACAGCTTTATTAACTAATGTCCAGGCTAACTCTTGGTCTGACAACCATTTACCACCCTCGATCGTATCCATAAAGTGACGTTCAACTGAATCACCTTCTGCAAGAGCAACGTTATAACCACCCTGCACCATCCGAGTACAACCGCATTTACCCAAAAGCCCCTTTACAGCAATAGTGATGTGAAGGTCTGGATTAGTTTGATGTGCGTGTAGAGCTGCAAATAGTCCTGCACCACCAGAACCCAGAATCAGGATATCGGTTTCAAGAGTGGTGATATTCATGATGCAATTCCTAAGCTCTTTAAAACAGCTTCTTTATTGCGTGCAACATCACTCTTTACCTCTTGATAAATGCTGCCACCGTGGCTATCCATTGCTACCAGCAAGGGGCCAAAGTCTTTAATCTTGAAACGCCAAAGAGATTCTGGGTTGAGGTCATCCATATCGACATCTTCTATTTGCTCGATCCAGGTTGTCTCTAGTGCTGCTGTGCCACCAATAATGGCAAGGTACACACCACCGATTTCCTGAAAGGCTGCCGCAGATCCTTCACGCATTCCACCCTTACCTACAATCATGCGCACTCCATTCTCAGTCATTAATGGACGAGTAAAGCGCTCCATACGATCTGAGGTAGTGGTGCCAATGCAGATGGGTTGGTATCCAGCCGGAAATTCCTCGCTCACGGGTACCTTGCGCACATTCGGGGCCGTATGAATCACGGCATGTCCATTTAGATCAAAGCGAGTTTTTCGACCCTTATCAAAAAGGTGAATCTGCGTGGCATCCCGAATACCAAATAAAGTATTTTGCAGTGTGACCGTGTCGTTAATTCGCAGCTTGCGAATATCAGCTTCACTGACGGGGGTTGGAAGGTAGTAATGGGCCATCGTTATTCCTAGAATCCGTAAGTCACACCAGCGGGCGTGAAGGTTGCTCGCGCTCTACGCGCAGAGTGGCACTGCATATTGACTGCTACTGGATTTAAGGTGATGTGAGTATGAGCAAGCTCGACATGCACAGCAAATGCTGTTCCATCTCCACCCAAACCTTGAGGTCCGATACCCAATTTATTCACAGCAGCAGTCAGCTCTTGCTCGAGTTTGGCGCCTTCCTCATCACTACACACAGTGCCCAATTCCCTTGTAGCTGCGCGCTTCGCCATCGCAACACATTGCTCGGAGGTGCCACCAACGCCAACGCCAACAATCGTTGGGGGGCAAGTTTTTCCTCCAGCAGACACAACGCTCTCAATGACAAAAGACTTAACTCCATTGATTCCATCAGCCGGAATCGCCATCTTCAAAAAGGAATTGTTTTCTGAACCACTGCCTTTTGGAACCATCTCAATTTCAAGGGTCTCATCATCATCACAAAAATCAATGCTGATTGCAGGCATATCAATGCCACAGGAGGTGTGATTATTTTTTCTAGTAATTGGATGAACTACGGATGAGCGTAATGGATATTCAGTTGTTGCACGCTCGCATCCTTTGCGGATAGCAGCCTTGAGTTCCATGCCGTCAAGCTGAACGTTGCGACCAATTTTCACTTTGTAGATTGGCAATCCCGTATCCTGACACAGCAGATTATCTTCGCGCTCGGCAACTGCAATATTGGTAATCATTGTTTTGAGCACCACCTGCGCACGAGCGTCAGACTCTCCCTGATTTAAGCGCTCAATACCCGCTTTAACGTCATCAGGAAGTACCTTTAAGGCACGGATATACAACTCTTTACAGGCGTCTTCAACTGCTTTCATTTGCAACTGCATAAATTACCCAATCAATTTGCTAAATACAAAAATAGAAGACCGCAAGCAATGCCAAACAAAATAGCCACCTGGGTCCAAGCCTTACGCAACCCGCGCCACGGACCAAACTCAATCATGATGAGCCGAATTCCACCAACCAAATGAATTGCCAACAAAATAACAAGCGCCCACTCACCAAATTTGAATACCCAAAAATCGGTTAACTCCAAGTAGCGCTCAAATCCGCTGGCTCCCCGTAGAGACTGAGAAAGCATTAAGAAATGCAAAGGAATAAAGCAAGCCAACAATAATCCAGAGAAACGATGGCATGCATATGCAAAGTAAGAGAGATGCGACTTTGCGCGTAAGTCGAGTTTTGGTCTAGATCTCATAGAGCACCTCCGGTATAAACACCGATCACTGCTGTGGTCCCCAGGGTGATGATAAGAATCGCCAAAATCCAAGATAGAGCCTTAGATATGAAACCCTTACAAAATGTTTCTTCAAGAATATTGGCTACACCGATGGGCGCATGTACAAAACAGGCTAAAACAAAAATCTCATAAAAAATCGCAAATGTAATATTGCCTTGCGTACGCCCAAGAATCTCTTCAGCAGTTAAGCCACCACGTATTGCATAGAAAATAATAATGAGGTGGATGCTGACACAGAGTCCCAAAATCATGGCACTAATTCTTTGGGCATACCAAAGCTTTGCCTGCAGAACTGCCTGGCTCATAACTTACCCCACTTACTGCCCCGTACTGCAGCCCTAGCCACTAATTTTTTCAATCCAGCAATGCTAGCTGTAGGCTCGAGTTTCTTAGGGCAACGCTCTGTACAGGATCCTTGCGTATGACATGCATGGCAACCTTCATCGCCAGCAACAGCCCGTAGGCGATCCAATTGCTGAACATCACGTACATCGTTTGTTAGTGTCCAAGCGCGATTCAGGGCTGCAGGACCAAGATAGTTAGGGCGTTTTTCAACAACCTCACAAGAGGAATAACAAACTCCACAACCAATACATTCAATACCCGCATTGGCTAGTTGACGCTCAAGTGATTCAGGCTCTACTTTCGCAAAATCATCATGACGCGTTTTATCACCCTTAAAGAAGCCGACCGCACCCTTCCACTTATTAAAGAACTCTCGCATATCCGTTGCGAGATCTTTAATGACGGGAAGGTTATTTAAAGGGGCAATCTCTAGTGAATCACCCTCAACAATCTGGGAAACGTGGGTGCGACATGTCCAGCGAGCAACACCGTTCACCGTCATGGCGCAAGAACCGCACATACCAACTCGACAAGCAAAGCGATAGCTTAGGGTCGGGTCCAGCTTACGCTGAATATAGGTAACGACATCCAGCACCGTTTGGTTAGGGTTTCGCGGCACTAAATACTCAATAAACTCCCCCTCTTGAGCACCGCGCCAGACTTTTACTTTGAGATCTGTATTGGACATGAGCTGATTATATCGATAGATAGTAAAAAATAAATCGAATATAATTTTCTTCCAGATAAAAAAATACTTTATATTTAATCCTATGTCGAGCATTCGAGTATTGAAAAACTTTCTAGCCATTACAAGACATAAGAGCGTGGCGGCCGCCGCACGTGAAATCGGTCTTACTGCCGCCGCTGCAGGACAGCAATTGCAGCAACTAGAGGCGGATATCGGCGTCGAGCTTTTCGATAGAACCAAACGCTCCATGACCTTAAATCATCATGGCAGATATTTAGTTGAGCCAATCCAAGAAATCATTGCGCGCTACGAGGCTCTGGGCTCTGATTTCAAATCTGAACTCAGCGGAACCATCGTACTGGGTGCACTCGTTTCCACATTAATGGGTGCATTTGGGAACACATTAAATGAACTCAAGCACAACTATCCTGAACTGGAGATCAAACTTATTGCAGGTCTTTCGAATAACTTCCTAGATCAGGTAATTGAAGGAACCCTAGATGCAGCGATTGTGACCGAATCCCCTTACGCATTACCTCAAAATGTACAGTGGACAGAGTTGTATGCCGAACCCATGGTTCTGATTCACCCAAGTGCAAAAAATAGGAAAAGCCATTCCACCAAAAATGCATCGAACGATCTACCATTTATACGATTCGAGAGAAATACTTGGACAGGCCACCTTGTAGATCAAACTATTCGCGCAAACAAGTTAATAATCAAAGAGGGTATGGAGCTCAATTCAGTCGAGGCGATTATTGAGCTTGTAAGGCAGGGCCTAGGCTTCGCAATCGTTCCCAAGTTAGCCAATATCGCCTGGGAAACAGATAAACAATTGCATATTTCAGAGTTGAGGGGGAAAACCATTTATCGCAAGGTTGGTTTGCTGGAACGGAAAAAACATAGCCGCCAAAATGTCACTCAAGTAATTAAGCAACACTTCTTATCCGTCTTATTTAAGGCATAAGCAACTGACTTCAGGCGATCAATCAAATTAGTGCGCAATAAGAAAAGTCCGTAATTACCGGACTTTTCTGCTGAAATTGATTCAAGCTCTATTTTTTAAGATTCAATTCGGTGCCTAATTTGCTATAAAGATCGTATTGCTCTTTTGCAAAGGCTTCGGTATCCGCCTGCGAGCGAATCGCTGAAATTGCTCCAACCGTATCATTGCCATTTATCCATGCAGGATTTTTTGCCACCTCTTTTAGAATAGCTTGCCACTTATCTACCACTTCGGGAGCTAACCCAGGGGGGCCATACAGACCACTCCATCCCATAACCTTCTCGAGACTTCCCATACCCTCCTCTTTTGCAGTGGGGATATTTGGAAAATCTTTTAAGCGTGTAGGCGACGAAGTTACGAGAGGTCGCATTGCATTTCCTTTTAGCTGCCCCGTAATCGTTGTTAAGTTATTGCACAAGAAATCCACTTCACCGCTTAACAAAGCCGTGGAAGCTAGCCCAGCGCTCTTATAAGGGATCATGGTCGCAGCCGATGATGGCAAACCCACGTCACGCAAGAGAACTTCTACGGCCAAATGTTGAGTAGTCCCCGCACCTGCAGTGGAGTAGTTCAATTTAGTTGGATTTGCTCTAATGACCGCTATTAATTCTTTCATATTTTTATAGGGCGCATCAGGTTTCACAACGCAAACCAAGGGATTAAAGTCAAGCAAAGAGATGAATGTAAAGTCATTCCATTTATAAGGGGTACTACTATCGAGCGCCGGAACAATCGCCTGAGAGCCGGCCCTTGAAACCAATAAAGTGTAGCCATCAGGCGGGGATGTGCGAACCTTTTGCGAGCCAATCGTCCCCGATGCACCTGCAATGTTTTGCACAATCACATTTTGACCCAATAACTTACCAGCTATAGGCGCTAAATTTCTGGCAGAAAAGTCGCTATCACCACCAACCCCATAAGGCGCAATTAAGGTAATAGGTTTATTTGGATAATTTTGAGCTATTGCAACATCAGTCGCCAACGCTATCAAAAATAATGCTGGAATAAATCGTTTTTTAACTAACCGCAGCATGCTACCCCCTGTTTTTTAAGATATGGCATCCCATGGAAATACGAATTAATGCTAATCACTATTGATAAAAAATAAAGTAGGGGTTTAAACGAGTACGAGCGTTGATTGACTACACAGTCAACTCAACAGAAAGCTTGGTTCCAGGAACCAAGATTCCACCCCTATCTCCTGGCGTTACACCACCCCAGCGAGAATCAAAATAGGCCGGCAATGGTCTTGCTGATGTAGGCGCAATCCAAAGTCGTAATAAATGACGCTGCAGTTTAGGATCTGGCCAATTCTCAAAATCGTTTCTTGAATGAAGAATTTGATGGTTATGCAAGAGTTGAATATCGCCTTGCTCGAAAGCCATTTGAAGCGCGAATCCAGGCTCTTGCAAAATGGCATCAATTTCATCCATGACTTCGATTTGCTCAGGAGTTAGTCTTGGGGCCTGCGGATAAAGTCGTTGCGCATCCTCTATGTAGTGACGCAAATAAACGCAAGACAGATGACCTTTGTACCAATTAAAGATTGGAATCTCAAACCATGGGTCCCGCCCCTCAGGAACTTCTCCGCGGCGATCAGTTGGGTACGGGGTAAACATGGCAGAAATTAAATCAGGCCTTCGCTCAACCAATTTGTTATAGAGCGCCATTGAGCTTGCAATAAATGACTCCCCACCCGCCTTAGCCTTTTGCAGACAAAGCAAACCCACAATATCGGCAGAATCGGTATGGTAATCAAGCTTTTTATTGGTCTGATAAAAACGTACGCCAGCTTCAACCTTGACACCTTGATCACGGACATGGCCTAAAAGATGACCTTTACCGTTACTACTTCTTAAACTGCCCATATGGCGACCAAGCCCCATATAAACAGCGGCAGCCTTTTCTATTGACCAGCTTTTAATTGGCAGGCCCCGCAATAGTACAAAGCCACGTCCAGTGAGCAGCTCATTAAGAGTTTGAGCAACAAAGGGGCCAAGCTTTTTTAGTGGAAATGATTTGGGGCTGATATCTTCTAAAGCAATACCAGATTTAAGAAAATGATCGGCGGCCGCTTCAAGCTCAGCAATTTGCTCAGAGCTCCAATGCACGATCCAGCTAGGATCATTTTGAATGGCCTCACCTATCCATGCACCAGCCCCCTTGATCATGCTTGGGGCGCTGTCTAGTTTATCTGCGGCGTGTTCTGCATGCATACTCATTACTCCATTTGATTACATACACTTGGATTTTGACTGCGCTCGACTTAGAAGCAGTCTATCGCAAAAAATATGAGAAATACATCACAAATACACATGTTCATATCAATTTATTTTATTTTTAAAACTCTCATATAACCAAACTCTATAGATGATGGTGAATGATTAAGGGTTATCACCCATTTTTACTCAGGCTCTCAGATAAGAACAATTTATAAAAGAAGTAAAAAAATAAATTCTCTTATGCGCAAGAATAAAAATAGATTTTTTTGATCAAATGAAATTTCGAAAATATCGTATGCTCTACTGAAGAAAGCAATACTCAACGAAATTTTTAGGGATTTATTTTTTATGGCCACAAAAATTACCAACGGTGCCGATAACTTTGTTAAGGCGTTAGAGCTTGCAGGTGTCACTAAAGTATTTACGCTTTCTGGAAATCACATCATGCCTGTTTACAACGCACTATTTGATTCCAAAATTGAGCTCATACATACTCGGCATGAAGCAGCCGCAGTACATATGGCTGATGCGTGGGCAAGGCTAACTGGTGAGATCGGCATTGCCCTGGTAACGGGCGGCCCAGGCCATGCAAATGCAGTTTCAGCCCTCTACACCGCCTCAATGGCTGAGTCACCAGTTGTCCTTGTATCGGGGCATGCCCCCTTAAATCAGTTGGGCAAAGGCGCATTTCAGGAGATGGCTCAAGCTGACATAGCCGCCCCATTAACAAAGGCCTCTTGGACCTGCCTAAAAGTAGAAGATATCGCGCTCGATACAGCAAAAGCAATACGGATCGCAAAATCAGGAAGGCCTGGGCCGACACACCTGAGTCTGCCTAGCGATCTTCTAGAGTCGCCCGTCCCACAAAATGCATTGCTACCCTCAGGTAAGGATTTTGAAGTGGAGCTTAAGTCCGGGGATTTAAATGTTTCGGCGATTCTCTCGCTATTAATGACTTCTAAAAAGCCACTCCTACTTGTTGGGCCAATGATGCTCTCTAAATCCGGAAGAAAGCAATTGCTACAACTTGAAGAGGCATTGAACATTCCCGTAATTGGCATGGAAAGCCCCAGGGGTATTGGCGATCCTAGCCTTGGCGCCTTTTCTGAAGTTTTATCGCAGGCCGACTGCATTCTTTTACTCGGCAAAAAGTTAGACTTTACTTTGAAGTTTGGTAATAGCCCTGGTATTAATCCAGAGTGCAATTTTCTGCAAATTGATCCAGAAGAAAATGAAATTGAGCGAGTTAAAAAAGCAGTAGGTAATCGCTTACAGTCAGCATTGATTTGCGACACTCCCACTGCCATCAATAAATTGATCACCGCTAAATCAGTAAAACATTCGAACCCAGGAAATTGGCTGGAAGAGGTACATTCAGCCATCGCCTATCGCCCCACTTCGTGGAAAGAGTTATCGCCAAGAGAAGGCAGACTTCATCCAGCACAAATATTTTTACCACTGCAAGAAATATTAGATAGCCACCCCGATTCAGTGCTAGTCAGTGATGGCGGTGAAATTGGACAATGGGCTCAGGCATGCTTGAAAGCGCCTAATCGTGTTCTCAATGGTATTGCCGGCTCTATTGGAGCTGGAATATCTTTTGCATTAGCTTCGAGAGTTGCAAAACCAAACGCGCCGATTATTGCAGTAATGGGAGATGGTACTTTTGGTTTTCATAGCGCTGAAATTGATACCGCTGTTCGCTATGGACTAGATTTTGTCCTGTTGATTGGTAACGATGCGCGATGGAATGCCGAATATCAGATTCAACTCAAAGATTACGGCAAAGATAGAACGATTGGCTGCGAACTATTGCCATCTAGTTATGAAAAAGTCTGTCAAGCATTTGGCGGTCATGGGGAGCTCGTTACAAGTTCCAGCGAGATGCTACCAGCAGTAAAACGAGCAATTGAGAGCAAATTACCGTCCTGCCTTAACGTCATGATTGAGGGTCTAGCGGCACCTAATATCAAAAGGAGCTGATCTGACTAATCACGGCAATTTCCTAGAGCAGTGTTGCGCAATCATTGGAGTGAAATATGTGTGCAACTCAAGTACTGATAAGCAGCCCTACTTAACGGATTGGAGTAAACGCTTCTCAGGAGATGCGATTGCCGTCTTAAAACCAAAAAATGTCAAAGAAGTGGCTGCCTTAGTTTCTTTGTGTAATCAAAATAAAATTTCCATCGTGCCGCAAGGTGGAAACACTGGGCTATGCGGTGGTGCAACCCCCATCAGCAACCACCAATCCGTTGTCATTCTGACAAGTAGAATGAATCAAATCCACGAGGTTAACCTTGAGAACTCAACGATTACTCTTGATGCCGGAGTAATTCTGGCAAAAGCCCAAGAAATTACAAGTCAATCAGGAAAACTCTTCCCTTTGAGCCTAGCCTCAGAAGGCAGTTGCACTATTGGAGGTAACTTATCAACCAATGCCGGAGGAGTTCAAGTTCTTCGCTATGGCAATATGCGAGACCTCACTTTGGGCCTAGAGGTAGTCACGCCATCCGGGGAAATTTTTAATGGCTTACGCGGCCTCAGAAAAGATAACACCGGATACTCCTTGAAAGATCTCTATATTGGCTCTGAAGGAACACTTGGGATTATTACCGCTGCAACGTTAAAACTATTTCCACTGCCTCGATCAAAAGCTACAGCACTCGTTGCAATAGACAATGTTGAGTCCAGCATCCAATTAATTGAATTAATTAACCAACATTGCAATGCAGACTTAACTGCATTTGAGATCATTTCATCTAAAGCGCTGAGCCTTATTCCTGGCAGCACAGAAAAGCTAGCTGGATTAGCTGACGAAAAGTCTTGTTGGACAGTGCTGATCGAGCTATCCAGCATGGAAAATGAAGAAAAATCATGCCTACAGCTTGAATCATTACTTGAGAGAGCTTTTGATATTGCGCTAATCAATGACGCAGTCATATCAAAATCTTTACAGCAGGCAAAAGAGTTCTGGGAAATAAGGGAGCGCATACCGGAAGCACAATTTAGCCTTGGGGCAATCATAAAACATGATATTTCTTTGCCGATATCAGCACTAGCTGAATTTGTTTCATCCACAGAGGTGAAATTGAAAAACTTTTGGCCCAATTTGCAAACAATTATTTTTGGGCATATTGGTGACGGCAATCTTCACTACAACATAGCACCTCTTGCCCCAGAATTTTCTACAGAACTTGAGTCAAGAAGAAAAGACATCAATCAATTGGTTCACGATGAAGTCTATAAATACTCTGGCTCATTTTCCGCTGAACACGGAATTGGGCAACTAAAACGAGATGAGTTAACCACAAGAAAAAGCAATGTAGAGCTTGAGTTAATGAGAAGTATAAAAAGAGCTCTTGATCCAAATGGGATCATGAATCCTGGAAAAGTTCTTTAGCGGCTAATCAATGCCCAGATAGCCCCAAGATTTTTTCGCCACAAAGAAAAACCACCCCTTAGGGTGGCTTGAAAGAAAATCTATGGAGGCACTACTAAAGAATGAACAACAAGTTCATAGTATTCCCCCGACCCCCACCTTAATTATCGGCCTGCCTACTTTAAGTGCGTTATGCTTTAATTTGGTGCATACAGACCAAATCGATCTATTTAGTAGAATGATTCTGATTATTAACCCATGATGAAGGAGTGCCAATGCTGGCATCAAAGAAAGCGGGAATGCCGTCTCGCTTAATCGCAAGTCTTCTAACGGCCGCCTTAGCGCTCCCTGCTGCGGCACCAGTGGCTTATGCCCAAAGTAGTAGCCAACAGCAGCAAGCAAAACTGTCGCAGGCTCAACTTGAAGCTTTAGTAGCCCCTATAGCCCTGTACCCAGACCCACTAGTTTCACAAGTGTTGATGGCATCAACATACCCGCTAGAGGTGGGCGAAGCATCTAATTGGGCGAAATCCAATAGCAATCTCAAGGGTGACGCCCTGAATCAAGCACTCCAACAACAATCTTGGGATGCTAGCGTCAAATCCCTGGTGTCATTTCCGCCAGTTCTGGAGATGATGGGATCCCAGTTGAGCTGGACACAGCAACTGGGCAATGCGGTTTTGGCACAACAATCAGAAACCATGAGCGCAATTCAAGCCTTGCGCGCGAAAGCCAAACAAGCCGGCTCATTGCAATCGAATTCACAACAGACAGTCACGACACAAGGTAGCGGTAGCAGTCAGACCATCATCATTGAGCCCGCAAACCCACAAGTCGTCTACGTTCCCACATATAACCCTACCGTTGTTTATGGCGCATGGGCTTATCCAGCATATCCCCCGTACGCATACTATCCACCTGGATATGTAGCCGGAACTGCACTCCTCTCCTTTGGAGTAGGCATGGCCGTTGGTGCTGCCCTTTGGGGCGGTTGTCACTGGGGTGGCGGTTGGGGTGGTGGCGGAAACTCACTAACCATCAACAACAATAACTTTAATAATTTCAACCGAAATACCAACAATAACTGGTCCGGTAACCGTAGTGGCAACGATAGCTGGAAGCCAGACCAACAACGTCGCAACGCTAATCTCGGTGGCGGCGCGGGAGGTGCAAATCGCAATGCAGAGCGCGATCAACTTCGTCAAAATCTAAAGAGTGGCGACCTCAGCGGTAATCGTACTGGCGATCGTACTGGCAATATGGGCGGTGATCGCGCAGGCAATCGCTCCGGTGCGGACCGCGCTGGTAATCGTGCGGGCGGTGATCGCAGTGGCAATTTTAGTGGCGGCGATCGGGCTGCTAGCCGACCATCTGGCGGTGGCGATCGATTCGGCGGCGGCGGTGGCTTCGGCGATACCCGTGGCGCACGCTTTGATGGCGGTGGCGATCACTTTGGTGGTGGCCATGGAGGTGGCTTTGGTGGCGGTGGTGGTCGCGGTCGTCGCTAATCACACACTCACGTACATTGATATATACAAATTTGAATAAGGAATGAATATGAAGAAATTTTTAATTGCCGCTACCCTAGCCTTTGGAATGACCGCTAGCATGCAAGCCGCTAATGCAACGACTACTGATGAGCTATTGCAATACTGCAAAGGTGAAGGAAGTACAAATGTAACTTGCCAGATTTATGGTCAAGCTGTTTATGACACCTATCTTGCAACTCGCAATCCAAAAACTGCTCCTAGCAAAATTTGCGTTAAGCAACCCGCACCAACACGCGTCCAAGTAGTTGATGAATACATTGCCTGGGCTAATGCAAATCCAGCGAATGGGCCGAAGCCTGCAGCAGAAACCATGCTCCAGTTTTTAGAGGGTGTATTTCCTTGCGGAAAATAATACATTCTTCTTAGACGACTGGATCACTCGATTCGGTATTAAAAAAGCCACTCTAAGAGTGGCTTTTTTCTTCTGCACCTTGAAAATCCCTAAAGCAATTAGTGATTTTCTTTTGCGTGATTGATTGAGTACTTCGGAATCTCAATTACCAAGTCTTCACGGGCAACAATCGCTTGGCAAGACAAGCGAGATTGGGGGTTTAGTCCCCATGCACGATCCAATAAATCTTCTTCATTCTCGTCAGGAGCATTCAGACTCTGATAACCCTCTTTCACAATGACATGACAAGTAGTGCAAGCACAAACCATATCGCAAGCATGCTCAATCGGAATATTGTTTTCTAGCAATGCTTCACAAATAGAGGTACCGGGCGTTACCTCAACTACAGCACCTTCTGGGCAATATTCGCTATGGGGAAGAACAACAATCTGAGTCATCTGGGTAATTTTCTTTGATTAAATTTCTGCAACATTCTTGCCGGATAAAGCCTTCTGAATACTCGCGTTCATGCGCTTCTGAGCAAACTCGTCGGTCGCCTTGGCGGCATGATCTACCGCCTTTCTCAGAATGGCGCTATCTGTTTCTTCTGTAAGAATCTTTTGCAAAGTTGCCATCTCTTGATCAACAGCAGCCTGCTCTTGATCATTCAATAATCCACGATCGGAATCTAAAGCAGTCTGCACTGCGTCTAGCAAACGTTGGGCATTTACCTGCTCTTCACGCAAAGATCTCGCGAGGAGGTCTACTTTTGCAGAAGCAAAACCGTCTTGCAGCATGCGAGCAATCTCAGCATCAGTCAAACCATAGGATGGCTTGATATCAATCGAGGCCTGAACTCCTGAGCCCTGCTCCATCGCGCTGACTGATAACAGTCCATCGGCGTCGACTTGGAATGTCACTCTAATACGAGCAGCGCCCGCAGCCATCGGTGGAATACCGCGTAGCTCAAACTTCCCTAGAGAACGGCAGTCTTGCGCCAACTCTCGCTCGCCCTGCACCACCTGAATAGCTAAGGCTGTTTGACCATCTTTAAAGGTTGTGAAATCCTGGGCACGCGCCACCGGAATCGGTGTATTACGCGGAATAATTTTTTCTACCAATCCACCCATAGTCTCAATACCGAGTGAGAGTGGAATGACATCCAATAAGAGCCACTCATCATCCTTACTTTGATTGCCTGCAAGTAAGTCTGCTTGCATGGCAGCGCCTAATGCGACCACCTGATCTGGGTTGAGGTTATTTAAAGGCTTAGTGCCAAAGAGTTCGCCAACTGCACGTTGTACATGAGGCATGCGTGTCGCGCCGCCAACCATTACCACCCCTTTGACTTCATCCGCTTTGAGGCCCGCATCACGTAAAGCTTTTTTTACTGCTGTTAGCGTTTTACTGATTAAGTTCTGAGTAATCTCAAAAAACTGGGCCTGGCTAATGCCCACATTAACGACCGTACCATCAGCAAGAGTTTCATGAACGCGGGCTAATGGATTGTGACTTAATTGCTCTTTAGCATGTTTGCAGGAGAGCAATAACTTGCGATGATCTTGGATAGAAAGTGGGGGTAACTTGGCTTGCTCGATAACCCAGCAATACAGGCGATGATCAAAGTCATCACCGCCCAAAGCAGAATCGCCACCAGTAGAGAGAACTTCAAAAACACCCCTACTCATTCGCAGGATCGAGATATCAAAAGTTCCGCCACCCAAGTCGTAAACAGCATAAATACCTTCAGAGGCATTATCTAGACCATAGGCAATTGCAGCAGCCGTAGGTTCATTGAGCAAACGCAATACTTCAATGCCAGCCAATTTAGCGGCATCTTTAGTGGCCTGACGCTGAGCATCATCAAAATAAGCGGGCACAGTAATTACCGCACCAACAATGTCATCATTTACCGAGTCTTCAGCCAACTGACGCAAGCGTGCCAGAATTTCTGCAGAGACTTCGATAGGACTCTTATCGCCAGCCACTGTTCTTAACTTCAACATCCCTGGCTCATCAACAAAGTCGTAAGGGGTGCTCTCAATATTTTCTACATCAACAATACCGCGACCCATAAAACGTTTTACAGAAACAATCGTGTTCTTAGGATCGGAAACAATACTTTCAATAGCCTCAAAGCCAGCTTGTGTTCGGCCATTTGGGAGATAACGCACTACCGAAGGTAGTAGCTCTCGCCCTTCGGAATCGGGAAGCACTCTAGGCAAAGCATCTCGCACAATCGCCACCAAGGAATTAGTGGTGCCCAAATCAATACCGACCGCAATCCGACGTTGATGCGGAGCGAGTGATTTACCAGGTTCGGAGATTTGTAATAAGGCCATGGGGACTAGAGTGTAAAGCTATACCAGAGCTGAGATAGCATCATCGAGCTCAAGCGCAAACTTATCGATAAAAAGCAGGCCCCTAAGCAACTCGGCAGCGCGATCATAATTCTTAGCGCCATCAATAGCTTGTGTAATTTCAACCACTGTATCTTGCTTGGATTGATGAACCTCTTCAGCCAAAGCCTCTAAGGCCTCAAGATCCTCATCTTGATCCTCAAGACTCTCACGCCACTCCATCTGCTTCATCAGAAAAGCAGCGGGCATGGCGGTATTGGTTTCCAGGCGAGCATCCACACCATGAAGTTGGCAAAGATAAAGACCTCGCTGAATGGGGTTCTTGAGAGTCTGAAAAGCCGTATTGGCCAATGTCGCCATCTGCATAGCTAGTCGCTGCTCAGTATCGCTTCCACGAGCATGGCGATCTGGATGCACTTCTTTTTGAATCGCTAGATACGCCTGATCCAATGCAGATAAATCGAGATTGAATTTCTGCTCTAAACCAAAAAAACGAAAGTAATCGTCAGACGCGGAAGGATTCACCACAACCACACTCATCTTTTACATTCGGATTCTGGAATTTAAAACCTTCATTCAAACCTTCGCGCACAAAATCTAACTCAGTGCCATCTAAGTAGGCCAAGCTCTTAGGATCAACGAAGATCGTAATACCGTTAGATTCAAACTGTGTATCTTCAGGGGCAGCTTCATCCACATATTCCAGCTGATAAGCTAAGCCAGAGCATCCAGTGGTGCGAACACCCAAGCGCAAGCCACAACCTTTTCCACGCTTATCTAAATTGCGCTGAACATGTTTTGCCGCTTTGTCGGTTAAGGTAATTGCCATGATGAAAGCCTCTTTATCTTTACTTGGCCGGATGCTTTTCTTTGTAATCAGCCACTGCCGCCTTAATGGCGTCTTCCGCCAAAATTGAGCAGTGAATTTTTACAGGTGGTAAAGCCAACTCTTCGGCAATTAAGGAGTTCTTAATCTCCAAAGCTTGATCCAAGGTCTTGCCTTTGACCCACTCAGTTACCAGGGAAGATGAAGCAATTGCAGAGCCGCAACCATAAGTCTTGAACTTGGCATCTTCAATCACGCCCTGATCGTTTACACGGATTTGCAATTTCATGACGTCGCCACATGCAGGCGCGCCAACCATACCAGTACCCACCTGGTCATCACCCTTTTCAAAAGAACCTACGTTGCGGGGGTTTTCATAATGATCAATTACTTTGTCGCTATATGCCATGATATTTCCTCGTTATTTCTTTTATCTTAATTAGTGCGCTGCCCACTGGATGGTGCTGAGATCAATACCATCTTTAAACATTTCCCAAAGCGGTGATAGTTCACGCAACTTCGCAATCTTCTCTTTCACCAACTTGATAGTGAAATCCACTTCTTCTTCGGTAGTAAAGCGACCCAAGGTAAAACGAATTGAGCTGTGAGCCAATTCATCATTGCGGCCAAGCGCACGCAACACATAGGATGGCTCTAGGGATGCTGAAGTGCATGCAGAGCCAGAAGAGATAGCTAAATCCTTTAATGCCATCAACATTGACTCACCTTCAACATAATTGAAGCTGATGTTGAGGTTATGGGGAACGCGGTGATCCATATCGCCATTGACATAGACCTCCTCAATATCCTTCAAGCCAGCCAGTAAGCGATCGCGCAAAGCACGTATGCGAGCGTTTTCTTGAACCATCTCAACGCGAGCAATGCGGAAGGCTTCACCCATGCCAACAATTTGGTGAACAGCTAATGTGCCCGAACGCATACCGCGCTCATGCCCACCACCATGAATCTGCGCCTCAATACGGATACGAGGCTTACGGCGAACAAACAAGGCGCCAATTCCTTTTGGGCCATAAGTCTTATGAGCAGAAAAACTCATTAAATCCACTTTGATTTTCTCTAAATCGATTTCGACTTTACCAGTAGCCTGGGCTGCATCTACATGGAAAATCACACCACGGGAACGACATAACTCACCAATTCGTGGAATATCTTGCACTACGCCAATTTCATTATTCACGTACATCACTGACGCCAAGATCGTGCCAGGCTTCATTGCCGCCTCAAGTTGAGCAAAATCAATCAGGCCATCGGGCAATACATCTAAGTAAGTAACTTCGTAACCTTCGCGCTCAAGCTCGCGGCAAGTATCCAAAGTTGCCTTGTGCTCAGTCTTCACGGTAATGATGTGATTGCCGCGATCTTTATAAAAGTGAGCAGCGCCTTTGAGTGCTAAGTTAATACTTTCAGTTGCGCCACTAGTAAATACGATCTCTCTTGGATCTGCGTGAACTAACTGAGCAACCTCTGAACGCGCCCACTCAACCGCCTCTTCTGCAGCCCACCCGTAAGCATGACTACGAGATGCCGCATTACCAAACTGCTCACGCAAGTAAGGCAACATTTTGTCCACTACACGCGGATCAATCGGCGTGGTGGCTGAGTAGTCCATATATACCGGAAAGTGTTTAGGACTAAACATCGGTACTGGCTGCTGAGGAATGTCTTGTGGTGCGTTCATTTTTTACTTATCGAGTAATAGGCTGAAAAGTTAATCTCTTAACTTTGCTGAGCCAGGTTAAAAACAGAATTCACGAGAGGGCGCTTTGGGGCGACCTCTTTTGCTGCTGCAACTGCTGTTGCCGGCTTTTCTGCCTTGGCGCCTTCAGTCTTGATTTTCTTGGGACGCAAATCATGCAACACGATTCCACGTCCTGATTGTTGTTGCACCAAGTCACGCAATGACACGGAACTAAGGTACTCCACCATCTTGGCATTCAAGTTTGACCACAGATCATGCGTCATACAACGACCATGGCTTTCTTCATCACTATGACAATTACCCTTGCCACCACATTGGGTTGCATCTAAGGGCTCATCCACAGCAACAATGATGTCGGCCACACTAATTTCTTCTGACTTGCGGGCCAGGGTGTAACCACCGCCAGGACCACGAGTGCTATCAACAATATTGAAACGGCGTAATTTGCCGAACAACTGTTCTAAGTAAGACAGGGAAATCTTCTGTCTTTGGCTTATTCCAGCCAAAGTTACAGGCCCGTGCGTCTCGCGCAGGGCTAAATCAATCATTGCGGTTACTGCAAAACGGCCTTTGGTTGTAAGTCTCATATGTCACCTTGGTAATGGATTGTTATGGACAGCTA
>ERZ650303.52-NODE-52-length-29104-cov-6.997212_pt1 | contig 29104 bp, 37 predicted proteins | sample MGYA00376239_ERZ650303 | MGnify/ENA primary metagenome ERZ650303 (study PRJEB26733, sample SAMN07839262) | wastewater metagenome | biome: small river; feature: stream; material: water | place: USA: North Carolina | collected 2016-04-05 ... | reverse complement strand
TCAACCATCACGGTTGAACCATTGGAGCCGATCTCGATGGTGACGTAATCAATCAATTGCGATGCTCCTCGCGAAGTCGGCGCTGGTAGCCGAGTTTCAGAAATTTCCGCACGCGGTTCTGCTCATGTTGGACGACCTTGCGTGCGCAGGAAAGGTTGCCTCGGGCGAAGTTGAGGACTTGGAGTTCCTCTTGGGTGAGAAAGCTCTCGACGTGAGGGCGCTTCATTTGAAGTCCTCCGAGTAAGCGATGATGAGGGTGGTTCTCGCCCGGGTCTCGATTACATATTTGAGGTTGTCTTCCTGACGGAGAGCCTCGGGGCTCCTCGCGTACTTGGAAGGGATTAGGTGAGGATCGAGGTGGATCACTGTGTCCCATTCGAGGCCCTTGGACTTGTGGCCACTGGAGAGCAGGATAGTCGCGTCGGGGTTGGAGAACAGGGAGGAGCAGGCGCTCCGCATGGCGGTGAGGTTGGGGCAGTTGGAGGCCAAGGCGAGGAGACACTCGCGTCGGTCGGCCAAGCTGTGGCGCCGGCGGTCGGTCTTGGCCTTGGCAGTCTCGCGACGGAAGAACCCTTCAATCCGGTCAGTGACTTCAATAGTGGGGGCCGAGGCGCCCAGGCCCTTGGTCGCTTTGTTGAGGGAGGATTCCAGGGCCTTGCCGATGTCGGTGCCGAGGACCTGGGCCGGCACGCCTTGGCGAAGCAGGGCGAAGGCCATGGAGATCAGGGGCGCGTTGTTCCGGCAGATGATGGTGGTGCCGGGAGGGATGGAGGCTTTGGTCCAGGTCTCGAAGGTCTTGACCTCGCCTTCTGGGGCGCCTTCGGCTGCATTGTAGTTCGGAACGAAGTCCTGCTGCCTGCGGACGATGGCCTTGGCGCAGCGGAAAGTCGTGGTGAGTGGGAAGCGCTCGAAGGTCTTGGAGTCCATGAAGGTCTCGAAGCTGGACGTCAGGGCGCCTCGGAAGGCGTAGATGGCCTGGTTGGGATCGCCGACGATGATGAAGCGGGAGGAGGTAGACTTCTCGATCATCTTGTGGTTGAGGGCGGAGAGGTCCTGGAACTCGTCGACTATCGTGGTGTGGTACTTGGTGAACGGGGCGCGGAAGCAGACCGGCATGTAGAGCTGGTCGTTGAAGTCGAGGAGCCCGTTGCGGTAGACCGAATCTATGCTTTTGAGCATCAGGGCCCGGAGGAAGGTCCGGTAGTCATCGCGCTCCTCGACATCGGCGAGGTCGAAGAGGTCGGAGGTATCTTCGGGGGTGTCAGGCCAGAGGGGGGAGTGAGGCCAAGGGGTGCCCGAAGGCACCCAGCCCTGGGACTTGGCGGTGGAGACCAGCTGGGAGATGTCGGAGTTCTCCTCCTTGGAGAAGCGGATGTTCATCTCGCGCTGGAGGGCCTGGGAGAGGTTCCATGTCTTCTTGGAGTCGACGGAGAGCGGGCGGCGGACGTATTGGGACCAGGCTCCGTGGCCGAGGCCGTTGAGGGTCTTGACGATCACCTTGGATGGCAATTTTGCGGCCAGTTCGTCCTTGGCCTTGACGTTGAAGGCGAGGGCCAGGATGGTGGGGGCTGAAAGCGTCGGCGCGAGCTTCGAGAGCATGAAGGTCTTGCCGGTGCCGGCGAGGGCTTCGATGCAGAGGTTCGAAGAACCCGGCCCTGCGGCGAGGATGGAAAGTTGTTCGGTGGTGAGGTCCATTAGAAAGTCTTTCTGCTGAGGCTAAAGCTCTAGTCTACTTCACGGACGAGAGTGCGGCCGCACTGGCCGAGACGGTTGAACTTTGGTCTGCGCCACCAGCCGAGGGAGTTGGGTGAAGTGGCAAGGGCCGGTTCCCATTCCCAGTCCGAGCCGAGAGGAAGGGAGCCTTCGGGCCAGTGGGCAGTCATAGAATAGGCTGCGCCACGATAGATTGTAGCAACTTGGCCGTGGTAGTACTCGTATTCCGGGTCGGCCCACTCCCACGCCATGCAGCCGTCGGCGAGGCAGGTGCGCTGGCCGTGGTTGAAGCCGTGGGCGAATGGGCAGACTTTCGTCTTGGCGGTAGCCTCAGTTACTTGCATGCTTGGGGATCCTTGTTGGCTTGAGGGTGAATGTGGAGCCCTGGGCTTCCATCTCCCTGATGAACTCCTCGGCCCGCTGATGGGAGTCAAAGCTCCGGACGGGCTTCTTGAAGCGGTTGTAGATGACGTAGCTGATCATAGCGGACGCTCGAAGATCAAAAGGTCGCCCTTCTTGCGATAGCCCAGCGAGGCTTCGACCTTGACGAGAATACGCTCGTGGCCGGCCGGGAAGGGTCGGTAGGGGTCACGGGCTCGCCCGTCGAGAGTGACCTCCTCGTCGGCCCAATCTTTGACTTCGAATTGGAGGCCGGCGGGTGGGTAGTAGATGTCTTGGGCGGGCTTCATAGGTCACGTTCCACTTGAGAGAGAAGGTCGAAGACTTGGCTGGGCGTCCAGGAGTGCTCGTCGGTGTAGCCCTCGAAGCACTGACGCACAGCGACGAGGGTCCGGATGCGCTCGGCCTTGAGTTGGGCCTGCAGGCGGTGGGCTTCGAGCACTGGGCGGATGGCCTCGTGTTCTTCGATTGTGAGGTTAATTCTGGGCATCTGAAGTTCCTTGTTCCAATTGGTCGGCTACGCGCCGAAGGGAAGCGATGAAGTCCGGGCGGAGTTCCTTCTTGAGGAAGACTGTGATAGAAGTCTGAGCCTCGGAAAGAGAAAAGGTGTCGTAGATGTCGGAGAGGTCGGTGCGGATGCTGACGCTCAGGGTGTCGTCGGGGAAGAATGAAGTGTTGGAGGAGGTGGTCATTGGTCTGCCTCTGCTTCGATGGCCTCATCAGCGAGGCTGCGGGCCAGGTGGGGGACTTCGAGAAGGGCCTGGAGGATAGCGGCCTTGACTTCGTCGGTGAGGTTGAGGGTCATATCCTTGTGCTTGGGGACGCGGACTTGGTCGCGTTTCCAGTCGGTGATCTCCCGGTAGCCATCCGGGACGCTGATGGTGATTGAATTGAGCTGGAGGATCTCGGCCTCCGGCCCGTAGCCGGGCTCGCCGACCTCGTCGGAGAAGTTCGGGAGCTTTGCTCCCTGGCCCGGTTCGACGAGATAGTTCAAACTGAAGCTCAGCTCGAGGGGAGACTCGATGGTTCCGTGGAGGGCCATTGGCAGGCTCCTGTCAGATGTTGAAAGGTGAGTTGGGCGAAATAGAACCAAGCCGCGAGGACTATGAAGACCCCGGCGAGGATGAGAATGTTGATGAGGTGTCTCACTGTGTTCGCTCTGGGTTGAGGGCCTCGGCTGCTCCGAGATAGTCTCGAGGCGCGAAGCGCTGGCCGGTGAGGCGCTCCGCCGTGGCCATCATGGCCTTGGGGGTGTAGGAGCGGTTGGCCTTCATGCCAGTCCTGGCATAGAGGCGCAGGGCACTGGCGATGGCGAGCCTTCGGATCGTTTCAGGGTCGTGGATGAGGATCTGGGTCATTGCGCGCACTCCTGTTCCCAGGAGAACTTCCGGAGGGAAGGCCCTGGCTTTCTTTTCCGAGTCCCACCAAGGCCGAGGGACTCCACCCTCAAAAAGCCGTCGGGCGAAATAAGCCCGGTGAGACTCTGGTTCTTCTGAACGACTGGGGAGAGGTCGCCGTGGCGTTGAGCGTTCTTGTACATTGGTAGTCTCCTGTGGAATTCGCCGAAACGGAGGGGTTAGGCTTTCTCGCTGAGTTTCAGAAGCAGCGCTTGGATCTCTTGCTTGGTCATGGAGCCAAGGAGATCTTCGAGCTTGGGCTTGGCCTTGGGCTCCTTCAGACGCGAAGCGCCGCCTGCCTTCTTGGACTTGGGAATGGGGTCGTAGGTGGAGGTTGTGATGTGGCCGCCCTTGGCGATAAAGTCATCAATGAGCTGTTGCTCCGTGCGGACTTTTGGCGCTGGGGACGGGCGCGAGGGCTCCGAAGCCCCGGGCGCTCGCATGATTGATTGGAGGATCTCCAGGGCCAGGCTGGCCGAGAGGTCTTCAGCGTGCCAGCGCTTAGGGGCTTGGCCCCCGGCGAGGCGGATGAAATCCCGGGACTGTGGGTCGTATTCCAGTCTCATGCGGAGGCCCTTAATTGAAAGCCAAAGGGGGCACGCTTGCGCGCAGCGTCGTGCATCGTGGGGCCGTTGGTGTGGCGCCGGCTCATGACTTGTGGGCCTTCAGCATGGCGTTGAGTTCGGCCTTGATGCGACGGGCCTCTGGCCCCCGCCATTGCCCTGCGTTGCTGAGGAAGTAGGCCACGACGGACGAAGCGCTGTCGGCGTAGTAGTTGTCCGACATGGTGTTGAGGTCGAACATGGCGTTTAGGTAAGGCCGAGCGTATGGGCTCAGATTGAGCCAGTCTTCGTTGATCTCGCGGGCTATGACTTTGAGAAGCCGTTCGGTCATTTGGTTAGTCTCCTGTTGTGGGCCTCGGGGCGAAAGCCCCAGGCTCCTGTTGTGGCCCTAATGGGCGAAGCCCAGGTTCGGGTAACGGGCCATTATGGCATGGGTATTGGGCTGTTGTCAAGATAAATCGGCATGGGTGGGCGAGTTTTGGAAGAGGTGGGGGCCGTGTATGTACCCGCATTGCGCCGAAGGCGCTGGCATTTGCATGGCATTTGGGTCGCATTTGTCCGCATTATGGTCCCATTTACCGCATTTGCTGGTTCCGGACGTGGGGGTAGGGGTGTCCCCACTCTAATCGCGTATGTATCAGAAAAAAAAAAAAATTAGACTTTACCCCCTCTCTTTAGCGGAGCGAGAGCTTAAACTGGAGGCCCTTAGAGAAACTCCGTTGGGGGTGTGGGTCGAGGAAATGCGGTGGATGCGGCGAAATGCGGTGGCAATGCGGGGGTTATGGGAGGTAAATGGGAGCCGATGCGGGTATTGACAAGCGATGGCGTCGCGTATCAATATCAGGCCTCTGGCCTCCACTTCAGTCTTAGGGCCCTACCCGCACTTGGGGCCGAAGGCCAATAGTGGAACCTCCGGGCCCTTAGTGGGGCCCTTCTCGCACTTGGGCCATTACCCCGTGAGCGGAGGCAAGAAAAAAGGCCCCCGGAGGGGCCTTAGTCTAAAGGGAACCAGTCGACCGCCAGAGGGCGGCTAAGACGGTGAGGAGGCTGGCGACCCCGAAGAGGAACGCGAGGGTCCGCTCAATCATTGCAGTAGGTCCATTGTTCTGCATGGTGATTGCAGAGCGCCAGCACTCGATCGCAGGGGTGGAGGCCCTCGACCATCGCACAGGCGGCCTTTTCCAGACCGCCCAACGCGTCCCGGCGGAGCTGGATGCTGCCTGCATATTGCAGGTGCCCGGCCTTCGCTTGCGCGTAGATCTTGAACGTCATGAACATAGTCTCAACTCCTGTTGGGGGAAAGAATGGGAGGGACTCGCGCCCCTCCCGGTAGTCTTAGACCATCGCTTGCAGTTTCGCGATCAGCGCCGCCCGGTCATCGGCGGAAAGGCTCGTGAAGGCTTTCTCCACCTTCTCGACTGGGGTGGCCGCGCCCGACCGCTCGTCGAAGCCGCCCTCTTCCATCGCGTCGAGGAACGTCTGGAAACGTTCCGCTTGCGAGGGACCGGAGAGTCCGGTCTTCTTGCTCACCGTGGTCGGGGTCCACACGTAGTCCGCGAACTTCTGCTTGCGGCCATAAAACTCCATGAAGTCCTTGACCGCCTCGCACTCGTCCTCATACTTGACGAGATGCCATTCGCGGGTCTCGGGGTGAAGGTATTCCACCCCGCCCTCGGCACGACGCGCCTTGGCTTCCTTAGTCGCCTTCGCGACCACCGACTCGGTGTTTTCAGTATTCGACATTTCAAAGACCCTCTGTTGTGTTCGACTCCCCGGCGGGGAACCGCGTGACCCCTTGGCCACGAGTCATAATCCCACATAAGACTCCCCATGTATAATCACGTTTTTGTGATCGAGAGGGGGATTGACAAGGCCAGTGGTTTACACCAGTAAACTCCCGACCTAGTTGCGAGTGCGTCGCATTCTCAACTGCGGCGGCCGAAGGCCGTTACAATTTGTGATACAACCTAGGGTACACCCCCCCTTGACAGGGGCGACCGCCGGTACGGCGGGACAGAAAAAATTTGCGCGTAACTTTTTTCTCCCCCCTTAAACTGTTGATTCGCTTCTCCAGCGTGAGTATGTACAAGCGTCACCGTCGCCAAGCAATACGCACAACCCTGATATTGACACCCACGGCTTTTCCTTTCCACACCCTCTTGCATCCCAGCATCAGCCCTGCTAGGGTATCTCAATGGCCCGGCGGCCAGTCAAGACCCACGACCTCCGACCAGGGAGACTTCAATGGCCGATCTTAAGTTTGACCTTTCTGGTCTCCTAGGCCAAAAGACGGCCGGGGCTGGGGTTCGCTTCGCGGACGGCCGAAGCACGCCCGCAGTGCAGAAGCTCCGGACCACTCACCACGAGTTGGCCCGGATGCTCGCCATCGGCTACAAGGACGTAGACGTCGCGCGGATCACTGGGTATTCCCAGTCTCGCATCTGCATCCTCAAGACCGACCCGATGTTCCAGGAACTCCTCGCTCATTACTCCGCCCAACGCGACAGCATTGTGACGGATGTCGGTGCGCGACTGCGGGGCCTCAGCCTCACGGCCATGGAAACCCTCCAGGAGCGGATCGAGGACGACCCCGACAGCGTCTCCATCAACGACCTCCGCCGTCTCGCGGAGATGGGACTCGACCGCACGGGCTACGGCCCCACGGCCAAGGTCGAGACTCGGAGCGTCGTGGCGATCCAGACCCTCGAGGAGATCAAGGCCGCCATCCACAGGGAGCACAAGGGACGTGTCCTATCGCGAGATCAAGGCACTGAAGACTGTGTCGATGCTGAGTTCACGGCCGTCGAGCCTGCCCAAGCCGAAGAGGCTCCGGGGGGTTCAAGCCCTGGGGATGAGGTATGAGCGAGCAGTCGCTAAGCGCCTTGATCAGATCTTCAACGCGACGCATGGACAGTGGTTTCGGTTCGAAGACTCAGACGGCTGGGGCCATTGCCAGTGCGATCATCTCACTCTCCTCCCTCACGCGGTTGTCCTCTTCGAGAGCAAGCTCACCCAGACCGATTGCAGAAAGCAAGTCAACAAGCTCTACCGGCCGGTTTTAGAACTCTGTTTTAATAGACCAGTCATCGCGGTCCAGGTTTGCAAGAACCTCAAGGCCCGAGAGAATATCCTCGTTGAGCTGGAGAGGGTCGTGGACCTCAAGGCTAGCTCGAAGATCTGGACTCACCACTTTTTGGGCTGACGCCTCCGTTTCGGCGAATTCAACCTTTAACCTCGGACCTCCCCAATGAAGCTCTGGAAAAAGATTGGCCTTGGCCTTGGAGCCCTAGTCGCCGCACCCTTCCTCGCCCCAGTCCTCGCGGGCCTCGGGGCCGAAGGCATGGGAGCCGTGGGCCTCGGCGGAACGGGCCTGGCCTCTGGGCTCAGTGGTATTGCAGCAGGCGCCGGGACGGTGGGTTCCGGTGTCGGTGGTGCTGCGGCAGTGGGCACAGCGCCTTCGGCTCTCGCGGCCTTCGGTGGAGGTGGAAGCACCCTGGCCGCAGGTTCAGGCCTTGGCTCCAGCCTCGCCACCGGAGCCGCCGCAGCCAAAGCTGCCATCCCTGGCGCAATCGCCAAGTCTGGCGCCAACGCTGCTGCGCCGAAGATCCTCGACAAGTTGGGGATCCACGGCACTGGCGCCGACATCATGAAGCGCATGGTCCTGCCTGGACTTCTCGGCTATGCCTCTGGCGGTGCCACTGGAGCCCTGGGCATGCCGCTCCTGGCCGCGCAGATGCGCCGCAACGGCCAAAGCTCAGCCATGCCAATGCTGGGCGGCCTTCTGGGCAGGGCCATGGGCGGCAAGGCCGGGGGCCTTCAGGGCATGGGACTGATGGGACTTCTCCCGTCCCTGCTGGACCCCACGCCGAAGGCGCCGACCCTCGGTCCCGCTCTCACGACCGAGGAGGCCCTGGCCCAGACCCAGCCCACCGGCGTTGACGACATCTTCGGCAATCCGCTGACTCGCGGCCAGCCCACCCTCGACAGCCTCTTCGGCACGTCCCTCTGATGAGCGAAGCGGACTCGAAGACTCAGGCCCTTGCGGCCTTTTACGCTGACCCGATCCTGGCAGCGCGAGTCCTCGTGCCTCATTGGTTCCCGAAGAAAATGCCGTGGGTCCATAGGGGCTTGATCGCGATTCTCCTCCGCCGGACGGACTTTCTTCTCAACTTCGGCGAAGAGGGCTGGCAAGACGAAACGGCCTCCTGGACCCGCGAAGACCTGGACCTTCTGGTCAAGTGGTTCATTTGGGAAAAGCCCGATGGAACGAAGGTCCCGATCTTTACGCTCCGCGAGACCCCCGAGGGCCCTATCCTCGACATGAACCTCGGCCGTTTCACGGCCATCATGATGCCTCGGGGCTCGGCCAAGACGACAGTCCACAACTTCGTCAAGCTCTTCAAGGTTCTCTACAAGCTGACGAAGTTCACGCTTCTCGTCTCGGAGACTGGAACTCACGCGAATCGCCAGCTGGATAACATCAAGTCGGAGATCGAGAGCAATGTCCGAATTCGAGAGCTCTTTGGAATCCTCAATCCAGATCGCCAATCATCTCTTGGATGGACTCAGTCCGAGGCTGAAACAACAACTGGCGTTTTCCTCGTTGCTCGTGGCCGCGGTGGACAGGTCCGCGGGCTCAACCACAAGGGCAATCGACCCGACGACCTCTCAGTCGACGACCTCGAAGACGAAGAGTCAGTCTCCACCGCGGAACAGCGCGACAAGTCCATAACCTGGGTCCTCAAGTCCCTGCTCCCGATTCTGCCGATGCTGGATGGTTCCAGCACAGCTACCTTCCTCGGCACTATGCTTCACCGCGAAAGCGTAATGATGAAGTTCGCTGTGGACCCCGAATGGACTTTCATCCGCTTCGGCGCCAAGCTTCCCGATGGCTCTTGGCTCTGGCCAGAGTACATGGACGAGAAGAAGTGGGAAGCCACCAAGCAGTCCTACGCTGGGAAGGGCAAGCTCGGCGCGTTCTACATGGAGTACGGGAGTGAGGCTCGCGACGAGGACTCGGCCAAGTTCAAGCCCGAGTGGTTCCTGAACATCATCAGGCCGCGCTCTCGCGCTGAGATGATCTCTCGGGCCATAGTCATCGATCCTGCGATCTCCCAAAAGATCGGCGCTGACCGGACCTCGATCGCAGTGGTCGGGATGACCGAGCGGGGCAAGATTCACATTTGCGACTCCTGGGGCATGCGAGGGGCTCTGCCCCGAGAGCAGATCGATCGGTACTTCGCTATGTCCCTCCGTTGGGACTGCACTCATCACGGCGTCGAGTCGATTGCATACCAAGCCGCGCTGATCCACTTGCTCCGCGAGGAGATGTTCCGGAAGAAGCACTACTTCGAAATCCAGCCTATCACCCATTCGGCCAAGAAGACCGAACGGATCGAGGGCGTACTTCAACCCCGCTATGCCGCCGGGTACATCTCGCATCAGCGGGAGTTCCCTGTCATCAACACAATGCTCCTCGACTGGCCGAACGGAGGCTTCGACGACGTGGATGCTGTCGCGATGGCGATAACACTTCTCGATCCGTTTGCAGCCCTGGCCGGGGATCCTGACCACGATTGGGATGAGGATGAATACGAAGATCTTGAAACCCTTGTTGGAGGTCCCGTGCGCCATGCGCCCTGACAATGCAACCCACGGTCAGATTCTCGCAGCGGTCGAGGCTAGCCAAGAGCTTCTTGAGTGCATGAGCCGGAAGCAGCAGGAATTCCAACAGGCTCATGATCGGATCGAGAAGGCCCTTGGGCACCTGCCCGACTCGGACGGCCGTTCCGGCGCTGGACTTCTCGGCGACGTAGCGAAGCTTCAGAGGGATGTCCAATCCTTCTTCGACCTGATCAACGGAGGCAAGGGCTTTCTCCTGAGTCTCAAAATCTTCGGCGCCCTTCTCATCGGCGGCGTCGCCTACTGGATTACGCACCTCTTTCAAGGAACAAAGTCATGAACCCCGAAATGGCCAACTTTCGCGCAGCGACCAATCCCCAGCAAAGTTGCGCCGCGTGTCCCAGCTTCCAGGGTCCGGGGGTGCCGTGTGCCCAGGGCCTCCCGGCCGACCCATCGGCAGTCTGTGATCTGTTCGGTCAGCCCCCGCAAGGGGCAGGAGCTCCCGCTCCCGGTCCGGCTCCCGCTCCCGGTCCCGAGGCCGACATCATGGCTCAGCTCTTCGGGGGTGGCTAATGTCCGAGCAACTCAAGCTTTCCCTCGAGGACGACAGCTCGCGTGACAGCGCGACCTACGACCTCAACGTCAGTCCCCTGGACCGGCTCGACGACCCGAAGTACCACGACAAGGTACTGTCCTACGCACTCAAGCGCCTGAACATCTCGGAGCGCAAGATGAAGGACCTGTACCCGCGCTGGAGGGTGAACGAGCTCAAGACTCAGGCCTACGTCGATCTGCCCGACTACGAGAAAGTTCTCGAGCAGATGAACAAGGACAAGAAGCCCCCGAGTCCTGTCTCGATCACCTTCCCCTACGCGTTCGCCAACGCGTGGACTGTGGTGACCTACCACCTCCACACGTTCTGCGGCCGCTCGCCGATGTTCCAGGTCCAGGCGACCAAGGCCGAGTCGGTGGCCGCAGCTCAGAACATGGAGAAGCTCCTCCAGTGGAACGCTGACGCCACCCGACTGACGAAGTCCCTCTTCAACTTTTTCATGGACGGCCAGATCTACGGCGTCGGCGTGCTCCGGACCCTCTGGAAGGTTCGGAAATCAAAGCGCTCGATCTGGGTTCCGCCCCAGGGCATCGCCAAGCTCTATGCGATGGCCCAAGGCAAGTCCGGCAACGTTCGCCAGCAAGTAGAGAAGATCACCTTCGAGGGGAACGAAGTCGAGGGTGTGGATCCCTTCATGTTCTTCCCGGATCCCTCCGTCCCTATGGCAGATGTGAATCGCAAGGGGGAGTTCGTCTTCTGGCGGACTTTCCCGGGCAAGCATGCGCTGTTCGCCGCCCAGGCCAACGGCGAGATCAAGTACATGGAGAAGGTCAAGGGCGGCACGAACAACCGCTATGACGGCAGCGGCTCCGTTCGGTCGGACTGGCTCGGTGGTGAGTCGCATCCCGGCAACGCCCAGAACACGAATAACTACCAGTTCGACCAAGGGACCCTCTGGGTCCTGCCGAGGGAAATGGGCTTCGGGCCTGAGAACAAGCCGGAACTCTGGCTGATCGGGATTGTGAACAAATCTCAGATCGTCCAGCTCGCGCCCCTCGACTACGAGCACGAGATGCACCCGATCTCAGTGATCGAGCCGAATACCTTCGGCTATGGCTTCGGCCAGGCCGGGTTGATTGACTACATTGGCCCGATCCAGGACACTCTCTCGTGGTTGCTTAACAGCCACATCCACAACGTCAGGTCGGTCCTGAATAACTCCTTCATCTACGACCCCTCGATGATCGAGCAGCAGGACCTGAAGAACGGCGAGCCTGGCAAGCTGATTCGCCTCAAGCGTTCGGCTATCGGCCAGGACGTGCGGACTGCCATCATGCAGCTGAACGTCCAGGACGTGACTCAGGGACATATGAACGATGTGCAAAGTTTTCAGCGAGTGGCAGACATCATCTCTGGTGTCGGCGATAACATTCGTGGACTTCAAGATGCTGGAGGCCGAAAGACTGCGACTGAAGTCCGAACCTCCAACGAAGCTGGTGCAAGCCGTCTTGCGGCCCAGTCCCGACTCATCAGCGCCCAAGGCATCACCGACCTAGCCGAACAGATGGCCTCGAACCTCCAAAGCAAGCTGACCCAAGAGATCTACATGAATGTCCTTGGAGCTGCCGGTATGGACAACCCGGTGTCTATTGGGGCCGAGTCCATCGCTGGGGACTTTATTTTCCCCACGCACGATGGTACGCTTCCCCTAGATCGGGTGGCGTTGTTCGACGTCTGGCAACAAGTCCTCCAGGGGGCCGCGGCGGACCAAGAGCTTCGGCAGAGTTACTCCTACCCGAAGCTGTTTGAGTTTGTCGCCAAGCTTGGGGGAGCGGAGAACATCGAAAGCTTTAAGATCAACGTGGCCCCTCCGGGCCAAGAGGGTCCCGGCCCCGGCCAGGTTCCTGTCGGGAGTCTCGGCTGATGGAGCGGAGCGAAGCGAAAGAACTGAAGGGCCTCCTCGAAAGGGGAGGTATCCTTCACACCCTGTTCTCCGAGGCAGAGGCGGAACTGAAGGAAAGAGGTGAGACGCTTCTCAACCTCGATCTCTCAGACCCCACGATCCTCGTCAAAGCTCAGGGCATTCAAAGTCAGGTACGAGGGGGACTGGCCCTGCTCGACCGCATGGTGGAGATGGTGAATGAATTATCGGCAAATGCTGAGGACCTTCCCTCGGAGTCCTGACGAGGCCTCCCCCGGTGGTGAAACTGCCCCGGTTGAAGCAACGGCCCCCGCCCCTGAGGCTGCACCAGAGAGCGATAGCTCTTTCGGTGATTCTAACCTCGACGACATCTTCCGCTTTGATGCCTTCGAGTCTGGACTAGACCAACCCGACCCTGCGGTCGAGCCGGCCCCGCTGGCCGAGCCGGTAGCCCCTGTGGCTCCCGTCCCGGAACCGGAAGCCCCGGCCCCTGACCCCATGCAGGCCGTCGTTTCTGAGCTTACCAAACTCACGGAACGTCTCGCGCCTGCGCCTGCGGCAGAAGTTCCGACTGAGTCGGCGGAGCCTGACAACTTCTTCGCAGATATCCAAGTGCCTGTTGAGCTTCTTAACGCCATCAGGAGTGACGACCCCGCCCAAGCCAGCATGGCCTTCACGGCCTTCGCCCAGGGAACGATGAACACGGTCTACAAGCGTGTTCGGAATGAACTGGCCGAATTCGTGTCCCAGGCCCTGCCGGAGCTTATTGACTCTCGAACCGCCTCAGTGGCGGAAACCAAGCGCGTGGAGCAGGACTTCTACGGAACCTACCCGCAGTTCAACAAGCCGGAACTCAAGCCCCTGATCGCCAAGATCGGAGCCCAAGTCGCGGCCGAGCTGGGACCTCAGTTCCAAGGTTGGAATGAACAATTCCGCGACTTGGTTGGTGCGAGGGCTCTGGGCCTTCTGACTGGTATCGCCCCTCCTGCCGCCCCGGCGCCCCCGGCTCCAGTCGCTACTGGATTCACCGCTCCGAGAACCACTCGGCCCTCTGTCACTCGGGATATCTCTGACGAGATTCTCGACCTCTTCTAAGGAACAAGCCCATGGCCATCACCGGCCTTCGTGATACCACCAACTTCGTGACCGATCAGCGGCCCAAGAACTGGCGCGAAGGCGTCATGATTCTACGGCCGAACGGCACGGCCCCTCTGCTCGCGCTGACCTCGATGATGAAGAAGCGCAAGGTGGACGACCCCGAGTTCTACTGGTGGGAAAAGTCCATGCAGTCGCGTCGCGTCACTCTGACGACCGCGATCAGCGCTGATACCGCCGGCACTGTCTCCACCCTCACCTGCTCTGGTGGCGGTTGCCGAGGCTTCAAGGCTGGCGATCTGCTCCGGATCGAGAACTCCGGCGAAATTGTTCGGGTCTATGCCGACCCGACCCTGGACACCGCGATCAACGTCCAGCGGGGCTTCTCCGGCACGACCTCCACGGCCGTCAACCCTGCCACTTCCGGCGTCAACCCCGGTATTCAGTGCATCGGCTCGGCGTTCGAAGAAGGCTCGCTGGCGCCGACCGGGGTCTCCCACGACCCTTCGAAGATCTACAACTACACTCAGATCTTCCGCTCCACCCTCGAAGCGACCCGCACCGCCGCCAAGACTCGTCTCCGCACCGGCGACTCGATCAAGGAGGCCAAGCGTGAAGCTCTCGAAGACATGTCGAACGACGTGGAGCGGGCCTTCTGGTTCGGGAAGCGGATGGAGTCGACCCTCAACGGCAAGCCGATCCGGACCATGGACGGGATTCTCTCCAAGATCTCGACCAATGTCGTCACGAACACTGACGGCACGGCCAGCATGGCCGATCTCGAGGGCTGGATGGAGACGGCCTTCGCCTACGGTTCGTCGGAGAAGATGCTCTTCACCGGCAACCGCGGCGTCACCGCGCTCCAGCAGATCCTCCGGAAGAACTCCAGCTGGCAGTTCACTTCCGGGATCAAGGAATACGGGATGAACGTGAGCCGGCTGATCTGCCCCTTCGGGGAGCTGGTCGTCAAGTCGCACCCGCTGTTCAACCAGATGCCTGGCGGCACGAACACCACCGCCTACTTCGGCATGAACTCCTCCATGGTCATCCTCGACATGGAGAACCTGAAGTTCGTCACCTTCCAGGATGACGACATCAAGTACCAGAAGGACCTTCAGTCCAACGGCATGGACGGCGAGAAGTCGGGCTACATCGGCGAGCTTTCGCTCGAAGTTGGCCTCGAGTCGACCCACATGGTCATTCATCGCGTCAACAGCGGCGTCGCCGACTCGTAACCCTAGGGGGGCTTCGGCCCCCCTCCTTTCGAAAAGGACTTTTCTATGTCTCGCAATTTCCAGTCCAAGTCGGGGAACATCGAGTACGATGGGTCCATGACTATCGAACTGTCCAGCGGCCGCATGACCAACGCCGCTGCGGCTCAGTTCGGCCAGGTGATCGTGGCGCCGTGCGACCTCTACGTCCACTCGATCCATGTCTACATCGACACTGGTTTCACTCACGCGTCCAGCAAGCTGAATCTGGGCAACCTCGGTGATGATGACGCCTATGTCGACGGCATTGTACTGCAGAACATCGCCACCGGCTATTTCGAGCATCCGATGCTGACCCTGGCCGGCGTCAGCGGCCGGCGCATTCCGAAGGGCACCCCGGTGTGCTTCTCTCTGGATGCGGCGGACACGACCGGGAAGGTCTCGGCGACTGCCGTGCTCATCCCGTACAGCCCGACCTAAGGAAGAGGGGGTGGGATAAAACCCACCCCCGACCCCGATGACCCTAGGAACAATCCACACCCGAGTTCGCCGTGCCTTGGGCAAGGGCACTTCCATGGACGCCGCTATTGTGGACGCCGTGAGGGCGGCTGCGCGGAAGTTCGAGCAGAATCGAACCTACCAATATATGAAGCGCTACGGCACGGTGACCTTCGACTTGGAGTCGGACCTTCCCTACGTCGTAGACACTCCGAACCAATTCAAACGGATCTCGCTCATTCGGCTGAATATCGACGGGAGGTACTACCGCGTTAAGCGAGGCCTCAACATCGAGGAGCTGGAGCTCAAGTCGGGAGTCCCTTCGCGGTACGAACTCGACGGAACAAGTCGCCTGGTCTTCAATGCAACGCCCGATCAAGCCTACGACCTCGACATCTTCTTCGACGCCTATACGTCCTGGCCCACTGACGAGGCCTCGACTAACTGGCTGATCCAAAACGGTGAGGAAGCCCTTGTCTGGGAAGCTCTGCTCGGCCTGTCGGCTGAGGTCCGCGACCCGCGCTGGCGGCAACATGCCGAGGCCTCTCGGACCGAGGCCCTGCGCAGTCTGCTCATAGCCGATGAGGAAATGAGTGATTCCGACTACGACACTCGCATGACCTTTACGCCGGAAGGGGGCTTCGATGGCTAACGTCAAACTGCGGGACTCTCGAGTCCCTGAAAGAGTGCCCCAAGTGGCCGGCCTGATGCCTCTCGGCGGCGTCCTGCCGAAGACTCGTAACGCTATCACGGAGCCGCGGAGCCGATGACCAACGCAGCCAAGTTCAAGAATTTCGCTGAGTCAACGATCGAGGAGTACTTCGACGTCGGGGACCTGAGCCTCGTCATTAACTCCGACGACACAGCGCTCTTTCCGACGAGCCTCTCCGGTGGGGACTATTTCTTCCTGACTTGTTTCGACGGTGAGAACTCTCCCGAGATCGTGAAGGTCACCGCGGTGTCCGGCACTACCTTCACGGTGCTCCGAGGTCAAGAGTCTTCGGGCTCCCGCGCTTGGGAGGCAGGCTCCTACGTTCGACTGGCCATGACGGCAGCGCAGGCGGAAGACGCCATTGCTGCCGTCGTTGATCATGAGACTCGGATCGACACGCTGGAAAGTACGAGCGCCTCGGCCCTTTCGGGCAACTTTCTTTTCTGTCACGGTTTTCTGGCCTAGGAGGCTATCATGGCTAAAACAGCAAATTCCTACATTCTGCCTCAGGGTAACCGAACCCCTTGCTGCATCCTCACCGCGGCCAAGGCTTCTCGGGCTAACCTGACTGACGCCGTCAAGATCTGCGACGCCGGCGCTAACGACTCCCTCGTGAAGGGTGTCTGGGCCACGCCTCGTGATGCGATGGCTGCAGCCAACCAGATCGCCCTCTACCTCTACGACGGCGCGACAGTCTACCTTGTTGACATTGCCCTCATGGCGGCTTACACCCCCTGGGCGGCGATGACCGCCCCGACTCCCACGGTGTTCGCCAAGCCAACGTCGGACCAGCCGATTTACCTTCCGACTGGCTGGAGTCTCTATGCTGGCATGGCCACTGCCCTCGCCGCTGGTGTCGCCGTGACCGCTCTGATCGAGGACTACTAAGATGCGCGGAATGGTCCTGAACCGATATCAGGGAATGGACTATCGCCGTCTGGCTTCGGCGGGGATGCCCTCGCCGCCAAGTCCTGACCCTGAAGTCCCCCCTGATCCGGGCCCGACGTGGGAAACGACCTTCGTCACTTCGACGGTTAGCGGTACGCCGGCGTACTACGACGAAGATGAAAACGGAGTCACCCAGTACACGATAGCGCCAGACTTTACGGGCGCCTCCGTCGGTGACATCGCTATTATCTTCATGCCGCTGTGGAATACCAACCTTACAGTAACTTATCTCCATTTCCCTTCTGGTTGGTCCTGCACTGGTATTAACTGGGCCTCGCCGCTTTCCAACTGGTCGGGCTTCATAGGCATGAAGGTGCTGACTGCCGGAGATATCGCCACTCCTCCGTCGATCATCACTACCATGTCGAACAGCGGCCTGATTCGAACACACGTCTATCGTGGCCCGACCTCCGCGACCCTCAAGGAGGTCACCAAGCCCTCGGCCACGGCCTCGACTATCTCGGCCACTGGTTTCACCAAAGACACTAACCACCAAGGCATAGTGTCGATCGTCGTTGATCGGGACACTGCAACACCGACTCGGCCCTCGGGTTGGAATGCTCGATCCAGCGTAGTGAATGCCTCCCTGGACTTTGACTTCGCCGATCTCCTTGACGGAACGTACGACTCGGGCGCTGTCAACTGGACTGGCTTCGGCGCGATCTACCCTCAAATGGGCTTCCTTGTGGAGTTTTCGGGATGAAAGAGCTCTTCGCCACGACGACCGAGTTGCTTCTCTCGGGCCTCTTCCTCGGGACCATGCCCGAGCAGGTGGCCCTCTGGGCGGACGGCATGAACATTGTTTTTACTAACGCGTCCGTCCAGACTGCGCCGCCCTCGACCAGCTTTCTGACCTTCACCGGGACTCCGCTTGATTCGGCCCAGAGCTTTACGCTTGGGCGCCGACGGCTCTACCTCGCCACGACTGAGGGCGTGTATCGCTACGTCGGCCCGCAGACTGAGTACGAGAGTCCGGCGCTTCTGTCCACCCAGGATCCTAACGGCTTCTACGAGCAGATCCTGGCCCAAAGCCAGACGCGCTGCATCCTCGTGCCCTGGGGCGACAACATCATCTCCACCGATGGTGTGAACCCTGTCAAGTACGACGAGAACACCGGGACAATGAGCGATCTCGGCGGCACTCCCTTCACCTACGCGAGGGTGATCTGGAAGTACTTCTCCCACCTTTTCGCCGCTGACACGAACCTTTCAGGCCGTCGGGTCTACTGGTCTGCGCTTGATGATCCGGAGGTCTGGACGGCGACGCTCTCCAATGATGCTGGCTCCAATCCCCTTCGGGACCTCGATAGCCGAATCCGGGCTGGCGTGGAACTCGGGCCTAACCAAGCGATCTACTCTCAGGATCAGATGGTCATGAGTCGGTACGTCGGCGGTCAGGACGTGTTCTACTTCGCCCCTGCCCTCAAGGGCATTGGGGCTGTGAGCCCGCACTCTATCATTCCGCACAACCGGTTTAATTGGGGCCTGCATCACCGGGGGATCTTCTACACCGACGGGATTCAGTTCGAGTACGTCGATGAGCCGAAGATTCGCAAGTGGCTCCATCAAAACGTCAACTGGACTCTCGCGGCCGACATCGTCGGTTGGCACGATGAGATGAACCAGATGATGTGCTGGTCCGTGCCGATCTCTGGCGGGACGGTGACTGTGGGCTTCGGGTATAAGACCATGGCCTTCACGGTCCTCTATCCCGGCGCCCTGTTCGGCGAGGAAGCTGATACCTTCGATGACTGCCTGATCGGGTATGAGAACTCGGTGGAGCTTCAAAGCCTGGGTACGACCGAGCCGAGCTATCTCGTGACGAAGCCCATGACGTTCGGGAGTCGGGAGGTCGAGAAAGTCTTCCAGATGATCCGGTTCGACTGGACGGTGGAAGGCGCGCCGACTATAACTTTGAGTTTTTACAATGACTCCGCCGACGGCGAGACGGCGATTCAGGAGCAGGTCTACGAATACTCGGACCTCGAACGTGGTCAGTATCTCTATATCCTCGACGGAGGCTTCACGGCCAACTGCATGACCATTCGGATCGACGCGCTCGAGGGTGAGAGTTTCCGCCTGGGCGGATTCCAGGTCTCTGGCGAACCGGGAGGTTACAACAAATGAGTGATATTCCTCTCCCGAAAAACTTTGCCTCGATTGAGAAGTGGGCGGATGCTCTTGTTCGCCATCTTAATGATCAGGGCATCGATTCTAATGCCGCTGCCCGCAGCTCACCGCCTATCGGGACTCAAGTCAAGTACCCCAACACGACGACCTTTCCCAAGGGCTGGCTGAAATGCGATGGGGCGAGCTATTCCACCTCCCGGTACCCCCAACTCGCCCTTGTTCTCTCGGCCGGTGGGGCCACTTTCAACGTTCCGAACGTAGCTGGGGAAATGATTCGAGGGGACTGAGACTAAAGCGAGGGTATTGACAAGCGATCGCGTCGCTTATATTGCTTTTGCCCAAGGTTTTTTGCCCAGCCTCTTGACAAATCACAGCAAACTCGGTAGGATTTTCTCAAATCGGAGCTTCCTATGGCTAAAGTTAAGACTCAGACGACGACCGTCGAGCCTTGGTCAGGGGCAAAGCCCTTCGTCACGGATATCTACAAGAAGGCCTCGGAGATCGTAACTCCGCCGCCGCCTGCGAAGATCTATGCAGGGCCGAATGATGTCCAGAAGCAGGCCCTTGGGGGTGTGCAGGCTCTCGCGCCTAAGTACACGGGGCTCGGCCAACAGCAGCAGGATGCCGGCGCCGCTCAACGAACTGGTGTGGATGCGATCAGGGGCCTGGCTGGGGATACTATCTCCGGCAAGTACATGGACCCGGCGTCCAATCCCTACATTTCCAAGGCCGTCGAGGCTGCCCAGCACGACACCTTCCGGAATTTCTGGGAGAACACGAATCCCCAGCTCAAGTCGGCGGCTCTGGCCAACGGGACCTACGGCGGCGACCGAACCGACCTGATTATCTCTCGGGCCCTCGAGGGTGCGCTGAGTGATGCCGGCCGTCGGGCCGACTCGATTTACTATGACAACTATGGTCGGGAACGGGCCTACCAACAGCAGGCCCCTGCCCTCTACGCCGGAGCGAACGCGCTCGACAACCAGGGCCTCGACACGATCGGCCGAGGCATCGGGACGGAAATCAAGGGCCAGACGACCCTTGGTCAGACGGGCGACCAACTTCAGCAGTGGGACCAACTTGGCCTGGATGCCGACGTCCGGAAGTGGATGCTGGACAACGAAGCCCAGTGGGATCCCCTGATGAAGTTCAACAGCATCCTGACCGGTGGCGGCTACAACACCCAGACCCAGACGACGCCGAAGACCGGAACTTCCGGTTCCATCTTCCAGGGCGTGGTGGGTGGTGCCGGAGTGGGATCGCAGATCGGCAGCCAGATTGGCGCAGACCCGAAGACTGCTGCGATCATCGGCGCTCTGCTTGGAGGGTCCAGTGGCTACTAAGGATAACTACGGTCACGCCCAAGGCGCTTGGGATGGCAAGGATCCGTTCCTGCGGAGCCCTGTCATCAAGAGCCTTTTCGACAAGATCGCTGCGGCCTTGCCTTCTCAAGAGGCCAATCCGATGTCGCTCTCGGACCTTCAATCCGAGCGTTACGTCGCTGGGCCAAAGGAAGAAGTTTCTAACTTCATTGACTTTTCGAAGGGAATGGAGGAAGGGGCTGCGGCCGGAGTAGAGTTGCCTAAGTTCGAAATGCCTCAGCTCCCTGATTGGCAGCCGGAAGGTGGCTCGGACTCCTGGGCATTCAAGGCTCCCAATCCGGAGGCCGAGGCGGCGTATGCGGCGAGAATGGGCTTTAGCCAAAAGCCTGTGGCTGGTGTGGAACTCGCGCCCGGAGTTCCGTGGCAGAGCACTGTCAAGGACAATCAGCCCGGCTGGGAACGAGGCCTCCGCACTGCGACCGACCCGCTCCGTGCGCAGAACATCTGGCAAATTCCCTATCGTGTGGCCGAAAAGGTCAACGAATCAACGGGAATCAACGACGCGGTCTCTGGTTTCCTGTCCTCAGTTAAGCCTGTTCTTAAGGACGCCGCGAACCAGTTCACGATGACCGTGCCGGAGTACAAGGCCCAACGGACCAAGCTCAACCAGCCGGCGCCTACGGGCAAGCAGTCGCTGGAAGCCATGCAACCCCTGCTTGCTGCAATCGCCCCTGGCGAAAGCGGAGGCCGTTGGGACGCACAGAACCCCGGCAGTACGGCAGGCGGGAAGTACCAGATCCTGGACCAAGCGTGGTTCGGGACCATTGCCAAGTATGGCGATAAGATGGGCCTGCCGAACGTCCAGGCTTCCATGTACCAAGACAAGAATGGGAAGTGGAAGTTTCGGAGCGCGGAGACCGAACTCTTGGCCAAGCAGGCTAAGATGAATCCGGTCACTGGCGAGCTTGGTGCGCTCTACACGGCGCTGACTTACCACAAGGGCATGACCGACGTCCTCGGCCGGGAGCCCACTCTCCAGGAGTTCAAGTTCGGTTGGTTCGCTGGGGTGGATGCGGCAGGCAAGGCGTTGAAGTCTGATCCCAATACGCCGGCTAGCGCGATCTTCTCGCCTGACGCAATCAAGAAGAATCCCACGGTCTTCACGGCTGGCGGGAATACACCAGTGCGTCTGGCCATTTCAAACTACGACAACCTCGGCAAGCGTGCTCGAGGAAAGGGCGATGGCGCGCCTGGAGTGGATCTATCCCAGGGTATTCCGATCGCGAACTTCACGACCCAAGGGCCACTGCCTCTGCCGGAACGCCAGCCCGATAAGCAGCTCGACTATACAGCCCTCGCGGCTTTGCTCGAGCCTCTCAAGCCCAAGGGCGTCGACGAAGACTTGGTCAAGAAGCAGAAGAGGGACCTGTGGATTCAGGGCCTGCTGTCTGGCGTGCAGAGCCGGGAGGGCGGGATTCCTGGGATGCTGGCCAGGATGGCCGGTGGCGGGTTCGCTGGCAAAGCCCAAGGCCGCGAGTACGAGCGGGGCATGGTCGACAAGGCCGACGCTGAGATGCAGCGGTTCCAGGCCCAGAAGATTGGACTGCTGTCCCAGGGCATGCAGGCCGAAGTCGCTGGCCAGAATAACGTCAGGGACGTGAACTATGCCAACGCTCTGGCCCGGGTCCAGCATGAGAACACCATGCGGGAACTCGCAAGCACGGAAGTCTCGGCCGGCGGGATGGTCAAGATGACCACGCGCAATCCTGACGGAAGCCTCAGCACGAGCGTCTACAGTCTCGCGCCGCTCTTCAACGAGATCGAGCTTCGACAACGGGCGGCATACTCCGGCAGCAGCGGCTTCGACGCTCCGACGGAAGTCAAGAAGTACGCGGAATCGTACCGCTACGGCGCCAGCCTCGAGGGCCCGGCCCGGACCGCTTACCTCTACGGCCAGCTGGCGAGGGAGATCGCGGACAATCCTGAGAAGATGGGCAAGATCCTTGCCACGGACGAAAAGGACTTCCAGAAGAAGGTCATGCAAAATAAGCTCACCATGACCGATACGAACGCTGTGTCCGCCGCGATCTACCAAGAGATCACGGAGATGGCCCGTGATAACCCTGGCGCCATGCCGGGCTTCTTGAAGCGGGTTAAGGATGCCGGCCTTGTTGGTGGTATGCTCTTAGGGGGTAACTAATGCCTATCGGTAGTGCCATCGAAAAGAAAGAGAACGAGAAGAAGTTTGCGACTGGAGATTGGGCCAAGGGCTTCATCCAGTCGACCCTCTCCTCGCCCCTCGAACTCTTCGGCCTGCAGCCCCTTCCCGAAGTCGAGAAGTTCCGGGACGCTCACAAGTGGAGCGGTCTCGCGAGCGAGTTCGCCGGTACGGCCGTGCCCTATGTCGGCTGGGCCAAAGTGGCCACGAAGATCAAGCCCCTTGCCAAAGCGGTAGGGGCCCTCGAAGCCAACGCGGCTACCATGCCGATCCGGACTCGGGCTGCGCAAGAGATCGTGACTTTCGCCCCCTTTGAGGCGGCGCGCGCGGGTATCTCCATCGCCAATGGGCAGGACCCTGGCGAGGAGGCAATGCAAAGCATTGGGAACCTGGCCCTCGGTGGTGTTGTTGGTGGCGCTATCGGGGCCTTTTCCAGTGCAGGAAAACTGGCAGTTGACAAGAACCTCGCCGCCATCTTCCCCGGCATTGAGGTCAATCAGCCGCTGGTTTTCAAGATTCGTCAAGCTCGGGATATGATCAAGGCTGGCGGGCTTCCGGATGAGGCGCTGGCGCAGAACCGCCTCGCGACCATGGAGCGCCAAGCCCGACTGGAGATCCCGGACTTCCAGGACGCCCACGTCTCGGGGCTGAAGTCCACCGATGGAGTGGATATCTCCCGTCAAGTGGACATGCAGTTTTTCAGGCCCTCTCTGATTGAGAAGGGCAACACGCCTGAACTGGCGATCCGCCCGTTCGCTCACCTCCCGAAGCACGGCTTTGTGGACGAGGCCACTTGGCGTGGGCATGAGCAGATCGCCGGGCTTCCCGAGGGCTGGGTGGGTGAGGGCCAGTACTTCCGGTTCATCACGGCCTCAACGGAGAGTAAGGCCAAGACCCTTCGGGACACTGCGAGCAAGCTGACTGACGTCGGCAACGGCTTCCGGATTGGAAAGGAAGCTGATGGGAACTATGTAGTGCTCAAGGATCTCGGCCCTGAGAAGGGGCTAGTCCGGACCTACGAGGACCCGGTTCAGGGTCTGCGCCAAGAGGCCATGAAGAAGAACGGCTGGCTGAATCCTTCGGGGGATCTTCGGACCTGGTACAACGCGGAAGCGGAGACGCCGGGGCGATGGCTGGCCTTCAAGACCGACAAGCCGAGCTACTTCTCCCAGGAGATGAAGACCTGGGAGGACCTGGACAAGCGGTTCGAAAGCTGGCTGCCCAAGGAGCGAGTCGACTTCGAAGAAGGGGGCGACGTTCTCAAGGCCCTGGCCACCCGTGAGCGGCACCTGCCCTATGCGGATTACACTGAGCTCCAAAACACAGGGAAGCTCGGTGAGGGCCTGCGCGGGTTGATGGGACCCCTTGGCGATAACGTCGCCAAGGGCGTGAACCACTATCTCACTCCCACGATGAACCAGTTCGCCAAGAGCAAGCTGGCGAGTTACATTTGGGGCCTGGGAAAGGACGCGCTCGACGGTGCGGACATTCTCTCCAACCAGCTGTTCTCTGGCGCGGCCAAGGAGACTTCCGGTGGCGGACTGATGAAAGCGATCTTCTTCGGCCCAAAGGCGGAGCAAGGGGGTGTTGACGCGCTCTTGCAGAAACTCACTCCCAAGGACGTCCAGGACTACTACAAAATCCGAGGCAAATCCGACGCGGCGAGGGAAGAACTCTATCGCGCTGGGGCGATTTCGCCCGAGACCCATGAGGCATTCAACGCTGTCGAAGCGATGTTCGCTAAGGTTATCGAGAGCGGAAACGCCACGCGGAAGGTCTTCGGTGGTGGGGAGGTCAAGCTCGCTGCGGGCTATGGCGGCATTCCCCACGCCTGGACCGGGAGCCTCAAGCAGGGGATCACGCACAAGGAAACTGGCGAACTGATCGCCGTGGCCTCGGCCGACAACGCCAGGGCCCTGGAACTCCGAGTCAAGAAGATCCTGGAGGAACTCGGGAAAGAGGGCGAAGTCAACCTGACCTCCGGCAAGATTTGGAACTCCGCCGGCAATTCGCCTGCGCCGCGGGACCTTCAAGTCTGGCGGGAATCGCCCTTCTACGCGAAGGAGTCCCAGAACGTCCGAGGCTGGGACCACGACTTCGGCGAGGCTGGAAACCTCGAGACCCTCCGCACGACGATCTTCAGGGGTCTGACCTCAAGGCTCAAGGACGAGGCGATGACGGCCTTCAAGGGTCTGTCAGAGCAGAAGCTTATTCAACTCGCAGAGATCGACCCGAGTCTCTCCCGGACACTAGAAAAGCGAATCTCGATGCTGAATGGCGTCGAGGGTCCAGTTACCAAGGCGATCAATGACTTCGTGGACCCCATCACCAGCCCGATCTTGGGCAAGGGCGGAGCGAGTAAGGTTGTCAATGCGATCAATGGGGCCTTCTGGCACCTTCAGCTCGGCATGGGGAACGTAGGCCACCCGATCAACAACATGATCGGAATTTTCCAGACCATCATTCCCGAGATCGCCTACGTCATGGGTGGTCACCCTGAGCGGCTGAACAACCTCTACACGGCCCAGATCGTGAAGGGGTCCAGGGGTTTTGGGGTGATGAGCTTCCTCGATCCGGTCAAGCTCATGGCTGCTGGGATCAAGGAGACCTTCAAGCCTGAGCCGGGAAACTTCGAGTTCATCAATCGGGCGCTCCGAGAGAACGTCTTGGATCCTAAGTACCTCGAGGAGTTCGGGGACCAAGCGGCAGGGCGGCTCAGCTTGAAGCGCCTGATGAAGGAGGGAACTCCTGGCGCGTGGGTCGAGGCCGCGAAGGAACTGAGCTCCTTCCTGCCGAGCGCCTCGGAGAGGTTCTCCAGGGCGATTGCCTTCAACACTGCGCTGAAGGCCGGCAGGGACTTGCTGAAGTTGGAGGGCGACGCACTCTACGGCTTCGCCAAGAAGTTCACTTCCCGGACGATGTACAGCTACTCGATGTCGGACCGCTCCCTGGTGCTGACCTCTCCGGCCGGCATGCTTTTCGGGAGCATGAAGAACTGGGTAAGCCACTACCTGGCGAACGTCTTCGAGTATGCGGGCGAGGCGGGCAGGGGCAACATCGCGCCGCTGGCTTGGCAGATGGCCACGACTGGTCTTATTGGAGGCGTGGCCGCTGTGCCGCTGCTCCAGCCCCTCGCCGCTGGCTATGCCAAGGCCGTTGAGGGTGAGAATCTGCTCGACTGGGTCTATGGTGGAGTGAACCAACGGGCCGGCGATGCGATCATGATGGGGCTACCGGCGGTCATGGGCTCGAGCTTTTCGAGTGCCACCAGCAACCCGATCCGTGATGCGAACATGCTCTTCACCTTCGCACATGAGGAACGTGTCAAGGCCCTGGGCCGCAGCATCGGCGCCTCGATCGACAACTGGCAAGCGACCGGCGAACACCCAGCCTCGAGTGAAATCGCTCGTGGTGCGATGGCACGGGCTGTCATGCCGAAGGCCTTCTACCGAGGGCTTCAGGTCTATGACAACCCGGGCCTCAAGTCCCTGACCACGGGCTACCCGATCATCGACGAACCCTTGGGCCCGTGGAACAAAGTCCTTTACACGATGGGACTCCAGCCGGCTGAAATCGAACGGGGCTACCTTCAGTTCGATACGCTGATGCACGAGAAGGAGGCGCGCCAAGCCGCGATCTCCCGCTATGGCACGGCCCTCGCGGAGGCGCTAACCTCCCAGGACACCCGGCTCTACGACAAGGTCATCAGCGGCGTACTCGCGGATGGTGTGGATATTTCCAGTGTGACTCGCTCCGCTATGTCCAGGTTGGACAAAGCTGATAAGGGCATGCTTGAAAGGAACTTTGGCGAAGCTCAGATGAGCGCAAAAATGATTGGAGAAAGATAATGGCTACAGTTCATGTGACGGTCAACGACGCGTACATTCGGAACCCTGTCATCGCGAGTCAGCCCGCTGATGTGGCCACTGCGACCAGCTCTGCCTCCTCGGCCGAGGTCTCTGGCGTTGTCGGGGTGAAGGACAAGATCTGGCAGGTCACGACCACGGGCAACATCTGGGTGGCCTTTGGCTCCAACCCGACGGCAGTCTCTGGCGCCGGCCACCTGGTTCTGGCCAACACGACCCGGGAGTTCATCTGCGCCACCGACGGCGAAGAAATCGCGATCAAGGACGCCTGATATGCGTGGCATGAGCATGGGTATGGGGACGCTGCTGTATGGGGGAGGGGCTGGTGCAGCAACTCCGACCTACACAGCGCCCTATCACGAAAATTTCACTGGCACAGCAGCGGCCAACCTCAATGGTCGTGCGGTGAGCGATCTGACCTGGACCGAAGTCTCGGGTCATGTGGCTGCACAAAATGCGGTGAAACTGACCGGAACCGGCGAGGCCTACGGTACGGCGAACGCCGGCAATGGCGCGTTTACCTTCAGCTACCTTGCGCCGACTCTCGGGGACGAGCTGTGGGCGCAACGGCGGCTGAGCGCTTTCGCGGCGACCTTCACCCTGACCTACTTCTCCTGGGCGGAAGACGTGGCCTATGTTGGCGACGGCTCGACCAACGTCTGGAATAAGGTGGTGCTGAGCATCGGGAACTCAGGACTTCAGGGGCCCGTCGTGCAGACGCTGGTGGGTCTGACGGCCAACTCGTCCACGGGAGCGGTGACTCGTGAAAGCGCGCTGAATGTCTATATCGAGCCCGGAGACAACCTGGAACTTCGTGGCCGGAAGGTGGGCGCGACCTACCCGCGTGACATCTACCACAACGGCCGCAAGCACAAGGTCGGCACGTTCGACTTCAACACGATTCTCTCACGCAATGGCCGCGTGGCGCTGGGCGGCGGCATGACCAATGTTGCCGGGCGGCAGGTCAGCGACATGGACATTGTCGACCCAGCCCTGCACGCCGCGATCCGCGTGGACCGGCCGGCACGAGTGGCACAGCTCAATGCCCTGGGCGGCCTGACGATTCCGCTGGAGGGGGATTACAGCCTAGCCGCCCCGACGGCCCTGACTGCTACGGTGCTGAAGGGCACGGACGAGAGCGTGGTGACTGGCTACGCCTCCAAGGCGATGACGGCGCTGGTGATCGACGCGCCGAACAAACGCTGGTCGGCAACTCTGACGATCGACGCAGCGGATGTCACCTCGGCCGCTATGAAAACGACCGGCTTCATCGTTCGAGTCGAACGCAACGACATCACTGGCGGCGGCATGGCCGTGGACCACACGTGTCTGCAATATGCCGGCGAGACGACTGGGACGCTCGGCCAGAGTCTCGCGCAACAACTCTGGTTCAATGCTCAGTCTGGTCTCACTGTAAAGGGTTGGATCGCCGAAGGGTCCTCTGACCGAGCTGCTGCGACCATCGATCGTCGCTATCGTCGATCGACCACAATTCGTAATGCGTCAAAGATCCTGGATGTTCTCAGCACACTGACCGGTGTGGCGGACAAGTCGCTGTGCTTCATGGAGGGCGGCGTCGGCGGGCGCTATATCGACGAACGGGCAGTCGGTACTTCGTTCTGGACTGACTTCACCGAGGGCGTCCGCATGGCGGGCAAGAGCCTGGGCGTTCTGCACCTCATCAACGGGCACTTTGAGGTCACCGATCCCAGCACTCACTACGGCGGTAGTGGCGCAACGTGGACTTCGCCGCAACTCGCGAGCATCATCGCGATGATCCAGGCTCAAATGGATGCGGTGGACGCCCTGCAGACCGAGCCGGTGAAGGTCGTGGTTTGGCCGCTGGGCGCGATCCAGACGGCCAACAACGCTAGAGCGGAGGCCATTCGCCGGCTGCACTGGCAGTTGACGCAGGACTATCCGAGTCGGTATGTGCGTGGGCCAATGACGGCTCACATGCAACACGCTACGGCCGACGTCTATCACCTATCGACCCCGAGTTACCTGGTCCAAGCGACCATGCTGGCCTACTCGACGGCAAAGGAGCGGGGTTATATCTCTGAAGATCGCGTTGGGCCGGATATCTACAGCCTCACTCGCAACAGCGCGACGCAGCTGGTGGTGCGGTTCGCCCTCAACGGCGCCTCGACCATGGCACTGGCGAATTACGCTTATGCCTCGGATGGTCGCGGTGGCCTGACTTTTGCCACGGACAGCGCTTTTGCGAGTGCAGTCTCCCCCAACGCCGCTCCGACTGTCGGCACACCATCCGGCGGCTATGTGGACGTGACCTTCGACTTCGCGGCCAACAGCTTCCCCGGTACGGCGTACCTACGCGGCCCCTACGGCTCGAACCCGTTCAACCGAGCCAACGACGCGACGATCAACAGTGCCATGGCGACGAACGCCTCAATCTGGCAGGCTGTCTACGCCGATGCATCAGTGGCGGCGATTCAACCCTACTACCACAGTTCAGGTAATGACTACCTGAGCGCGAGCTAGGAGCGCGAAATGACTCTGCTACGAAAAGCCCTGCTGGCTTTCTTTCTATTCACGAGCCAGGCTCTCGCAGCCGATCTCCCTGTGACGCCGGCGACGCTGACCGCGGTGCTGGGAAAGGCCCAAGCGGGAGACGTGCTCCTGCTGGCACCGGGAGCCTACGGCGATGGGAGACTGGCCAAGGTGGTGGCCGCTCCTGGGGAGGTCCGGCTGGTCTCCGACGTGACAGCCCCTGCGGTTTTCAATACCCTTCGGACGGTCGGCGCCGAGGGCCTGCGATTCGAGGGCGTGAGCGTGGAACTCGTTCCTACCCTCTTGACACGAGAAAGTCAGAATGTTCTATCGATCGAGGGATCCAAACGGATCGCTTTTGTCGGCGGGAGACTGACCTCCGGCATGGCCGTCAACGAGATCGGAAGAGCGTCGTGTAGGGAAAG